>ERZ888423.2053-NODE-2053-length-15955-cov-10.048113_pt1 | contig 15955 bp, 13 predicted proteins | sample MGYA00520523_ERZ888423 | MGnify/ENA primary metagenome ERZ888423 (study PRJEB32303, sample SAMEA104408611) | aquatic metagenome | biome: Brackish water; feature: Pelagic; material: water | place: Baltic Sea | collected 2014-06-08T10:24:00 | depth 30,27 m ...
CTTATATTTGTATTGTTATTAAGAAATTGATAACACTTTTTCTTTTTCATAGCAATTTTTCCCACTCAAGTTTTCAATTTGAGTGGGTTTTTTTATGTATTTAAGTTGTATTTTTGACAACTTAAAGCAGACTTATCTTATCGCCATGAATTTATTTCAAGGAGGAAAGTCCGGACACCAAAGAGTAATCATAGCGGATAACATCCGTCCAGTGTAAACTGAGGACAAGTGCAACAGAAAGCAAGTACAGTTCGGCTGTAGTGAAACCAGGTAAACTCTATGAGGTGCAATGCCATGTATATTAGAGCTTGAGGGCTACTCGCTCGATTCTAAAGGGTAGGCAGATTGATTTCGATAGTAATGTCGAAACTAGATAAATGATAAGAATCCTAAACGTGTTTTAGGTTACAGAATTCGGCTTACAAGTCTGCTTTTTTATTTTATTGATTCTTCAAAAAAAATGAAGATTTGGCGCAAAAAAAACATTAAAATCACTCTTTTTCAAAAAAAAGTCTTTACTTATCCATAAATTTGAGCTATCTATTATTTATCTTTTAAAATTGATTTTATTGATGTAAATTTGTTTTTACAAAAAACTTAAAACTTTTATATATGGCTTTTGATATTGAAATGATTAAGCAAGTCTATGCTAATATATCAGAACGTGTTGATGCGGCTCGAAAGATTACTAGAAAACCTCTTACTTTAGCAGAAAAAATTTTATATTCACACCTCTGGGATGGCACTACAACCAAAGCTTTTACGAGAGGAAAAGATTATGTAGATTTTGCTCCTGATAGAATTGCTTGTCAAGATGCAACTGCTCAAATGGCATTATTGCAATTTATGCAAGCTGGAAAAGTAAAAGTAGCAGTCCCGACAACAGTTCATTGTGATCATTTAATTCAAGCAAAAAATGGTGCAGTTGCAGATTTAAAAGTTGCGAATAGCACAAGTAGTGAAGTTTTTGATTTCTTAGAATCAGTTTCAAATAAATATGGAATTGGTTTTTGGAAACCGGGGGCAGGAATTATCCATCAAGTTGTTTTAGAAAATTATGCATTTCCTGGTGGAATGATGATTGGAACAGACTCTCATACTGTAAATGCTGGTGGTTTAGGAATGGTAGCGATTGGCGTTGGTGGGGCAGATGCTGTTGATGTAATGGCAGGAATGCCTTGGGAATTAAAATTTCCGAAATTAATTGGCGTAAAATTAACTGGAAAATTATCTGGTTGGACTGCACCAAAAGATGTTATTTTAAAAGTTGCTGAAATTCTTACTGTAAAAGGTGGAACAGGTGCCATTGTTGAATATTTTGGACCAGGTGCCATTTCAATGTCTTGTACAGGAAAAGGTACTATCTGTAATATGGGTGCTGAAATCGGTGCAACAACGTCAACTTTTGGCTATGATGAATCTATGGAACGTTATTTACGTGCTACTGATAGAACAGATGTTGCTGAAGCTGCAAACGAAATTAAAGAATATTTAACGGCTGATGCTGAAGTATATGCAAATCCTGAATTGTATTTTGACCAAGTAATCGAAATTAATTTATCTGAATTAGGTCCTTTATTAAATGGCCCTTTTACACCAGATTTATCAACAACTGTTGGCAAAGCAATGACCGAAAAAGCACAAGCAAATGATTGGCCAATGCAAGTTGAATGGGGATTAATTGGTTCTTGTACGAATTCTTCTTACGAAGATTTATCAAGGGCTGCTTCAATTGCGCAACAAGCTTTAGACAAAGGATTAAAAACAAAAGCTGAATTCGGAATAAATCCTGGTTCCGAACAAGTGAGATATACTGCAGACAGAGATGGAATTTTAGCTGTTTTTGAACAACTGGGTGCAACAATTTTTACAAATGCTTGTGGTCCTTGTATAGGACAATGGGCTAGATATTCTGATCCAAAAAATGCTCCAAAAAATAGTATTGTTCATTCATTCAACAGAAATTTTGCAAAAAGAGCTGATGGAAACCCAAATACTCATGCATTTGTAGCTTCTCCTGAAATTACTGCGGCGATTGCGATTGCTGGACGTTTGGATTTTAATCCAATGACTGATACTTTAATCAATAAATATGGCGAAAAAGTAATGCTTGACGAACCAACTGGATGGGAATTACCTCCAAAAGGTTTTGAAGTGAAAGACAACGGTTTTTTAGCACCTGAAGAAGATGGAAGTCATGCAGTGGTCACTGTAAATGAAACTTCAGAAAGATTACAACTTTTGGCACCTTTTGAACCAATTGGAAAAAATTTAAATAATGTAAAATTATTAATCAAAGCTTTTGGAAAATGTACTACTGACCACATTTCAATGGCTGGTCCTTGGTTGCGTTTCAGAGGTCATTTGGATAATATTGCCAACAATACGTTGATCGGTGCTGTGAATGCTTTCAATGATAAAACAAACTTTGTGAAAAACCAATTGACAGGAAAATATGATGCAGTTCCTGCAGTCCAAAGAGCTTACAAAGTAGCTGGAATTAAAACAATTGTAGTTGGAGATCACAATTATGGTGAAGGTTCTTCAAGAGAACATGCTGCAATGCAACCTCGTTTTTTAGGAGTTGCTGCTGTGATTGTAAAATCTTTTGCCAGAATTCATGAAACCAATCTTAAAAAACAAGGAATGTTGGGATTGACGTTTGCAAACGAAGCAGATTATGATTTAATTCAAGAAGATGACACGTTTAACTTTTTAGATTTGAATGATTTTGCTCCCGAAAAACAATTAACGTTAGAACTTGTGCATTCAAAAGGAAGTAAAGAATCTATCAAATTGAATCATACGTATAATTATGCTCAAATTCAATGGTTTTTAGAAGGTTCAGCATTAAACTTAATTAAAAAGCAAAACTCATAATTTAAGATATTTTTATAAGTAAAAAAAGAAATTAGTGATGTTTTTTTTGGTACGTGACTATTTTAATTATTTGGCTTTTTCAACCAATTCTAATTTTTCCAAAGATGTTTTGGTGGTGAAAATTCCGTAATTAATTGTCACTGTTTTTTTATCGATTTTATCAATAGTTCCAACGGTATTTGAATCTATAATTCGAACTCGGTCATTAATTTTGAAATTATAATTTTCTTTTTCTTTCGCGATTTTATTTTCCTCAATAATTTTTTCTTCTCTCACTTTTACTACTTTTTTCAGTACTTCATTTTCTACAAGTTGAATAATTTCTTCTTGTCTTTTTTTCTGAATAATAGCTTGTCGTTTTTGAGAAACAGTTTTTGGTTTTTCAGGATTTTTCTTCAGATGTTTTACGCGCTCATCGGAAACCCATTTATTTAAACTCGCCAGCAATTCTTTTTTATTATTTGTCTGAAAAAACTTATTCAAAAACTCGTTCATCTTTCTTCCAAAAGACAACATTTTTTGATTGTTATCATACAATTCTTGAAAACCTTCCAATTTTTCCTGAATTTTTTGTTCTTTTTGTTTTAGGTTTTCTAAATATTCAACTTCTTTAGAATGTTGTTTTTCAAAATTTTCAGAGTTTTTTTGAAGTCGATTTCGCTCTTGCTGCAATTTTGAAATCGTTTTATCAAGTCTGATTTTCTCAGTTTCCACTCTTTTTTTAGCTCTGTTAATCAATCCAAAAGGAATTCCGTTTTTCTGGGCAACTTCAAACGTAAATGAACTTCCTGCTTGTCCTATAAAAAGTTTATATAAAGGTTCTAAAGAATGCTCATCAAATTGCATATTGGCATTTGTCACGTTTTCCAATTCATTTGCTAATACTTTCAAATTCGAATAATGTGTGGTTATAATTCCGAATGCTTTTTTATGATAAAATTCTTCTAAGAAAATTTCAGCCAAAGCACCACCCAATTCAGGATCTGTTCCTGTTCCGAATTCATCAATTAAAAACAAAGTATTTTCATCGCATTTTTTTAGAAAATATCGCATATTTTTTAATCGATAACTATAAGTACTTAATTGATTTTCAATAGATTGATTATCTCCAATATCTGTCAAAATTGTATCAAAAATATACGATTCACTTCGTTCATCCACAGGAATTAAAATACCGCTTTGCAACATTACCTGCAGTAAACCAATTGTTTTTAAAGTAATACTTTTTCCACCAGCATTAGGCCCTGAAATGACAATAATCTGCTGTTTTTCATGCAAAGTTATGCTCTGAGAAACAGTATCAATCTTGTTTTCTTTATTTTTTTTCCATAAAATGGGATGATACGCATTTTTGAAAAATATTTTTTTCGAACTGGTAATTTTTGGCAACACTCCTTGATGTTGATGAGCATATTTTGCTTTTGCGCCAATCATATCTAAATGTGCTAAAAAATTCAAATAATCTTCCAGAAGTGTTACAAAAGGACGAATAGTTGTTGCTAAATCACGCAAAATTTTGATAACTTCTTGCTTCTCTTCATAAATTAAATTTTGATATTCGCGAGAATATGCTAAAGTTGCTTGTGGTGCAATATAAACGATACCTCCAGATTTTGAAGAGCCCAACATACTGCCTTCCACTTTTCTTCTGTGCATCGCCATTACTGCCAAAACACGTTGATTATCAACCACAGTTTCTTTGATGTCATCCAAATAACCAGCTGCAATTGCTTTTGACAAAGCACTCGAAAAACTTGCGCTAATTTTGCCACGAATGGCATTGATGTCTTTTCGTATCTGATTCAATCCGGGTGAGGCATTGTTTTTTACTTCACCCGAAATTTCAATGATTTGTTTAATTTCGTCATTGATATACGTCGTAAATTCGATTTTTTGAGTCAATTCAAAAAAAGTAGGAAAAATAATTTGAAATTTTTTGAAGAATACAATTTGCTCATTTACAGTGAGTGATGTTTTGGCAACTTTCAAAAAAGCCTCTGTTTCAATGAAACTATTTTCAATAGCGACTCTTTTTACACTGTCAGTAATGTCGTCAAAACCATGATTTGGAACTCTGTTGTCGTTTTGAAACGAAGACAAATATTCATTCACCAGATAAAGTTCTTTGAAAAGTGTTTTTCTATTGGCAATTGGTCTTATTTCGAGAACTTTTTCTTTTCCTAAACCAGAAATACAATGAGTTGCAACGTGTTGTAAAACCGTTAAAAATTCTAAATCTTGCAGAGTTTTTTCTGATATGTTTTTACCCAAAATGTTATCTTTGAAATCGCTACAAAAATAAGAAACAATGGAAGTAAAAATTGACGATAGTTGGAAAAATATTTTACAATCTGAATTTGATAAGCCCTATTTCAAAACGCTTACTGATTTTATAAAATCAGAATATAAACAGTATACTTGTTATCCAAAAAGAGCTCATATTTTTGCTGCTTTCAACAATTGTGGTTTTGATGATTTGAGAGTTGTTATTATTGGTCAAGATCCTTATCATGGTCAAAATCAAGCAAATGGATTATCTTTTTCGGTCAATGATGGTGTTGCACATCCTCCATCTTTGATGAATATTTTCAAAGAGTTATCAATAGATTTACAAGTAACTTATCCACAAAGTGGCAATCTAGAAAAATGGGCGAAACAAGGAGTGTTGTTACTCAATGCTACTTTGACGGTAAGAGCTAACGAAGCTGGGAGTCATCAGAAAAAAGGTTGGGAAATTTTTACAGATGCCGTCATTCAAAAAATTTCTACTGAAAAAAAAGGAGTTGTTTTTTTACTTTGGGGTGGATTTGCCAAACAAAAAACAAAACTTATTGATCTAAAAAAACATTGTATTTTTACATCAGGTCATCCTTCACCATTAAGCGCAAATAGAGGTTTTTGGTTTGGAAATAAACATTTTTCAAAAACAAACAAAGTATTAGAAAATATGAAAAAACCAATTATTGAATGGTAGGTAAAAGCGTTTCGTTGAAATAAGGCAATAAAATTGATTCTAAAATATCTTCTGTAATGTCTGGATAATTTACTTTATAAGTTGCATCCGAATAAATCCATTTGGCGATTTTTTTCAATCTTTTTTTCTCTAAAGTTTTAATAACTGGAACTCCCATTTTTTCCAAAGCTGCTGCATTGCATTGTTGTTCATACTGATTTTTCATCGGAATTACCATCAATTTTTTATTTAAAAACAATGCTTCCGAAGGTGTTTCAAAACCTGCCCCACATAAAACTCCCTCACAAGTTGTGATGCTTTTAATGAAATCAAATTCGTTGATTGGATATATCATTACATTCTTCTTGAAAATCAATTGTTTGGTTTTTTTAGAAAAAATATGCCATTTTACCAATGGTATTTCTGACAAAACTTCTAAAATTTTGTTATGGTCGTAAGAAGGTAAATACACTGTATAATGCCCTTTGTTATTGACACTACTGTGTCTAATTTTTTTACGAATTATTGGCGTAAAAATAGATGAGCTATAGGAAGCAAAGTGAAATCCAAATTTTAATTTTGCAGGAGCATAATATTTTAAAATCAACATTTCAATTTTGAATTTTCCTTTTTTTGGTGATGCTTCATCTAAAACTGCATTTTGATGACTTAATGAAATGCAATTTACATTTTTAAATTTTGCAGCCCAAGCAGAAACTGGTTCAAAATCATTGATTATCAAATCATAATTTTTTACAGGAAGATTTTTTATTTCTCTTAAAAAGCGAAATAATCTTACCTTTCTAAAAGTTTGCCAAAAATTAATACCACCATTCTTTCCAAAGGTATAATTTAATCCGTATAATTTATATGTGATTGGATATTCCAAAACGATGTCGCATTCACTCCCACTAATCAAAATATCAACATCTCCTTTTTCTTTTAAAATCGGGATTATTTCTTTAGCACGAGTTAAATGTCCATTTCCTGTACCTTGAATGGCATATAAAATTTTCATAACCAGTTTTTACTGATTTTAATTTCAAATTCTTTTAACAATTCTTCAAAAATCAAATTTTTTTCCTCTTTTTTTAATTTTGAAGACTTTCCTTTTTTTATTTTAATGCCTGATACTTCTTGAACCAATGGGTCTTTTGCATATTCATACAGTGACCATTTTTTGTTTTGGTATTCTAAAGCTGTCAAATTTTCAATCCAATCTCCTGAATTCAAATACATTGTTTTTCCTTTTGAATTGCTGATTTCTCTCATTTCAGGTTGATGAATATGACCACAAACCACATAATCGTATCCATTTTCAATCGCAATTTCAGAGGCAGTTTCTTCAAAATTATTAATGAATTTAACGGCACTTTTCACACTATTTTTTATTTTTTTTGAAATAGATAATTTTCCATATCCAAAAAAAATGCTGATTGAATTGATAAAAGTGTTGATAATAATTAGAGCATCATAACCAATTCCGCCCAACTTTGCCAACCATTTTGAGTGTTTCATAGTAACATCAAAAATGTCTCCATGAAAAATCCATGCTTTCTTGTGATCTAACTCCAATATCAATTTATTTAAAATCGTCAATCCTCCAATATGAAAACCTCTGAACTTTCTCAACATTTCATCATGATTTCCAGTGATGTAATATACTCTAGTCCTTTTTGAAAGTAAACTAGTGATGTGTTTGATGACATTCATGTGTGATTTTGGAAAATAGTTTTTGCTAAACTGCCAAATATCAATAATGTCACCATTCAAAATCAGCACTTTTGGTTGTATGGTTTTTAAATAAGTAAATAATTCTTTTGCTTTGCAACCATAAGTTCCTAAATGTAAATCAGAAATCACAACATAATCTAATTGCCGTTTTTTTATTTTTGTCATCAGTTTTTTATAATTAAATAAGGTCTTTGAAAAGTGGCGAAAACAATTCACTTGAATTCGTGTAAAAGGACAATAAATTTGATTTTTTTAAATAAACAACATATACTTATTTATTTGTATCAAATGTATCGGACAAATGTTTTAAAATTGTAAACTTTATATGAATAAATTAAGATTTTAACTTTATAAAAAAGTGTTTTTAATGTAAAGTTATTGCGTAAAAAATCTCCCAAAAACGGACTCATCGAATTTAAAATTAAGAAAAAATGAATTTAACTCAATTTTACTTGTTGAATTGTAGTTTGGTTGATTGTTGCATAAGCTAATCCACAAGAAGAAGTGCTTCTGAAAGAGGAAAAATAAACGATTCCTGAAACATAAATTACATTAAATAGGACTTTTAGATGGGAAAGTAGAACATTCGCATTTAAAAGATAAAAAAGAATTTTATCAACTATCGAATTATATTGATGATGTTGATTTAAATCAAAAACTAAATGATTGTGAGCAATTTTATAATTTTAATAGACCACATAGAGCTTTCAGAGGAAAAATACCCTATGAAATTTTAAAATCTAAACTAAATAATTAAATTTGAATTTTACGATTTGATAAAGTAAGACATAGAAAGGTTATGGTTAATATAAAAATAACGTGTTATTAACAAAGTTCTAAAATTTAAAGTTTACTTTGGTTTAGATATCAAAATACATTTACAATGAAAAATTTAAACATCTTATTTTTGATAGTTATGCTTAATTCCTTCAACCATTCGGGACAGGTTGCAAGTAAAACGAACTCTCTATACGATATAGCTTCATTTACACCCGATTCATCTGTAAATGTGGTTATTGAAATACCGGCAGGGACCTGTTTAAAAACTGAATATGATCAAAGTAAAAATGAATTTTCCGTTGAAAGGCTGCAAGATGGTACCTTGCGCAGAGTGCAGTTTCTTCCTTACCCAGGCAATTATGGGTTTATACCATCTACAGAAATGCGGTTGGATTTGGGAGGAGATGGAGATGCTTTAGATGTCCTGTTACTAGCGGAAGCATTACCGAAAGGGCAAATTCTTGAAACCATCCCTATTGCATTGCTTAAATTGAAAGATAATGAAAAATTGGATTACAAAATAATAGCTGTACCAAAAGAACCCAAATTACAGCTTATAAATTGTATGTCTTTTGCCTGTCTGCAACAAAATTATCCAGCAATTATATCTATCCTGGAGCTTTGGTTTGCTCATTATAAAGGCACAAACAAGACAGAAGTAATTGGCTGGGAAACTGAAGAATCGGCCAATCAAGAAATACATAAATGGAAGAGATGAGAATGTTTGCAATAAATTTACTTTTAATGATGGTTTTAGTTTCTTGCAATAAGACTGAACCCACGCCCGAAAACCGGAATCAACATCGATTATTTTACGATGAAGAAGTATTGGCCCAACTGAAAGACAGAAGGATTGATGAGGCTTCGGGGATTGCTGAAAGTTTACGTTACCCTGGTCATTTTTGGGTGCACAATGACATTGGGGATGAAGCAAGGATTTTTTTGATAAATAGACAGGGCGAGACTGTTGTTACTTTAATACTTCAGGGGATAACACACCGCGATTGGGAGGATATTGCGACAGGACAGGGTGTTGAGCAGGGGGAATCTTATATTTATGTGGGAGAGATTGGTGATAATAGTGCTCAGCATACTTATAAGAACATTTACCGTTTGAAGGAGCCTGTACTCGTGAATCTAAATAAGGGTCAAAACGTCCTTTCAGAAAAGGTAGAAACAATTACATTTCGCTATATAGATGGGAACCGTGATGCCGAAACTTTGATGATTGATTCGCAAACTAAGGACATTTACATAGTAAGCAAACGTGAGGAACGAGTTCAAGTTTATTTATTGGAGTACCCGCAAACATTGACTGACACCCTTGTTGTTCCAGTTGTGCAAACGCTCCCTTATACACGAGTTACTGCCGGTGATATTTCAGCCGATGGGACAGAAATTCTCTTAAAAACGCTTAATTCAGTATATTATTGGAAGCGGAACAGTACCGAAACAATCTCTGATGCTTTGGGTCGACAGGCTGAGTACCTTCCTTATTTTTTAGAGCCTCAGGGCGAAGCAATTGCCTGGTTAAAAGATGGATCTGGTTATATAACCGTGAGCGAAATGTCGAACGCTAAAGTTATACCCATTCTTTATTTTTATCGGCGTAAATAAAGCGAAACGATCATATACTTTATTTTAATTTATAAATTCATTAAACTTTAAACAGTAGCTCATTCTTAAAAATATCTACTACTTTTTGTTACCGGCGGGTTGTTAAGTTTTTTGACGGTTTTATCATATTTGAGAAATGAAAACTGATGCACTTCATATTTATTGATTCGTTATCGATGGTAAAGACTAACAAAAATCAGCACAAGTTGACATTAAGAAATACTTTTTTTAATTCCTGATGTCATTGTCTATGAAAAAACCTACTGTCTACGGACACCAAACTTTCGCTTAAAACGATTGTTTATCATTTAAGAGCACTGGGCAATTTAGGTTCTCTGTTAGTATCACTTTCGATCCTATATTGAAAGTCTATATTGGTTATTCAGATTCTTCAAATCCTGATTGTGGTGCATTAGGGTATTAATTCCTTTCAATATAAATAAAATAATATTAAACTTCTACCATTTCCTAAAATATAACCACCTATAAAAAAGTTACGAAACTTACTGAAAAATCTTTTGTTTAACGTAGGAAGTTAGCTTAAGAAACTTGCTATTAAAAAATATTTTAAACGGTCTAACAGGTGAAAAAGAAAAAACTCGGTAGCGGAATTTATCGATTATTTAGGACTTGATATTAAATATTTGGGTGATATATCAAAAGTGAATTTATGGCGCCAAACAAAACAGAAACGATGCGAAAAATACTTAACAAATTTGCGAAATTGATTGACTTTCGAAAGGTGCTGTATTATTTTTTTTGTTAGAATAACAATAGATTTAAAAAACAAACGAAAAAGAGGAAACCTTTCAATTTACTCTATATAAATTATAAAATATAATTGATTAAATTCTTAACGACAATCCAAAAATAATTTGATTGGTTCTATTGTCAATATTGATGTTGGTATTGTTATCAACAAAATTCGCTTCTGTGCTGCTAAGTCCTCTTTCCCAACGAACATCTAGTCCTATTTTGCCTAATTCAACACCAAAACCCATTTGCATACCAACTGAAAACTTATCAAATTCATCTGTCGTTAATCCCGAGAAACTAAAGTTGTCATCAAGAATATATTGAAAAGAAGGGCCAATAAATACGTTCCCAACTCTAAATATTTTTTTACCTAATAAAACCGGCACATCAATTTTTCTGAAATCATAAGCAGTTGACACATTGTTATACATATACTCGCTTTTTACTTCCGTATATATAATTTCAGGTCTCAAATACAAACCAATTATAGGAATTTTTCCACGAAACCAAACACCTGCATGAAAACCAGATTTTGATTTTGCACCATTGATTAAATCATTTCCTGCCGAACTAAAAGTAGCATCACCATTATTGTTGTAGTTCACTCCACCTTTGATACCAAAATGGATTTGTGCATTAGAAAGTTGAGCAAATCCAACTGTCAAAAATATGATTAAAATAATTTTATTTACCATGGATGTGTTGTTTTAATGTTAAATAGAAAACGTTTTTATTTTCTAGATAGTACTTTTTTCACAGCTTTCACAACTGCAGTTGCGTCTAAACCATATTTTTCCATCAACTGTTCAGGAGTTCCTGATTCGCCAAACGTATCATTGGTACCCACAAACTCTTGAGGAGTAGGCGTGTTTAAAGACAAAGTTCTTGCCACACTTTCGCCTAAACCACCCAAAATATTGTGTTCTTCAGCAGTCACAATACAACCTGTTTTTGCCACTGATTTCAAAATAATTTCTTCGTCTAAAGGCTTGATAGTATGAATATTGATCACTTCAGCACTGATGCCTTCCGCTTCTAATCTTTCTGCAGCTTGCAATGATTCCCAAACCAAATGACCAGTCGCTACAATCGTAACATCTGTTCCTTCTGTTAATAAAATCCCTTTTCCAATCACAAAAGGTTCGTCTTTTGGCATAAAAACAGGCACTTTTGGACGACCAAAACGCAAATACACAGGACCTTCATGTGCAGCAATTGCAATGGTTGCAGCTTTGGTTTGGTTATAATCACAAGGATTGATCACTGTCATTCCAGGCAGCATTTTCATCAAACCAATATCTTCTAAGATTTGGTGTGTTGCGCCATCTTCACCCAAGGTAACGCCTGCATGTGATGCACAAATTTTTACATTTTTTCCAGAATAAGCCACTGATTGTCTGATTTGGTCATAAACCCTTCCTGTTGAAAAGTTGGCGAAAGTTCCTGTAAACGGAATTTTCTCTCCAATCGTTAAACCAGCAGCGATTCCAATCATATTGGCTTCTGCAATACCTACTTGAAAAAATCTTTCTGGATTTTCTTTGATAAAATCATCCATTTTAAGAGAACCAATTAAATCGGCACATAAAGCAACCACGTTAGGATTTGTTCTACCTAGTTCTGTTAAACCATCTCCAAAACCAGAACGTGTATCTTTCATTTCTGTGTATGTGTATTTTTTCATTGAGCGTGTTGTGATTATATAGTGTAAAAATAAACTTTTCTTTGATGTGATTTTCTATAAATTTTGCAATTCTTTATACAGTTTATGAACAGGCAAGCCCATCACATTGAAATAGCTGCCTTCAATCTTTTCGATCGCTATAAAACCAATCCACTCCTGAATTCCATAGCCACCTGCTTTGTCAAAAGGTTGGTAATTTTTAATGTAATAATTGATTTCTTCCTCCGAAAGTTCTTTGAAAAACACTTGGGTAGTGTCGTTTATAATTTTCTGAAAATGCACCGATTTCAAACTTATTGAAGTAATGACTTCGTGATTTTTGCCTGATATTTTTTTGAGCATAGTAAATGCTTCTGCTTCGTTATTTGGTTTTTCGAGCGCTTTATTTTCCAGCCAAACAATGGTATCAGAAGTGATGACCAAATCGTTTTCTTTGAGATTGGTAAATGCTTTTGATTTTAAATTAGCCAGATAATCAGTAATTTCACTTCCTTGAAGTTCAGCAGGATACACTTCGTCAACTTCTTTTACTTGAATTGTAAAATTAATGTGTAATTCATTAAAAAATAGCTGTCTTCTTGGCGAAGCAGACCCTAAAATGATATTGTAACGAGATAGTTTTTCACTAAGCATTAAAACTCTTTTTGACCCTTGCTAAATCTATTTTGTTGTCTCTATCTTTGATAACATCACGTTTATCGTGCGTTTTTTTTCCTTTTCCTAAAGCAATTTCTAGTTTGGCAAAACCACGTTCGTTCAAGAATAATTTTAACGGAACAATGGCATTTCCTTTGACTTCAACATCTTTTTTGAGACTGCGCAATTCACGCTTGTTCAACAGTAATCTGCGTTCGCTTTTTGGATTATGGTTAAAATGATGGCCAAAAGCATATTCTTCAATATACATATTGATGATAAACAATTCGCCAGCGTCATTAAATTCACAAAAACTCTCTGTAATTCTAGCTTTGCTCTCTCTGATAGATTTTATTTCGGTTCCAGTTAACTGAATTCCAGCAACATAAAGGTCCAAAATTTCAAATTCGAAACGGGCTTTTTTGTTTTGTATGTTGATCTTCTTCTGAACAGTCATGCACTGGTGGATTTTTAATTATAAAATCATACAAAGATACATTTTTAGTTTCGTCAAAGAAATGTAATTTTGCGATCAGTTCAAAGACTAAATCTTAAAAAACAATTCATGAGAGCTATTTTATTTTTTTTTGTAGTGACACTATTTGCTTGCCAATCTCCAAAAAAGGAATTGACAGCCCAAGAAGTGATTGAAAATACCATGCGTGTTTCAGGTTCTGATAAAATTGGAAATGCTATTATTTCTTTTATGTTTAGAAACAAAAGCTATATAGCCACTAGAAATAAAGGTTTGTTTTCATTGACAAGAAGTTTTGATTCTATCGTTGATGTATTGACCAACAAAGAGTTTCAGCGTTTTATTGACGGAAATCCGATTGAATTGTCAGATTCTTTGGCAACTATTTATTCCAATTCTGTGAATTCTGTACATTATTTTTCGGTATTACCTTTTGGGTTGAATGACAAAGCTGTACATAAAAAACGTCTACCTTCTGTCAACATTCAAGGCAAAGAGTACTATAAGATTGAAATTACTTTTTCAGAAAATGGAGGAGGAAAAGACCATGAAGATGTTTTTATTTATTGGATTGGAAAAGAAGACTTTATGATGGATTATTTAGCGTATTCATTTTATACAAATGGAGGAGGAAAACGCTTTAGAGTGGTAAAAAATCAGCAAGTTGTAAACGGAATTCGTTTTGTGGATGTAGATAATTACAAACCAATAGATTCAAAAATTGAGCTTATCAATATTGACAAAGCATTTGAAAACAAGCAATTGGAGAAACTTTCAGAAATTGTATTGGAAGATTTGCAAGTGGAGATTTATAAAGTTAATTATTAAAAGACGAAATTAGATTTATTTATTTCCTGAAAGATTTTTAAAACCTTGCAGGATTTATAAAATAAATGATTGTGGTTACAACCCAACTTTCAGCACTTTACAAGACTTATTTTTTCCTTTAATAGTTACTATAAATAAAGTAGCATTGTCATCATCATTCATATCCTCATATTTTTTTTCTCCCAAAATAGCATTTACAAACGCTGGTGTTGTATTGCTGTGACCCACAATCAACACTGATTTTCCAAAAGATTCTTTTTTAAAATCAGCAGCATACAATTCTCTGGGATTGTAAGAGAGGATCTCTACTTTTTTAGCATTTGCTGTTGGTTTTGCGGTTTGTTGTGTTCGTTTATAATTGGTGGAGTATAAAGCATCTAATGAAATGTCTTTGAAATATGTTGCCCATTTTTCAGCACGTTTTAATCCATCTTCATTCAAATTTGGGTCTTGATTTGTTGAGTTTGTTCGGTCTTTTTCTGCATGTCGAATCAAATAATAGGTGGTGGTTTGAGGTTGTTTACAATTTATAAAAACAAAAAAAACAATTGCTAAAAAAAGGAATTTTTTCATTGAGTTTATTTTTTTATGAACGAATTTACAAAATATTTAAAATAAAAACTGCCAATTGCTTTTAATTGATTTTGAGAGTTGTTCAAAAAAATACAAAAAAAAACAAAAAGTTTCACAAAGGTTTGATTTGATTTTCTTTGTGCTTTTTGTGCTTTATTTTTGCAACTTTGCGTAATAACTTAAAAAACTACTTAATTTTCAAACAAATCAGTCTGATTTCTAATGACCAATTTGTCATCAAAAGCATCCAATAAAACAATGCTATCAGTGGTTATTTTTCCTGCCAAAATCTCTCTTGAAAGTTGGTTTAATACCTCTTTCTGAATCACTCTTTTTACAGGTCTTGCTCCAAAATCGGGCTGAAAACCTTTGTTAGCTAAGTATTTAATTGCCTCATCAGTAGCATCTAAAGTGATGTCTTTTTCGCCAATCATTTTTTTCAAATTATTCAATTGCAATTTCACAATCTCAAAAATATCTTTTTGGTTGAGTGGCGTAAACACGATTACATCATCAATTCTGTTCAAAAATTCAGGTATGACTGATTGTTTTAATAATGCCAACACTTCAATTTTTGCCGATTCAGTTATTGATTCTAAATCTGCATTGGGATTGCTAAATTTCTCCATGATAATATGACTTCCAATATTGGATGTCATGATGATAATCGTGTTTTTAAAATCAGCAACACGTCCTTTATTATCTGTCAATCTTCCTTCGTCCAACACTTGCAATAAAATATTGAACGTATCAGGATGCGCTTTTTCAATTTCGTCTAAAAGCACTACAGAATAAGGTCTTCTTCTGACAGCTTCTGTTAATTGTCCACCTTCATCATAGCCAATATATCCTGGAGGTGCACCAATCAATCTACTAACAGCATGTCGTTCTTGGTATTCGCTCATATCAATTCGGGTCATGGCATTTTCGTCATCAAACAAATATTCAGCTAAGGCTTTTGCCAATTCTGTTTTTCCAACACCTGTGGTTCCTAAAAACAAGAAACTTCCAATTGGTTTGTTAGGATCCTGCAATCCAG
>ERZ888423.2054-NODE-2054-length-15953-cov-12.262989_pt1 | contig 15953 bp, 12 predicted proteins | sample MGYA00520523_ERZ888423 | MGnify/ENA primary metagenome ERZ888423 (study PRJEB32303, sample SAMEA104408611) | aquatic metagenome | biome: Brackish water; feature: Pelagic; material: water | place: Baltic Sea | collected 2014-06-08T10:24:00 | depth 30,27 m ...
TTAAAAATAAATAATTACTTTTTACAGTGTTTTTATATTACAAAAAATCATTTTAAATTTTTTTAGACGTTCATTTTTATGTTTGATTACAAAAAAATCAATCTAAAATTTCTTCATTAATTTTTAAGTTAAATCGTTTTTTGAAATAATACACTGCAACATACAAAAATGGCGTGTCCAATAAAGCAATGATCATTTTAAAAACCACACCACTAATCATCAAACCCCAAAATTTATCCCAATTGATAATTCCGAACGAACATAATAAAATCAAAACGGTTGCAGTATCAATGAATTGAGAGGAAAAAGTGGAAAAATTATTTCGCAACCACAAATGTTTTCCTTGGGTAAAGTCTTTCCAAAAATGATACACTCGAATATCGATAAATTGCGCAAATAAATACGCCATCATTGAGGCCAAAACTGCCAAAGGTGCTGCGCCAAAAACATTGACAAATGTATTATCATTCACTTGCGACCAAGAAGTGGCAGGAACTTCTTTGGAAACATAAATAATTAATAATGAGAAGAATGAAGCAAATATTCCTGCAATTACAACTTCATTTGCTTTGCGTTTTCCATAGATTTCTGATAATATATCCGTAATTAAAAAAGTCAAAGGATAGGGCAATAAACCAACAGAGACCTCAAAAAGTTTTACTCCATACACTTCCATATTGAATGGATACCAATAAAAGAATTTTTGAAAAATAAGGTTTGAGGTAACTAAAGATGCTATAAAAAGTGCGGCAAGAATTAAATAAATTCTGTCTGCTAATTGTTTATCTTTTTGATTCATAAAACGAAAATACTAAATTTTATTTTTGTTTCACTATTAAAGTGATTTATTAAACAATAAAACCCCTTTTCAAGTGAGATTTTAAGTGACTCCTAAATTTTTATTTTATTAAACAAAATAGACTCTCTAAAACCCAATTCTTTCATTCGCTCTAATTGTGTTGCAACATTTCCCACCATCACCAAATCATTTTAGTTGGATTTACATATCTGGTCTACCAATGCTGAAATTCGTTCTTTGGTCATGTTTTTTACTACTTTTTCTCGCTCTTTTACATAATCAGGATTCCAACTAAAATACAGTTTATATTCGAAATAGAATTGTGTTTCATGTTTTAAAAATAAAAGAAGTTTTTCAATTTAATCCAATTCTAAATTGAGTTCAAAAATTAAGTTCTTATCTTTCGTTTCGAATGTATGAAAATCAATCAACAAAAAATGGAACACATTGTTATTATTGGAAATGGCATTGCTGGTGTTACTGCAGCAAGGCATATCAGAAAGAAATCTGATAAAAAAATCACTATTATCTCTGGGGAATCCAAGTATTTTTTTTCAAGAACTGCGCTGATGTATGTATATATGGGACATCTGAAATTTGAGCATACACAACCTTATGAAAACTGGTTTTGGAAAAAAAATAATATTGAACTTAAAGAAGGATTTGTAACTAAAATCGAAACTGATAAAAATCAACTACTTTTTAAAGATAATTCTTCTCTTTTTTATGACAAATTAATCATTGCTACAGGATCAAAACCAAATAAATTCGGATGGAAAGGGCAAGATTTAAAAGGTGTAATGGGTTTATATCACAAACAAGATTTAGAAAATTTGGAAAAATTCGCACCAAACAAGGGGGTTTGTAAAAGAGCAGTGATTGTTGGTGGAGGTTTGATAGGCATTGAATTGGCAGAAATGTTGCGAAGTAGAAAAATTCCAGTGACATTTTTAGTTCGAGAAACAAGTTTTTGGAATAGTGTTTTACCAACTCAAGAATCTGAAATGATTAACAGACATATTTTAGAACATCAGATAGATTTGCGACTAAATTCCAATTTAAAAGAAATCATTTCTGATGAAAATGGGCAAGTGAAATCAGTCATTATTGAGGAAACTAATGAAGAAATTCTTTGTAATGTTGTTGGATTAACAGCTGGAGTTTCGCCAAATATTGATTTTTTAAAAAATACAAATATCGCTTGTAATAAAGGAGTTTTAGTAAATTTATATTTAGAAACAAATATTCCCAATATTTATGCAATTGGAGATTGTGCAGAACAAACACATCCGATTGTAAATCGCAGACCAATTGAAGCAGTTTGGTATACAGGAAGAATGATGGGCGAAACTGTAGCGCAAACTATTTGTGACAAAAAAACAGAGTATAAACCCGGAAATTGGTTCAATTCTGCCAAATTTTTAGACATCGAATATCAAACGTATGGTTGGGTTTTTAGTGAGCAAACTAAAAGTGAAAATGAAGGTTGTTTTCAGTGGCAACACCCTTCAGAAAATAAATGTATTAGCATATCATATGACAAAAATTCTCATGAATTTTTAGGAATCAATACGTTTGGAATTCGAATGCGGCATGATATTTTTGACCAATGGCTTTCTGAAAAAAAATCAGTAGAACACATTTTGGAATTTTTGGCAGATGCAAATTTTGACCCTGAATTTTATAAAAGCCATGAAGCGGAAATTGTAACAAAATTCAATCAAGAAATGTCTACAAATATTCAAGTTAAAAAGAAAAGTTGGAAACGAATTTTTAGCAAAGTATAATAAAATGAAAACAATAAAATACTTAGGTTTAGGATTTTTCTTAGTGGGATTTTTCATTTTTACAATGGCTATTTTTTCAGGCTATTTTAACTTTACCGAGCAAGAATTAGACTGCTATATTTCTGAAAAAGGGTATAAAAGTGAACGCCTTAAAGAAGAATTGTTAAAATCAATTGTTACTGATGAAAAATTATCCATTTTTGAATTTTCAAGCAAAGTAAGAGCTACTTTTGAAACTTCAAACAGGCATCATGAAATACTTATTTCAAAATACAATTCAGAAAAAAATTGGACTAAAAAAGGCGAAGAATTTCAATATAAAGTTTCCGGAAAACCACACAATTTAAGTTTTGAAATTGCAAAAAAAGCAGGCAAAGGATTTTTTAAAGACCAGCCAACATTGGCTTGGTGGTTGACTTTGGGATTGGGAATATTTGGGGCGTTATTATTCATTCTTCCAAATGTTATTTTACTAGGAAAACCCGTCATCAAAAACGACGGAATTTACAATGAGTCTGCTACAAATAGAGGATTTATTGCTTGGTTGGTTTTGATTTATTTGGTTGTTTTTTATCTATTGCTCTATTTTATGCCAGATTATGTGGTGAATTGGACGTTTATTTTTGATCCAATTAGCAATGCTTTAAATGGCGGAAATGCAAGTCAGTGGTTTGTTTATGGATTTTTATATTGTGCAATTATGTTGGTAATGGGCGCAAGAATGTATATTAAATACAGATATAATAAGTATCAAATAATCAGGACAACATCGGTATTATTTTTTCAAATTGTTTTTGCGTTTTTAATTCCTGAAATCATGACAAGTTTAAATATGCCTGGTTATGATTTTAAAAATGCATTTCCTTTAGATTATGATTTTTTCTTTGAATGGAACCTCAAAAGTTTGCAAAATAGTGGTGCCATTGGACTATTTATTTTGGTTTGGGGAATTATATTGACAATTATAATCGTGCCTGTAATGGTTTATTTTTTCGGGAAACGCTGGTATTGTTCTTGGGTTTGTGGTTGTGGAGGTTTGGCTGAAACTTTAGGAGACCCTTACAGACAACATTCTGATAAAAGTTTAAATGCATGGAAATTAGAAAGATGGGTGATACATTTAGTGCTAATTTTTTCAATATTAATGACAGTTGTCACTTTGCACTGTTATTTTTCAGGAACTTCATCACTTTTAGGAATCAAATCACAATGGATAAAAGACACCTACAGCTTTTTGATAGGTGCTTGGTTTGCAGGTGTTATTGGCACAGGGTTTTATCCCATTTTTGGCAACCGAATTTGGTGTAGATTTGGTTGCCCTTTAGCTGCATATTTAGGATTTGTTCAGCGTTTTAAATCAAGATTTAGAATTACTACAAATGGAGGTCAATGTATTTCATGTGGGAACTGTTCCACCTATTGTGAGCAAGGAATTGATGTGAGAGCTTATGCTCAAAAGGGCGAAAATATTATCCGTTCAAGTTGTGTTGGTTGTGGAATTTGCTCAGCAGTATGTCCAAGAGGTGTTTTAAAATTAGAAAATGGCCCTGAAAAAGGAAGAATAAATCCCACTAAAATTCTGCTTGGAAATGATGTTGATTTGATGAAACTTTTAAATGATTAAAAAAATAAACAGATAAAAATCAAAATAAAAAAAATGTTTTAACAAAAAAATTCTATTAAAAAAAGAATATTTATTTGTTAAATATTTGATAAAAATATTAATACTTTTACACCCGAAATTTGAAGAGGACAAAATCAAAAAAATTTGATTTAAACCCTTGAAAGGTAAATATTTTGATTGAAATAGAATAATTTAATGAAGCCCCTTATAAAGGTATTAATTCCTGCTTTTAATGAAGAAGATTCAATTGCAAAAGTCATCAAAGAAATTCCTAAATTAGTTGATGAAATTATTGTAATCAATAATAATTCAACAGATGATACTGTAAAAAAAGCAATAAATGCTGGGGCAACAGTTTTAACTGAAACGAAAAAAGGGTATGGTTTTGCATGTTTGAAAGGAATACATTATATTAAAAATCAAATAAATAAACCTTCGATTGTTGTTTTTTTAGATGGTGATTATTCTGATTTTCCTGAACAATTACATGAAATTATTAAACCAATCTTAGAAGAGAATATTGATTTTGTTGTTGGAGCACGTGTAAAAAATTTGCGCGAACGAGGATCAATGACACCTCAACAAATTTTCGGAAATTGGCTAGCAACCTTTTTAATGAAACTGATTTACGGCTCAAAATTTACTGATTTAGGCCCTTTTAGGGCTATAAAATATGATAAATTATTAGCTCTTGAAATGAAAGACAAAACATATGGTTGGACCATAGAAATGCAATTAAAAGTATTAAAACAAAAAATGAGTTATAAAGAAATTTCGGTTAAATACAGAAACAGAATAGGTGTTTCAAAAGTTTCAGGAACTTTAAAAGGTAGTATCTTTGCAGGAGCTAAAATTCTAGGTTGGATTTTTAAATATAGTTTTAAATAATGGTTTTAGAATATATTATTATTACTATTTACACTATTTGCTTATTGCTTATTTTTATGTATGCACTTGCACAATTGAACCTACTTTTTAACTATCTAAAATATAGAAACAAATTAGATGATTCTCCAAAATTTGATTTCAACAATCCTGAGGAGATTCCATTCGTTACTATACAATTGCCAGTTTATAATGAGTTGTATGTAATGAAACGTTTGTTAAAAAATATTGCTAAAATTGACTATCCTATCGAAAAACTTGAAATTCAAGTATTAGACGATTCAACTGATGAATCTGTTCTAACTACTGCAATTCAGATTAAAAAAATCAAAGCTCTAGGAATTGACATTCAACACATTCAAAGAACAAATAGACAAGGTTTTAAAGCAGGTGCTTTAAAAGAAGGATTAAAAACAGCAAAAGGCGAATTTATAGCTATTTTTGATGCTGATTTTTTGCCAAAAGCAAATTGGTTGCGTCAAACAATTCCATATTTTAAAGATGCACAATTAGGAGTTGTTCAAACAAAATGGAGTCATATTAATAGAAATTATTCTACTTTAACCAAAATACAAGCATTTGCTTTAGATGCACATTTTACCTTAGAACAAGTTGGAAGAAATAGCAAAGGTCATTTTATTAATTTTAATGGAACAGCTGGTGTTTGGAGAAAAGAATGTATTTACGACGCTGGAAACTGGGAAGGTGACACTTTAACCGAAGATTTAGATTTAAGTTATAGAGCGCAATTTAGAAATTGGAAATTCAAATATTTAGAAAAAGTAGAGACTCCTGCTGAACTTCCTGTGGTAATAAGTGCAGCAAGATCTCAACAATTTAGATGGAATAAAGGTGGTGCAGAGAATTTCCAGAAGATGATTAAAAGAATTCTTCGCAATAAAAATAGTTCTTTCAAAACCAAAATCCACAGTGTTTTACATTTGCTAAATAGCACGATGTTTACCTGTATTTTCCTGGTTTCTGTATTGAGTATTCCAATGTTATACATCAAAAATGATTACGCTCACTTAAAACCTTATTTTTATTCAATTAGCTTTTTCGTGGTAAGTTCACTGATATTTTTTGTTTGTTATTGGTTCATGTACAAAAAGATTTATGGAAGCGGATTTAAAAATTTCATCATCTATATTGGTGCTTTTTTAACATTCTTCTCCATTGCAATGGGCTTTTCATTACACAATACAATTGCAGTTTTAGAGGGTCATTTTGGTAAAAAAAGTGAATTTATAAGAACACCCAAATTTAATATTAAAACTATTAAAGACGGCTGGGAAAATAATAAATACATCAAAAAAAGACCTTCTGTTCACGTAATTTTAGAAGGAATTTTGGCGCTTTATTTTATATTCGGAATGTATAGTGCTTTTATTGTTGGCGATCAAGGTGGAGATTTTGGATTGTTTCCTTTTCATTTCATGTTGTTTGCAGGATATTCATACGTGTTTTTTAAATCAATTTTCTCGAAAGCATAATGCCCTTTATTGGAAAACATAAAGAAGTACTTACTCTTATTTTAAGTACTTCTTTTTACGTTTATATAGCCTTCTTTCTTGAACGAACATCATTTTTTGAACTCCTTTTTTGTTGGGCATTTCTATTTGGAAGTTTTTATTTTTTAATAAAAAATAACCAACTTTCATTTAAAGATTTGGTCAGAGTTTCAATTATTTTTAGATTGATTTTTCTGTTTGCAACGCCCAATTTATCAGAAGATTTTTACAGATTTATTTGGGATGGAAGAATGTTATTTGAGGGTTTCAATCCTTATCTTTCAACTCCTGAAACTTTTATAAAACAACGTTTAAACCCAATAAATGAAGCCAACACATTGTATGAAGGCATGGGTATTTTGAACGGAAGTCACTTCACCAATTACCCTCCAATTCATCAATTTTGTTTTTTGATTGCGGCACTTTTATCAGGCAAATCAATTTTGGGAAGTATTGTTGTTTTTCGAATTATCATTATTTTAACTGACATCGGAATTCTATATTTTGGCAAGAAATTGTTAGAGCGATTAGAATTACCAGTAAAAAATATTTTTTTGTATATGTTAAATCCATTTATCATAATTGAAATGACAGGAAATTTACATTTTGAACCTGTGATGTTGTTCTTTTTGATAATTGGCTTATATAAATTACATCAACAAAAATCGAATTTGGCTGCAATTTTTATAGGTTGCGCAATTTCAGTAAAACTGATTCCTTTATTGTTTTTACCATTGTTTTGTCAATGGTTTATTTGGAAAAATCCTTCAAAAAAAATACCATTTTTTCAACAAATTAAAAGAGAAAACTTATGGAAGTTAATTTCATTTTACAGCATCATTTTTGTTGTAACTATTCTTTTATTCTTCCCATTTTTTTCAATCGAATTTATTGAAAACTATACAAAATCTGTAGGTTTGTGGTTCAATACTTTCGAGTTTAATGCAAGTTTTTATTACCTTTTTAGAGAAATTGGGTATTTGTTTAGAGGATATAACGAAATTGCAATCATTGGAAAAATAACCACAATTTGTTCAATAATTTTTCTTGTAATTATTACAATATATAGAGATAATAAAACGTTCAAAAATTTAATTACTTCTATGCTTTTTGGTATTAGTTTTTATTATATTTTTTCAAGTACAGTTCATCCTTGGTATATGGCAACTCCATTATTATTAGGGGTTTTCACAAAATATAAATTCCCAATTATTTGGACATTTGTAGTGATTTTGAGTTATCAAGCGTATTCAAGTTTGTTTTGGAAAGAAAATTTATGGATAATTGCTTTTGAATATATTTTATTATTTTCATACGTTATATGTGAAATAGAAAAACATTTCACAAAAAAAATGATAGACTAATCATTTATTAATAATAGACTGCGTAAATTTTTTATATCTTCGTGGTCAAATTTTTTCTCATGAGTAAACTTACTATTAAGGACATTGCCAAAAAATTTAATGTTTCCATTTCTACGGTTTCTAAAGCGTTAAATGACAGCTATGAAATCAGTGATGCTACTAAAGAAAAGATTCAGAAATATGCTAAAGAGCATAATTATAAACCAAATTTTAATGCACTTAGCTTAAAAAATAGAAGTACAAAAACGATTGGAATTATTCTTCCAACAATGTTAAAATACTTTTTTGCACAGGTTTTCAAAGGAATTGAAAAAACTGCTTTGGAAAGGGGTTATAAAGTAATCACTTGTATTTCAAATGAATCTTATGACAAGGAATTGGAAATCATTGAAATGCTTTCCAATGGAAGTATTGATGGTTTTATACTTTCAATGGCAAAAGAAACTGAAATGAAAAAAAGTTTTAACCACTTTCAAGAAACTATTGAAAATGGAATTCCAATTGTGATGTTTGACAGAGTTGCTCCAACAGTTGAGTGTGATAAAATCATCGCTGACGACTTTAATGGTGCTTTAAATACTGTCGAATATTTGTATAAAACTGGTCATAAAAAAATAGGGTTTGTTTCTACTTTAAGCAATTTACACATTGGGCAGCAACGATTTTTAGGATATAAAAAAGGATTGGAAAATGTCGGTTTGTCTTATAATGAAGAATTTGTAATCAATATTATTGAAGAAGATTATAAAAAATACGAAGAAATTTTATTGCCTTTTCTCAAAAAAAATAAACTCGATAGTGTGATTACAACTGGTGAATCTGCTGCTGTTGCTTGTATGAAAACTTCTTTAAAATTAGGAAACGAAATTCCAAAAGATATTTCTGTAATTGCGTTTTCAAACGGAATTTTAGCAAGACATTCAAGTCCAAAAATGACAACTATAAGTCAACATGGAGAATTAATGGGTGAAACTTGCGCAAAAATTTTGATTGACCGATTGGAAAATAAACACACTGAAATCACCACCAAAATCATTAAAACAGATTTAGTAATTAGAGATTCAAGCAAATAATTCATGGATTTTTCCAACATAAAATTGGTAGTTTCTGATATGGATGGTACTTTGCTGAACTCAAAAGGCAAAGTAAGTAACCTGTTTTTTGAATTATTTCAAAAACTACAAGACAATAATATTCATTTTTGCGCAGCAAGTGGCAGACAACACAATAGCATTGTATCTAAATTAGCGTCTATAAAAGACCTCATTTATGTGATTGCAGAAAATGGTGGTATTGTGAAAAAGGGTGATGAAATGCTCGTCTCCTATTTTTTAAATCCTAAAAAAGTTCAAAAATTAATTCCAATTTTGAGAGGAATTTCAGGCGCAAATATGGTGCTTTGCGCAGACAATTCTGCTTATATTGAAAGTAAAGATGAGCGATTTATTGAGCTATTTCAAGAATATTATCACAGTTTTCAAAAAGTAGATGATTTGATGAAAATTGCCAAAACCATTCCTATTTTTAAGATTGCCATTTATCATTTTGATTCCTCAGAAAAATATATTTTTCCTATTATTCAAGACTTTAAAAATAAGGTTTTATTGAAAATTTCTGGACAGCATTGGGTAGATATTTCTGATGAAAAAGCCAACAAAGGAAATGCATTAAAAGCCGTTCAAAAGCAATTACAAATTTCAAAAGAGCAAACACTTGTTTTTGGAGATTATCATAATGACATTGAGATGATACAGGAAGCTGGAATAAGTTTTGCCATGAAAAACGCCCACGAAGAAATCAAAAAAATTGCTAATTTTACTACAGAAAGCAATGATGATTTTGGTGTAGAAATTGTACTAAAAAAGTTAATAACCGGTGCAAAAAAGTAGTTTTTTTAAAGCGCTATCTCAACCACCAAACCTTCATTTCCTCTAATATTAAAAACAGTTTGGTCTTCAAAAATAAGGTATTGTCCTTTGATGCCAACTAATTTTCCTGTAAACAATTTTTCTTTTTCAATTGCTAAACTTTTGGGTTTTTCTGGATATTTCATTACTGGAAAATTCAAATGTGTTTCACTATTATTTTCAATAAAATAGTCCATTGCTTCCATTGGTATAAACTGTTTCAACTGATTTCGCCAAACCACCAAATCTTCATCTTTACAATCATTTTGCAACATTTTTCGCCAATTTGTTTTGTCAGAAACATGATTTTTTAATGCAACTTCCGTAATTCCAGCCAAATATCTATTAGGAACTTCCACAATTTCAATGGCTTCGTGCGCTCCTTGATCAATCCATCTTGTGGGAATTTGTTGTTTTCTTGTAACACCCACTTTTACATTGCTAGAATTTGCCAAATACACAATATGAGGTTGCAATTGAACAGATTTTTCATATGCCAAATCGCGGTCTTCAATCCCTAAATGTGCTTTACTCAGCTCAGGTTTCATAATCCAATCACCAGCATTTGGCAATTCAAAAAAACAAGATTTACAAAATCCTTGTCTGTAAATTGGTTTTTCTGAATCACATTGCAAACATTGATATTTGATAAAAGAAATGGAAATTTCGGAATTCAATAACTGATTTACGTGCAAAAAATCAGATTCCATATCTAAAAAATACTGAATCTCATCCAAATATTCCGTTTTCATTTTTTTTAATACTCCTTGATAGTTCATGACCAAATTTTAGTAATTTTATCTCTTGACAAAACTACATAAAAATCACAAGGTAACTTATGCCATACTTCATTGTTAATTCTATTATTTCTTGGTTTTTAAAAAAACGTATTCATCAAATAGATTTATTTCTCAAATATCCTATTGATGTCCAAGAGGAATTATTATTGAAATTGTTGTCAACAGCGAAAAGAACAGAGTTTGGAAAAGAACATCATTTTTCGGAAATTGAAAATCACAGGGAATTTGTAAAAAATGTTCCGATTCAAAAATATGAAACCATTGCTCCATTAATTGAAAGATGCAGAAAAGGAGAGCAAAATTTATTTTGGCCAACACCTATTAAATGGTTTGCAAAATCAAGTGGAACCACAAATGCCAAAAGTAAATTTATTCCTGTGAGTAATGAAGCTTTAGAATATTGCCATTTAAAAGCAGGTAAAGATATGTTGTGTTTGTATATTACCAAAAACGAAGAAAGTCAATTATTTAAAGGAAAGGGATTGAAATTGGGAGGAAGTTCTGCAATTTACGAAGACAACAATTCTTATTTTGGAGATTTATCTGCAATCATTACTGAAAATTTACCATTTTGGGCAGATTTTAGTTCGGCACCAAAACAAGAAACTGCGTTATTGGCTGAATGGGAAACAAAATTAGAGGCAATTATTGAAGAAACCATTCAGGAAGACATCACTAGTTTGGTGGGTGTTCCTAGTTGGATGCTAGTTTTATTGAACCGAGTTTTAGATAAAACAGGCAAAAATAATATTCTGGAAGTTTGGCCAAATTTGGAGGTGTATTTCCATGGAGGTGTAAATTTTAATCCTTACAGAGAACAGTTTAAAAAACTAATTCCTAAAAAAAGTTTCAAGTATTATGAAACATACAATGCATCTGAAGGATTTTTTGCGATTCAAGATCAAAATAATTCCAATGAATTATTACTGATGTTGGATTATGGAATTTTTTACGAATTCATTCCAATGACTGAATATAAAGGCGAAAGTTCCGTAACAATTCCACTATCCGAAGTTAAGAAAGATATTGATTACGGACTAGTCATCACCACAAATGCAGGATTATGGCGCTATATGATTGGCGATACTATCAAGTTTACTTCTTTAAAACCTTTCAGAATAAAAATTACAGGAAGAACAAGGCATTATATCAATGTTTTTGGTGAAGAATTGAACATCGAAAATGTAGAAGATGCATTGAAATTGGCATGCGAAAAAACAAATGCTACTATTGTAGATTATACAGTTGCACCTATTTTTATGGAGGGGAAAAACAGTGGCGGACATGAATGGATGATTGAATTTAAAGAACATCCAATAAATTTATTATATTTTACTGAACTATTAGACAATGCTTTAAAGTCGATAAACTCTGATTATGAAGCAAAAAGATACAAAAATTTAACTTTGGCTTTTCCAAAAATTCAAGTTGCCAAACAAGGCCTTTTTTATGATTGGTTAAAGAAAAATGGAAAATTAGGTGGTCAACACAAAGTGCCAAGATTGTTAAACATAAGAGATTTTTTAGAGGAATTATTAGCACTATAAATTTATTTTTAATTTTTCCAAAATCTTAAAAAAAGGTATGATTTTTGATTAATATTTTCAATTATCACCAAAAAATAGTAACATTGACAAAAAAAATATTTTTCTTCACGACAATCCTTTTTTTAAGTTTTAGAGCAACATCTCAAATTGTTACAATCGTTAATAAAGAAACTAAAGAACCTTTAGAACAAGTTACTATTTTCCAACAAAAAACTAATAATTTCGCTACTACCAATGAAAAGGGAAAAGCTGAAATTAAAGTTTTTAAAAATGCTGAGCAAATAGAAATTCGATTTTTAGGATTTAAAACAAAGTATAAAAACTATTCTGAAATTCAAAAAAATAATTTTATAATTGAATTGGAACCAAGTATTTTGAACATGGATGAAATTGTGATTTCTGCTTCAAAATGGAAACAAAAAAAATCAGAACTCGCAGCGAAAGTATCAGTCGTTTCAAACAAAGAAATTCAATTATTAAATCCGCAAACTGCTGCTGATTTACTAACAATTTCTGGAAAAGTATTTGTACAAAAAAGTCAACAAGGAGGGGGAAGTCCAATGATTAGGGGCTTTGCAACCAATAGACTTTTATATGCCATTGACGGTGTTCGAATGAACAATGCTATTTTTAGAGCGGGAAATATTCAAAATATAATCTCTTTAGATCCTTTTTCAATCGAAAAAACAGAGATTGTTTTTGGACCAGGTTCTGTGATTTATGGGAGTGATGCAATTGGAGCTGTGATGAGTTTTAAAACGCTAACTCCACGTTTATCATTTGATGATAAAACTTTAATTAGCGGAAATGCTTTTACAAGACTTTCATCTGTAAATGGAGAAAAAACTGTTCATGCAGATGTGAATGTAGGTCTCAAAAAATGGGCTTTTGTAACGAGTATTAGCCACAACAATTACGGAGATTTAGTGATGGGAAGTGATGGACCTAATGAGTATTTGAGAAATTTTTATGTTGAAAGACATAATGATCAAGATGTAGTTATTGAAAATAGCAATCCTAAAAACCAAGTTCCAAATGATTTTATACAAACAAATTTGATGCAAAAAGTTCGTTTTAAACTGGATGAAAATTGGAATTTTGAATATGGGTTTCACTTTTCAGAAACATCAAGTTTTGACAGATATGACAGGCATTTGATTAGCAGAAATGAAAACCCACGTTATGGAGATTGGAAATATGGTCCACAAAAATGGATGATGAATAATCTTGAAATTCGAAAAAAAACTACACATTCTTTTTTTGACGAAGTGAGTTTGAGACTTACGCATCAAGATTTTGAAGAAAGTAGAATTAGCAGAGATTTCAAAGCAACTAAAAAAGAAAAAAGAACTGAAAAAGTAGTTGCTTATTCTACCAATTTAGATTTTTCAAAAATTTTAAGTTCAAGGAATAAACTAATTTACGGAATAGAATATGTGTTTAATGATGTGACTTCAAAAGGGACAAATACAGATATTAATACAAATACTTCGCAAAATGGCCCTAGCAGATATCCCAATTCAACTTGGTCTTCATTAGGATTTTATGTTTCAAATCAAACTGATTTTGATAAAAAATGGACATTACAAACTGGTTTGCGATATAATTTTTACAAATTAGACGCTACTTTTGATACTACTTTTTATCCATTTCCTTTTACAGAAGCCAAAATTGATGATGCAGCTTTTTCTGGAAGTATAGGTTTGGTTTTTAGGCCAGATAAACGTTGGTTGTTTAGCAACAATTTTTCTTCTGCTTTTCGTTCGCCAAATGTGGATGATATTGGAAAAGTTTTTGATTCTGAACCTGGAATTGTAGTCGTTCCAAATCCAAATTTAAAAGCCGAATATTCTTACAATACTGATGTTTCAATTGCAAAAACCTTTGGTGATTTTCTTAAAATTGAACTTACAGGTTTTTATACTCTATTGAACAGAGCTTTGGTTCGGAGAAATTTCACCTTGAATGGTCTTACTCAAATTATGTATGATGGCGAATTAAGTGATGTACAAGCGATTCAAAATGCAGCTTCAGCAAATGTGTATGGATATCAAACAAGTTTTGAAATTGATTTTGGGAAAGGCTTTGGATTTTTGTCAGATTTCAACTATCAAAAAGGAGAAGAAGAACTGGATAATGGTGAAAAAAGTCCTTTACGACACGCAACTCCATGGTTTGGAACTACTCGTTTTAGCTATAGCAATGAGAAATTTAATGCACAGTTTTACGCAAATTATAGTGGTGAAGTTGCTTTTAAAAACATGCCAGAAACTGAAATTACAAAACCTTATATGTATGCAATTGACCAAAATGGAAATCCATATTCGCCCTCTTGGTTTACATTGAATTTAAAAACTTCTTACAGACTTACTGAAAATTTATTGTTTTCATCAGGTATTGAAAATTTAGCTGACAAACGTTACAGACCTTATAGTTCAGGAATTGTTTCGCCAGGAAGAAATTTTGTGGTCTCTTTAAAAGCAACGATTTAGGTTATATTTTACGCTCTACTACGAAGTGAATCATTGTTATTAGAGAACTTTTATACTCAGAATCAGGAAAGTTTTCAAGAATTGTTAATGCATTGTTTTTGTATTCATTCATTTTAGAAATTGTGTACTCAATTCCTCCATGATTTTTCACAAAATCAATCACTTCATTTACCCTAGTTTTGTCTCTGTTATATTTTTTTACAGAATTGATAATCCAAGCTTTTTCTTTTTTTGAACAGGTATTCAAAGTGTAAATTAACGGTAACGTCATCTTTTGTTCTTTGATGTCAATTCCTGTAGGTTTTCCGATTTTTTCGTCAGAATAATCAAACAAATCATCTTTTATCTGGAAAGCAATTCCAATATATTCACCAAATTTTCTCATTTGCTGAATAATTTCTTCATTTGCGCCCACTGAAGCTGCACCAATTCCACAACAAGCTGCAATTAAAGTAGCTGTTTTTTGACGAATAATATCAAAATAAATATCTTCAGAAATGTCTAATTTTCGGGCTTTTTCAATTTGTAATAATTCGCCTTCACTCATTTCACGAACTGCACTTGAAATCAATTTCAATAAGTCAAAATCTTCATTATCAATTGAAAGCAACAATCCTTTTGACAATAAAAAATCACCTACAAGCACGGCAATTTTATTTTTCCAAAGTGCATTGATAGAGAAAAAACCACGTCTTCTGTTGCTATCATCAACAACATCATCGTGCACTAAAGTTGCAGTATGAATCAATTCCACCACTGATGCACCTCTATAAGTTCTTTCATCAAAACCACCATCAGAAACCATTTTTGCTATCAAAAACAAAAACATTGGACGCATTTGCTTTCCTTTTCTACGAATAATATAATAGGTAATTCTGTTTAAAAGAGGGACATTCGTGTGCATGGACTCTTTGAATTTTTTTTCAAAGAGTTCCATTTCCTTTTTAATCGGAAGTTTTATAAGTTCTACTGGTTTCATTTATGGTGAACTAATTTCTGAATCTAAAAACAAAAATACTTAATAATTAAGCCTTTCACTCCTTTTTAAAAAATTTATACCCAATAAAATTTGTTAAAATTAATGAAACCATAATTATTATAATTTCAAATTCATTATTCATTGCTGAGCTGTCTTGAACTCCTGTCCAAAAAAAAGGATTAAAGATAATCATATAAATAAAGTAGAATATAATTAAGTAAAGCCAGAAGAAAGAATATTTAGAAAATTATTTTTAAT
>ERZ888423.2055-NODE-2055-length-15953-cov-6.281796_pt1 | contig 15953 bp, 14 predicted proteins | sample MGYA00520523_ERZ888423 | MGnify/ENA primary metagenome ERZ888423 (study PRJEB32303, sample SAMEA104408611) | aquatic metagenome | biome: Brackish water; feature: Pelagic; material: water | place: Baltic Sea | collected 2014-06-08T10:24:00 | depth 30,27 m ...
TCGCGGTATCTCGGGCCCAGCGACGGCCCGAACTCCTCCTCGGGTGGCGTCTGCCAACCAGGTTCCTGCGCCCACCAGGAGCGACCCGCATTCCTGCCGCAGCCGATGCGTCCAGATTTGAGCCTCTTGCCCTGTGATGGGCCAAGGGCCAGGGTGGTTTTGGCGCGGACCATCCACTTGGCCTAGCGAGTCTTGGGCCCATTTGAGGGTGGTATGCGGCCTTCCCAAAGCAATGGAAGTAAAAAATCGTCTGTTTTGCTCTGCGGCCTCCTTCGCTAGCGTTCCAAGAATGACCTTTCGTCCGGCGTCGCGCAGCATGGCGAGTCCGCGCCCTGAAACCAAGGGATTCGGATCCTGGTGCGCCACCACGATGGTGCCAATGCCGGAATTTAAAATGGCTACGCTGCAGGGGCCAGTCCTTCCTTGATGGCTGCAGGGCTCCAGACTCACATAAAGCGTGGACTCTGGCAAAAGGTCAAGGTCCTCGGCCTGCAGTTGATTCAAGGCCATAATTTCGGCGTGCGCTTCCCCGGCTCGGTGGTGGTAGCCCTCGGCCAAAATCCGGTCGTTGTGCACGATTAGCGCTCCGACCAAAGGATTGGGCTGGGTAAAACCTTTCCCTTGAGCCGCCAAATCAAGGGCTCGACGCATGAAGTACTCCTCGCGCTGCATCACCACGTGGCTAAGGTACAGCGCTACCTTTGGCGCGTGACATGGCGCGATCTTCAGCAAGCATTTCTCTCGGCCAGGAGTCATTTTCAAGATTCCGAGGCCAGAGCCCAATGGCGGCTTTGGGTCGACGCGCAAACAGGCCTCAGTCCCGGTCGCTTGTTTCTAGACGCGGAGCAGCCGGCCCCCGACGGCGTTGTTCAAGCATTTACCGCGCACAACTCCGCCCTAAAAAGCGCCATGCCCATTCAGCAAATTATTGGTTTTGAGTATTTTGATGGCCTAAAAATCCATATTAACAGCCATGTTTTAATTCCGCGTCCTGAGACCCAAGAGCTGGTGGCTCTCGCCGCGGACCTCATCCTTAAGAATGCCAGCGTACTTGATTTAGGTACAGGTTCGGGCTGCATTGCCCTAGCGCTTAAAAACCGTCGCCCTGACTTGAGCATCACAGGCATAGACTCGTCGTCGCTCGCCCTTGAAGTGGCCACTCAAAATGCGGGTTTGCTGGGTCTTGACCTGCTTTTTTTTGAAGCGGACCTTCGCAACGAACCGGCTGATGGCCTGCAGGCCGACGCCATACTCTGCAACCCACCCTACATCAGCCCTGAGGAGTGCCTCGAGCCCGAAGTAGTGGAATTTGAGCCTTCTATGGCGCTCTATGCTCCCTCGGGGGACCCCTTATTCTACTACCGACGTGCGTTGGCTTGGGCCCAAGTTCTTGGCGCAAACCAAGTCGGCTTTGAATGCCACCGCGACCGGGTGGGCGATGTGGCAGAATTGGCACAATTGGCAGGATACCAAACCCAAGAGATGAAGGATCAATTTGCGGTGCCGCGTTGGGTTTGGGCTCAAAAGCCAGGCAGTCAGGCCCTACCTTTGAAGGCATGACCGCGATCGATCGAATTTTCCAGTTGCGCAAGGAACTGCACGAGCACAACCGTCGCTACTACGTCACCGACCATCCCGAGGTAAGCGACGCGGAATTTGATCGACTGCTCCGCGAGCTTCAGGAATTGGAGCAGGCGCACCCAGAGATAAGAGACCCCAACAGTCCGACCCAAAGAGTGGGTGGGGGCTTCACCAAGACCTTTGAACAGGTGGACCACCAGCGGCCTATGCTGAGTCTTGCCAACACCTACAGCTTCGAGGAACTCGACGAATTCATACACCGAGCCCAGGAGCTTGTGCCCGGCGATTCCATACTTTGGAACGCCGAACTCAAATTTGACGGGGTAGCGATTTCGCTGTGCTACCACAATGGCCTGCTCGAGCGGGCACTTACCCGAGGCGACGGCCTAAAGGGCGATGATGTGGCAGTCAATGTGCGCACCATCCAAGGAATTCCGCTTCAACTCCCCGCTGATGCCCCCCAGGATCTCGAAGTGAGGGGCGAAATTGTCTTCGTGCACGCGGACTTTGAACGGCTCAATAACCGCCGCAAAAACGCCGGACTCGAACTCTTTGCCAACCCCCGAAACGCCGCTTCGGGAACCCTTAAAATGCAGGACTCCGCCGAGGTTGCCCAGCGCCGACTCAGCATGTTTGCCTACGCGGCCTACTCCAACCAAAGTCCCTTCGCTTCGCACTCCGAGGCCATGCAGGCTTTGACTCGTTGGGGATTCCCAGTCCCGTCGCAGCAGGAGCGGTGGTCGCAGCGCTGCGAAACAGCAGACCAAGTCAAGGACTTTCTCACCTACTGGGACCAAAAACGCCAAAACCTCCCGGTGGCTACCGATGGGGTAGTCCTCAAGATTGATCGGGTGGACCAGCAGCAGCGACTGGGTTCGACGGCCAAATCGCCCCGATGGGCAATGTCTTATAAATTCAATGCGGAGCAGGCCTGTACCCCCTTGCTCGATGTAGTGTACCAAGTTGGCCGTACCGGAGCCATCACTCCAGTGGCCCATCTTGAGCCCGTGTGGATTAGCGGCACCCAGGTTCAACGCGCCTCGGTGCACAATTCAGACCAGATTCTCAAGCTCGACCTGCACCTTGGCGACTGGGTTTGGGTCGAGAAGGGCGGAGAAATCATTCCCAAAATCACGTCGGTTGACATGGACCGTCGCAGCCCAGGAGCTATTCCGGTTTCATTTGCCACGAGCTGTCCCGACTGCGGTTCTGCTTTGGAACGCCGCAAGGGAGAGGCGCAGCACTTTTGCCCCAACCACCAAAATTGCCCTACCCAAATCAAGGGTCGCTTGGAGCACTTTATTCATCGGCGGGCCATGGACGTAGACGGCATCGGAACCGAAACCATTGACCGTCTGGTGGATCTTGGTTGGGTGCGCACGCCCGCAGACCTTTACGACCTTGGCGAACAGGGCTGGAGTCAGCTCGAGAAGTTTAAAGAAAAGTCCGTGAGCAACGCTCTAGCCAGCCTCGAGGCAAGTAAATCCCTGCCTTTTTCGCGCGTACTTTTTGCTCTAGGAATCCGCCATGTAGGCGAAACCGTGGCAAAAAAACTTGTTAAAGCATTTGCCCGCATCGAAGATTTGAAGAATGCGACCTATGAAGAGCTGCTCGACGTGCCCGACGTGGGACCTCAAATTGCCGAGAGTATTCAGTCTTGGCTGGCAAACCTAGAAAACCTGCACGAACTCAACCGACTCCAATCCCATGGAATCAAGCTGGAACAGGCCCAATCCACTGCCATAGACTCTGGATTGCTTCAGGGTAAGACCTTTGTGGTGAGCGGAGTTTTTGCGCATTTTAGCCGTGACGGAATCAAGAGTTCCATCGAAGAGCACGGCGGACGCGTAGGCAGTTCCGTAAGCAGCAAAACAGACTACCTGTTGGCTGGAGAAGGGGTGGGGCCGAGCAAACGCAGCAAGGCAGAGGCCCTGGGAGTACAGTGGTTAACCGAAGAAGAATATCAAGTATGGATTGGCTCTACAGACTAAGCGCTCCGCTCCAAAAGAAGGCCTGGCGCAATGCCGCCAACGAACGACCCACAACGACCCATTGGCCAGGTTGGGAGAAGGTTCGCCGCATAGGAATCGTATTTGACTCAAGGGCCGAAGAGGGCTACCTCGAGTCCATGCGCCAGGTAGTTTCTGCCTTGCAGGCCCAGCAGCGATCGGTCAATTTAATTGGATGGACGGGCGAAATGCGACCCAAAAACGCACTGTATTCGGGCCGTCAGCTCATTTTTACCGACGATTTTGCATGGAACGGAGCAGTACAAGGGGGCAATGCCTTGGAATTCAAGCAAACGGAGTTTGACCTTGTGGTGGTTCTGCACCGAAGCCATGATAGCCCCATTGACTACGTTGTGGCGCGTACACCCTCAGGGCTTCGTGTGAGCATTACCGGTGACAACGACTTTTATGACGTGCGCTACCACAGCGCAGACCGCCTTCCTATGGACTACTTTCGTGCTTTGAGCGCATGGCTCGCTAAAATTCCTCCTCGATGAACGCTCGCATCAACCCATTTCGCGGAACAGGCATAGCCTTGGTGACTCCCTTCACGCCCAACCATGAAGTCGATTACTCGGCTCTTAAGCGCCTGGTTAACCATTGCATTGACGGCGGAGTGGACTTCCTTGTAGCCCTAGGAACGACTGCCGAAACGGCAACCCTCACCGCGGACGAAAAGCAGCGTGTTGTGGCGGCCGTTTGCGATGCAGCCGGGGGGCGCGTTCCTGTGGTCCAAGGGGTAGGGGGTAATGATTCCGCCAAAGTGGCTGCAGAGCTAAAGGCTGGATTGCCGCTCGGAATTTCAGGGGTACTCAGTGTGTCTCCCTACTACAACAAGCCGACGCAAGAGGGCATTTACCGCCACTTCATCCATAGTTTAGCCGCTACGGACTTGCCCATCATTCTCTACAACGTTCCGGGCCGCACGGGGTCAAACATGGCTGCCGAAACCACGCTGCGCATTGCGCATGAGGTTCCGCATGCCGTAGCGATTAAAGAAGCCAGTGGCAACCTAGAGCAGGCCATGGCCATTGTACTGGGCGCCCCAGAGGGATTCGACGTTTTGAGTGGCGACGACAACCTGACCCTACCGTTGGTGGCATGCGGAGCCCATGGCGTTATTTCGGTGAGCGGCCAGGCCTTTCCCAAAACGTTTAGCCAAATGGTGCGTGATGCTCGGGGGGGTCGCATGGACGCGGCTCGTGACGGGCACTACGCCATGCTCAACTTCACCCAGCAGCTGTTTGCCGAAGGCAATCCGGGCGGAATTAAATCTGCCCTCGCGCACCTCGGCATTATTAACCCGGCACTTCGCCTGCCCTTGTGGCCCGTTTCACCCCAACTCGATGAGGCCTTGGCCCAATCGGTACGCAAATTGCAGCAGCACGAACTATGAAGAAATGGATCCTAATGGCTGCAGTTGTGGCCCTAAGCTCGTGCGGAGACTACGGCAAAGTGCTGAAGAACACCGACCCAGCTTACCGGCTTGAGCGGGCCATTGCCTACTACGAAGGGGGCAACTACAGCAAGGCCTTCCCTCTTTTTGACGAGTTAATGACCTCGTACCGAGGAACCACCAAGGCCCAGGAGGTCTACCGCTACTTTGCCAAAACCCTGTATGCCCAGCACGATTACATTCTTGCATCCTATCACTTTAAGCGTTTTGCCCAGACCTTTCCATCCGACGAGTATGCGGAGGATGCAGCATACCTGGGTGCCTACTGTGCCTACCTCGAAGCCCCTTCGATTACCCTTGACCCGGCCTACACCTACCAAGCGATGGATGAGCTCCAGCTTTTTATCAACACCCACCCGAATTCTAAGTTTTTGAGTGAGGCCAACGACCACATTGACGAGCTTCGGGGAAGGCTTGAAGAAAAGAGTTATTTAATTGCGAAAGGATACCACCATCGCAACCAGTATTCCAGCGCCGTAGTGTCGTTCAACGTCATGCTTACCGAGCACCCTTCTAGCCCGCGGCGCGAGCAGGCCATGTACTATCGCCTGGAGTCTGCCGTCAAATACGCTCAAAATTCCATCGATACCAAGAAGGCCGAGCGCTTTAATGAGGCCGATACCTATGCGAAGGAGTACCGGTCCACCTTCCCGGGCGGCACCTACGCCGCAGAGGTTGCATCGCTCGAGAAGCAAATCGCTTCAAACAAACAAAAATAATCGTACTTTTGCCCTCCAATTTGCAACTTAGTTACCTCAATTATGGATAAAGCCCACCTCGCCGCCTCGAAGACTACCAAAACCTTGGATTTTAACGAGCTGGATGCCGCCACAGGCAACATTTATGAGGCCATCGCCCAGATTTCTCGTCGTGCAGAGCAAATCAATGAGACTTTGCGTGCTGAAATCAATGATAAGCTTGTTGATTTTGAAGTAGTTACTGATAGCCTCGAGGAAGTTTTTGAGAACAAGGAGCAGATTGAAATGTCTCGCCAGTATGAGGTGCTTCCCAAGCCCCATGCTATGGCAGTGCGCGAATGGCTCGACGGCAAGGTCTTTTACCGCTATCCGGAGACCGATAGCGACAAGGCTTAATTGATGATTCTGCAGGGTCGCCGCATCCTGCTGGCTTTAAGTGGGGGCATTGCCGCCTACAAGATTCCCTTATTGGTTCGCTTGCTTCAGCAAGAGGGTGCAGAAGTTCGGGTGGCCCTTACTCCAGCCGCCGAAGAATTTGTTTCGCCTTTAACCCTTGCAGCCCTTTCAGGTACGCCTACTGAACAGCATTTGGTACTGAGCCATGGAGGCCGTACCTCCTGGAACAACCACGTTCATCTTGCCGAATGGGCTGAGGCCGTTGTCGTTGCACCTGCTACGAGCAATACTCTGGCAAAGGCCGCCAACGGGCTTTGCGACAATTTGGTCCTGTCTATTGTGCTCTCGGCAAAATGTCCGGTCTTTTGGGCGCCTGCCATGGATCTTGACATGTTTGCCTACCCGGCCACCCAAGAGAATTTAGTCCGGTTGCGAAGAATGGGTCACGTAGTTTGGCCGTCTCCAGAAGGATCGCTTGCCTCAGGCTTGAGTGGCGCCGGGCGCATGGTGGAGCCGGAATTCATGCTTCGAGCCCTGGAACTTCATTTTGCCGCTCGCCCATTTTGGCTAGGTAAGACCGTGTTGCTCACCTCGGGTCCCACAGAAGAATCCATTGACCCCGTGCGTTTTGTCACCAACGGCTCCAGCGGACGCATGGGGGAGGCCATTGCCGCCGAAGCCGAGCAGCGCGGAGCCAGGGTTCATTGGGTCCGAGGGCCTTTGCGCCGAGCGGACCGGACTTGGACCGATGCGGTACACATCGTTCCCGTGCGAAGCGCATCAGAAATGCATGCTGCAGCGGTAAAAGCCTTGCCGGATGCATACGTGGTCATAGCCGCCGCTGCGGTGTCGGACCTTTGTCCGACTTCCGTCCGCAGCGAAAAAATTCCGAAATCAGAGCTTTCTGCGACCATAAATTTTGAGCCCACGCCTGATATTCTCCAGGATTTAGCCAAGCGCAGAATCACGGGTCAAGTACTTATTGGTTTTGCGCTTGAAACGGGAGAGGGCTTGAGTTCTGCAAAAAATAAGCTGGTTCGCAAAGGCGCTGACGCAATGGTTCTGAACTACGAAACCGAGCAAACGGGCATGAATTCAAGCACCAACCAGATAACCCTGGTTACCGAGAGTCGAGAAGAGCAGGGTCCGCTCGAGACCAAGGCCCAGGTTGCCAGCCGGATTTTGGATTGGGTTGAACGCTTCGCGACCAAGAACTAACTTCAGGGTATGAAATCAATCGTTCTTCATTCGATATTTTGGTTGGCTGGCGCGACCCTGCAGGCTCAGGAATTTTTCATTGAAGTTAAGGTTCAAGCTCCTGAGGTTCAAACCAATGATAGACAAGTTTTTACGCAATTAGAGCAGGTGGTTCGTGACCTCGTGAATAACCGAGCTTGGACCGAGGGAACCTGGGAGCAGGACGAGCGCATTCGCGGCTCTTTAGTGCTGACCATTAGAGACTACGACCAAAGCAGCGGTCAAATGTCGGGCAACCTCCAGGTCTCTTTTGCGCGTCCGGTTTACGGAGCAGACTACAACAGTACGACACTCAATTTTCAGGATCCTGACCTTCGGTTTAGGTACCGACCCAATGAAATTGTAGAATTTCAGCCCAATCAGTTTCAAGATTTGCCCTCTTTGCTCGGTTTTTACGCCTACCTAGCGCTGGGCTTGGATGAGGCCTCTTTTGACCCACAGGCAAGGGCTTCGCTGCTGTCTGCCATGCAGATAGCGCAGATGGCCCAGGCCTCGGGCGCTGGGGGCGGTTGGGACCGTTTTACCTCTACTCGAAACCGTTTTTGGCTCATTGAGGACCTGCTCAATCCGGCGAATGACGTTTTTTTGCAGTCGTGGTACCGATACCACCGCGAAGGAATGGACCGCATTGCCAGCCTAGAAACCCAGCTGGAGGCGAAGCGGTCAATAATTTCTTCTTTGCAAGCCCTGCAGCCCATTCATACCCGGCAGCCCAATATTTACTTGCTGCGCTGGTTTTTTGACAGCAAGTCGGTCGAGATTCAGCAAATTTTCTCGGGCGGACCCCCTGTTGCCCTGCAGGAGTTGATTGAGGTGCTTCAGGTAATGGATGCTTCAAACGCAAGTAAGTACTTAAACATGGGCAAGTCTCGCTAGACAGCCCTAGGTTTGCCCCATGCTACGTCGTCTGCACATTGAACGCTTTGCGCTGATCGACCAGTTGGACCTTATTGTTGAGCCTGGATTTACCGTAGTTACGGGAGAAACGGGCGCCGGCAAGTCGATATTTCTCGGCGCACTCCAGCTTGCCTTGGGCGGTAGGGCAGAGTTTGCCAGCATTGGCCAAGCGAACCACCGCAGTTTGGTAGAAGCGGAGTTCTCTGTGCCTCAATCCCGCGAGTCCGACCTTGGTTCCCCAGAATGGGATTGGTGGACCGACCAAGACAAAGCCCTTTTGGTGCTGCGTCGCGAAGTGGTTCCGGGCGGACGAAGCCGAGCCTTTATTAACGATTCGCCGGTACGCCTTGACGAACTGCGGCGGGTTTCTGCCTCCTTAGTCGATATTCACAGCCAGCGAGACGAAGGTCTTTGGGCTCGCAGCGAGGGCGTGGTCTTGCTTCTTGAGGCTTTTGCGCATCAAGGGCAAGAGGCTCGCGAAGACTATGGCAGGGCATGGTCAGCCTATCGCGCTTCCGCCAATGATTTCACTCTTTTGGAATCGCAAATTGGTGCGGTGTCAGACCCAGAATACCTGAGATTCATGGTCGAGGAGCTGCGGGCTTTGGCTCTTAAACCCGGCGAAGAGGCCTCCTTGCGCGAGCGATTGAGTCTACTGGGCAACCAACAGGAGCTCAGTGAAGCGAGCGCAGAAGCCCTCTCGCTCATTGAACGCGAAGAACTCGGATTGGATTCCATGGCAGCCCAAGTGCGCAGGCTGGGGGAGCGGGTTGCCCGTTTGAGTCCCTCTAATGAGGAACTGTCGGCCATGGGATTCGCCCTTGAAGATCAGGTGCGGGAGCTGCGAGCTCGCTGGAGCGATCTGGTGGAACGGCTCGATTCAGACCCCATGGCACTGGAAATTGCCGAGGAACGCCTTGCCGCAATCGACCGACTGCAGCGCAAGCACCAATGCCCCGACGAGGAGGCGCTTTTAGCGCATCAAGCCCTGCTGGAGCAGAGGCTTGAGGTTTGGGATGCCGGTCAGGAACGGCGTATTCTGGCCCAGGCTGCTGTAGAGTCCGCGCTAAAGAAGGTGCAGCAAGCAGGCTCGGCCTGGAACCAAAATTTGATGCAGGCTGAAGCCAAACTGGCCCAAGCGGTTCGAGAGGGATTGGCTGATTTGGCCATGCCCCAGACCCAGTTTGCCGTGAAAGCCGAGCTACGGACTGCGCCAAGTGCCGCCGGAACCTACAGCTACCGATTGGAATTCAGTGCCAATCCGGGACAATCCATGCAGGACCTCGCCAAGGTGGCTTCAGGGGGGGAGCGGAGCCGTCTCATGCTCGTGCTCAAGCGATTCCTTGCCCAGCGACAGGGTCTTTCGACGGTGCTTTTTGACGAGATCGATACCGGGGTTTCGGGCGGAACGGCTAGCAAAATGGCGCAGATGCTTCGATCAATGAGTCGAGACGCCCAGGTGATTGCCATTACCCACCTGCCCCAGGTAGCTGCGCTGGGCAGCCAGCACTGGGTTGTGGAAAAGTCCGTTGAAAAAGACAGTACGCGCACTATGCTCAAGGTCTTAGACCAGGCTGAGCGCATTTCAGAAGTTGCCCGGCTTCTCTCTGACGGAGTCTTGAGTGACGTAGCCTTGGCGCAGGCGGAGGCCTTGATGGCGTCTGCCCAATGATTTTAGCGATATTTGCATTATGAACAACAACCTACTTCAAGGAAAAAAAGGCATCGTGTTCGGTGCCCTCAATAGCGATTCCATCGCATGGAAGGTCGCCGAGCAATGCCACGCACAGGGCGCGCAGCTCGTGCTCACCAACGCTCCCATGGCCATGCGCATGGGCGAAATCAATGCCCTGGCAGAGAAAACAGGTGCCCTGGTAATTGGCGCGGACGCCACGAGTCTTGAAGAGCTTCAAAACCTTATCCAAGGTGCCATGGATCACTTTGACGGCAAGATTGACTTCATTCTGCACAGCATTGGAATGTCCGTTAACGTGCGCAAAAACAGGCCCTATACCGACCTCAACTACGATTTCTTGACCAAGGGCTGGGACGTTTCAGCCGTTAGCTTCCACAAGGTGCTTCAAACGGCCTACCAGATGGACGCGCTGAGTCAGTGGGGCAGTGTGCTGGCCCTTAGCTATATGGCGGCGCAGCGGACCTTCCCCGACTACAACGACATGGCAGAGAATAAGGCCTACCTGGAGTCGGTCGCCCGCAGCTTTGGCTACCACTACGGCATCAGTAAGCAGGTTCGGGTGAATACGATCAGTCAATCGCCCACGCCAACCACCGCCGGGAGCGGGGTCAAAGGCTTCAATGCCTTTTTGAGCTTTGCCGACAAAATGAGCCCCTTGGGCAACGCTACCGCAGAGGACTGCGCAAACCTTTGCGTCGTCATGTTTAGCGACATGACCCGTCGGGTAACCATGCAGAACCTCTACAACGATGGCGGCTTCAGCAACACGGGCGTGAGCCAAGAGGTGCTCGACGCCTACATGAAGGGCGCCGAATAAGAAAGTTTGCTAGGCAGCTGGTCTGCAAAAGGGCTTTATTAAGCCTGCTCCAATAAATTAAAACTCGCTCTTCTCGTGAAAAGTGAGCGTGCTGAATTTCTCTTGGGTAAGCTGCAGGGCAAACTGAGAATCAGCCAAAAACACCAGGCGTCCAAACTTGTCGGTGGCCAACTGGCGGGCCTTCATGCGCTGAAATTCTTCAAGCTGGCTGCCTAAATCGCCTTCGATCCAGAGGGCCTTGTAGGCTGGGAAGGGTTCGTAGGAACATTTTGCTCCGTACTCGTGCTCGAGGCGGTACTGAATTACTTCGTACTGCAGTGCGCCAACCGTACCGATTACTTTGCGTCCGTTGGCAACCAGGGTAAACAACTGGGCCACACCCTCGTCCATAAGCTGGTCGACGCCCTTTGCGAGTTGCTTTGACTTAAGGGGGTCGGCGTTGTTGATAAAGCGAAAGTGCTCGGGTGAAAAAGACGGAATTCCGCTAAAATGTAGGCGCTCCCCGCCAGTGAGGCTGTCGCCGATGCGAAACAGTCCCGTGTCAGGGAGCCCAACGATGTCTCCGGGGTAGGCCTTCTCAACAACCTCTCGTTTGCTTGCTAAAAAAGTCATTGGAGAACTGAATTTCAGGCTTTTGCCCTCTCTGACGTGAACATAGTTCGTGTTGCGCTCAAAGGTTCCGCTCACGACCTTCACAAAGGCAATGCGGCTTCGGTGGTTGGGGTCAATGTTTGCGTGAATTTTAAAGACAAAACCGCTAAACTTTGCCTCGTCGGGGCGGACCATTCGCTCCTCAGCCTGCTTGGGCTGCGGACTGGGGGCGATCTCGGTGAAGCAGTTTAGGAGTTCGCGCACTCCGAAATTATTCAATGCGGAGCCAAAAAACACCGGCTGAAGCTGGCCGCTCAGGTACAATTCACGGTCAAACTCCGGATACACTCCTCGAACCAATTCCAGCTCCTCCCGCAGGGCTTTGGCTGCCGGTTCTCCGATGCGGTTCACGAGTTCTGGGCTGCTTAGGTCGCTGAATGACAGTCCCTCGGCGACCCTCTGCTTGCTCACTTGATTGTAGATCAACAAAGACTTGGACCATAGATCGTAGACCCCCTGAAAGTCGGCACCCATACCAATGGGCCAGGAGAGGGGGCAGAGCCGCAGGCCAAGTTTAGCCTCAATCTCGTCAAGCAGGTCAAAGGCATCGCGCCCCTCGCGGTCCAGCTTATTGATGAATACGATAATGGGAGTTTGGCGCATGCGGCAGACGCTGACCAGTTTCTCGGTCTGGGTTTCTACGCCCTTGGCTACATCGACCACTACAATAGCGCTGTCCACCGCCGTTAGGGTTCGGTAGGTATCTTCGGCAAAATCCTGGTGGCCAGGTGTATCCAAAATATTAATGTGCTTGCCTTGGTATTCAAAAGCCATTACCGAAGTGGCGACCGATATGCCCCGCTGGCGCTCGATCTCCATGAAGTCCGAGGTGGCCCCCTTCTTGATTTTATTGCTTTTTACCGCACCGGCCTCTTGAATGGCTCCGCCAAAAAGCAAGAGCTTCTCGGTAAGGGTGGTTTTGCCTGCGTCGGGGTGCGAAACAATTCCAAAGGTTCGGCGGCGCTGAAGCTCCGTGGTTAAATTCGACATAGTCACTATTTTGCGGAGTGCAAAGGTAGGCCGTCATGCTCTGAACCTTTTGACGCATTATAAGTTAAGCAGAAGATGGAGTCGACGTACAGTATCAAGGACTTAGAGCACATGACCGGAATCAAGGCACACACCTTGCGCATCTGGGAGCAGCGCTATGATATTGTAGTTCCCAAGCGAACCGAAACCAATATTCGGTGCTACAGCGACGAAGACCTAAAAACCCTTCTCAACGTATCGGTACTCATTCAAAAAGGCTGGAGAATTAGCAAGATCGCAGATTTGTCTAAAGAACAACTCTGCCAAACCGTTTTTGAAGAAGCCCTGCTGAACGGGAGCCAATCCGCCCAAGTTACCCGTATGGTTCATTCCTGCATTGACCTCGACGAAGCATCCTTCTCTGAGGTTTTGAACGCGAGCATCAAAGAGGTAGGCGAGGAGGCCACCTTCACCAAGCTGGTTGGGGAGTTTATTCATCAAATTGGCTACATGTGGCAGACCGACGCTCTGGGTGTGGCGCATGAGCACTTTGCCAGCAACATCATCAAGCAAAAGATTTATGCGGCCCTTGACCGTCTGGAGGACCATCGAATGTCTGCCCAAAATCCTGGCATTCTGCTCTACCTCCCTCAGGACGAACTGCATGAGCTCGGACTGCTCTACCTGCACTACTTGCTAAAATCACAGGGCAAGGTCGTCGTAAACCTCGGGCAGTCGCTGCCCCTAGAGCATTTGAAGCACATTTTTAAGGACTCGAGTTCGTTTAAGGTCGTCGTGAGTGTCTGGACTACCCAGCCATTGCCCGAGCAGGTAGCGCAGTACGCCAAGGATGCCCGCTCCTTCATGGGCTCCGTACCCCTCTGGGTTACCGGCCTCGCCACGTCGGAATGGACCAATACCGACGCGAACATTACCGTGTACCCTACATTGGCCCACCTCGGCCAGGCGCTAGCCGCAATGGCCTAGGTCCGTTCGCCTCAAATTCCCATGCTTTTAGGTTGTTTAATGTTTTATTAAAAACTTTACACAAGTGGCACGATAATGGCTCACTTATGTTTAACTTCGATCATCATTTGTTAAACAAAAGAAATGCAGCAAGACACCTTCGGCCCCCAGATTTACCAGCATCAGCAATTCTTGCGTGCGCTTGCCTACAAACTCACACGCCACTCCGAAGACGCGGAGGACCTAGTGCAAGAAACCTTCTTCAAGGCCATTAAGAACCAGACTAAATACCAACCGGGAACCAATCTTCGCGGATGGCTGTATACCATTCTCAAGAACACCTTTATCAACAACTACCGCAAGAAGAAGAATCAAAATACCTACCTCGACGACAGCGAGAACCAGTACGTACTTGGGGGCATGATGGCCAATAGAGAAGATGAGGCAGACAGCCCCTATGAAATGACCAACATAAAAGATCGAATTGAGCTGGTCGAGAGCACCTATCTTGACGCCTTCATGATGTACTTTAACGGCTACAAATACGAAGAAATAGCCAACCACATGGGAATTCCACTCGGAACGGTAAAAAGTAGAATATTCCTAGCTCGCCGCAAAATGATTGAGCAATTGCGCGGAATCCGCGGACACGCCTAATGCCTAAGAAAGCCATAGTAATCGGTTCCGGTTTTGCCGGAATGTCGAGCGCTGCATACCTCGCTCAAGCGGGATATTCGGTAGACGTTCTTGAGATGCACGACATTCCAGGAGGCCGTGGTCGCCAGTGGATCCATGAGGGCTACACCTTTGACCTCGGGCCTTCCTTCTATTGGATGCCGGACGTCTTCGACACGTTCTTTGGCCATTTTGGCAAAAAAACCTCAGACTACTACAAGCTGCAGCGCCTAGACCCCTCCTACAGCATCTACTTTGAAGATGGACCCATGCCCATTCCAGCCAGCATGGACGAGATTGAGGCACTCTTCGATCGGCTCGAACCCGGATCTGCCGCGAAACTCAAGGTTTTCTTGAAGGACGCCGAGTACAAATACCGCGTGGGCATTGATGACCTCGTCAGAAAGCCTTCACGAAGCGTTTTTGAGTTTGCCGACATGAGAATCCTCAACGGCTTGCTTCGCATGGACCTTCTGAGTAGCATTCGCAGCAGCATAGCCAAGGTGGTTAAAAATCCCAAACTCAAGCAGCTCTTAGAATTCCCGGTACTCTTTCTTGGAGCCACTCCGAGCAACACACCGGCCTTGTACAGCCTGATGAACTACTCGGACTTTGCCCAAGGAACATGGTACCCCCTTGGCGGCATGTATTCGGTAGTCAAAGGATTTCACCAACTCGCGGTGGAGCAGGGTGCACGCTTTCATTTTAACCAAGAAGTAACGGGATTCCGCTACGAAGGCAAATCCATATCGGGAGTTTATGTGGGCTCAACCTGCTACGACGCCGACGTGGTAGTAGCCTCGGCCGACTACGCCCACATCGAACAAAAGCTCATCAAGCCCGAGTTTCGACGCTACTCTGCCAACTACTGGGCAAAGCGTAAAATGGCACCGTCCGCATTCATGTACTACCTAGGCCTCGATACCAAACTGCCTGAACTGGAGCACCACTCGCTCTTTTTTGATGCGGACTTCGATACCCACGCGGACGCTATCTATACCAATCCGCGTTGGCCCGAAAAGCCTTTGTTTTACCTGAGTATTTCTTCGGCTACCGATGCATCCATGGCTCCAGAGGGCAAGGATACCCTCATTATTTTAATCCCCATGGCCACAGGCCTCGAAGACGACGATTCCATTCGCGATCGCTATCTTGGTATGGTGGCGGAGCGCATTAAAAAACAAATCGGCATGGACATTCGCGACCACATTGTGGTTCAGCGAAGCTTTGCCTACCGCGACTTCGTCAAGGAGTACCATGCGCACCTTGGCAACGCCTACGGGCTCGCCAATACGCTGGACCAAACGGCAATTCTCAAACCAAGCCTCAAGGGCAAGCTCGATAACTTGTACTTCGCGGGCCAGCTTACCGTGCCCGGGCCGGGCGTTCCACCCTGTATCATTTCTGGTGAAGTGGTTGCCCGTGAGGTTGCCAAAGAGCACCCCGCCGCCTGATGGATTTCTACACCAAAACGTCGATTGCCACGAGTAAAGAAATTACTAAGGCTTACTCCACCTCGTTTTCGCTGGGTATTTTGGGGCTGTCCAAGCCGCTCCGCCCGCCGATTTATGCCATCTATGGCTTCGTGAGGGTAGCTGACGAAATTGTAGACACCTTCCACGGCAAAAACCAACGCGACCTGCTCCAGCGCTTTTGGAGCGAAACCGACCGCGCCATCGACGAGGGCATCTCGACCAACCCGGTGCTACAGTCCTTTCAGTACGTCGTCAACGAATACCAAATTGACCGAGGCCTCATCAATACCTTCTTGAGGTCCATGGAGATGGACCTGGACGACCAAAACTACGATCAGGCGACCTACGAGCAGTACATTCTAGGGAGTGCAGAGGTTGTTGGCCTCATGTGCCTCAAGGTATTTGTTGAG
>ERZ888423.2059-NODE-2059-length-15900-cov-10.712906_pt1 | contig 15900 bp, 8 predicted proteins | sample MGYA00520523_ERZ888423 | MGnify/ENA primary metagenome ERZ888423 (study PRJEB32303, sample SAMEA104408611) | aquatic metagenome | biome: Brackish water; feature: Pelagic; material: water | place: Baltic Sea | collected 2014-06-08T10:24:00 | depth 30,27 m ...
AGCGAGATTATCCCGCCGCTCCAGTGGACGACTTTCTCACCGCCGTTCTCAGCTACATCCGCGATCTGATCGAGCCGACCGGCTGCTTCGAGCCGCTCGACCTGCTGGCGGACCCGGACGATCCGCGCGACCTGTTCGGCATGCTGATGCGCGCAAAACCCGAAACCCACGACCGGAATGCCCCTTGAGCAACAGGCGTAGCCCGCAATTTCATTTGACGGAAATCGATTTTCCGACGAATGTTAGCGTGCGGTGCTTGGCGCTTTTGCGCGCTGACCGGCTAAGCCTCGTTTTTCCGTGACAGCGGCATAGCTTCAGCCTGCAGGTGTTCCAGAAAATGTCCTTCGCAAAGCAAATGGCTGTTCTGATCGGCATCGCGCTGCTTGCGTGCGGGGGCTACTTTGCCTGGCTGCAATATGCGCCGGCGACGGTCGAGAAAGGTCCCGCCAGGGCCGCCGGGCCTGTCGTCGAACTCGCGAAGGCCGAGCGCCGGGAAATGACGACGGCGGTCGACGCGGTCGGCACGACCCGCGCCCACCGGTCGATCGATGTCCGCCCCCTGACCACCGGCCGCGTCACCGAAGTCGGCTTCGAAGCCGGCGCCGCCGTCAAGGAAGGCGCGGTCCTGCTGCGCATGGATAGCGAGATCGAGCGCGCCAACCTGGTCGAGGCCGAAGCCCGCCTGAAGGAAGCAGCGAACGCCGTCGGCCGCGCCCAGGCATTGCGGAAACGCGGCGCCATCACGGCTTCGACCACAGAAAAGCTCGTGGCGGAACTGGCGACCGCCCGCGCCGACCGCGACCGCGCCGCCCGGCGGCTTCGGGATCGCACGATCCTCGCGCCGTTCAGCGGCGTCGTCGGCTTCGCGCAGGTCGAACCGGGCTCCCGTCTGGAAGACGGCGACCTGATCACGACGCTGGACGATCTGTCGATTGTGGAGATCGAGTTTTCGCTGCCGGAAAACAAGTTTGGGCAGATCGGCCCCGGCCAGGAGGTCACAGCCGGGGCGGCGGCGTTCCCCGGACGCGCGTTCGGCGGCGTGATCGAACAGCTCGACACCCGCATCGATCCGATCGCCCGCTCCTTCAAGGCCCGCGCCAGCATCGCGAACCCGGACCATACCCTGCCCGCCGGCATGTTCATGCACCTGTCCGTCGTGCTCGAGACACGGATGGCGACCACCGTTCCCGAGGAGGCGATCGTGCTGGACGGCTCCCAGGCCTTCCTGTACGCCGCCGTCCAGAAAGAACCTGGCGATTGGCGGGCTGAACGGCGCCCCGTGACGATCGGCGAGCGCCGGTTCGGCTATGTCGAAATTCTAGATGGCGTCGCCCCAGGCGATGAGATCGTCACGCGGGGCGTGCAGAAGGCGAAGGACGGCGCCCCACTGCGCCGGGCGCCGGGCGCAAAAATCCCGAAGCCGCCCGGCACGGACGCCAAATCATGACGCTGTCCGACTTAGCCATTCGTCGGCCGGTTTTCGCGCTTGTCGTAAATCTGCTGATCGTCGTCGCGGGCATCGCGTCCCTGATGTCGATCCCGATCCGGGAGTTGCCGGACGTCGATTCGGCCATCGTCTCGGTCTCGACCAATTATGTCGGCGCATCGCCCCAGATCGTCGATACGGACATCACGGAGATCGTCGAAAGCTCGGTCTCCGGCGTCGCGGGCGTCAAATCGATCACCTCCCAGAGCCGGCGCGGCCGCTCGAGCACGGTCGTCGAGTTCGAGACCGGCCGCAACATCGATGAGGCCGCGAACGATGTCCGGGATGCTGTCGGGCGCATCCGCGGCAACCTGCCGGACGGCGCGGACGAACCGATCGTCATCAAGAGCGACAGCGATGCCGATCCGGTGATGCGCCTCGCCATCATCTCGAGCCGGCAATCGCCGGAAGAGATTTCCGACTATGCCGCCCGCTTCGTCATCGACCGTCTGTCGACCCTGGACGGGGTCGCAAGCGTCGAACTGCGCGGCGAACGGCGCTATGCCATCCGCATCTGGCTCGACCGCCGGGCGCTCGCGGCGCGCAATCTGACGGTGGCCGACGTGGAAGCTGCGATCCGGCGCAACAATGTCGAGTTGCCGGGCGGCGAATTGACCTCCGTCACCCGCCTCCAGGATATTCGCCTCGACGGCCGTCTCGCGACGCCCGAGGCCTTCGGCAATATCGTCGTCGCGAAGCTCGCTGGATATCCGGTGCCCCTCAGCGACATCGCACGGGTCGAGCGCGGCGTCGAGGACAAAGAGGTCATCGTCCGCGCCGACGGGCAGCCGGCGATCGGCCTGCAGGTCATCCGGCAGAGCCAGGCCAACACCATGGCGATCTCGCAAGCCGTGCGCGCCGAAGTCGCGGAGATCAACCAATCCCTGCCCGACGGCATGCGCATCACCGTCGGCTCCGACGATGCGCTTTTCATCGCCGCCTCCATTCGCGAAGTCCTGATCGCGCTTGGGATTTCGCTGGTGCTGGTGGTGCTGGTGATCCTGCTGTTCCTCCGGTCGTTCTGGGCGACGCTCGTGCCGGCGGTGACCATTCCGGTGGCGCTGATCGGCTGCCTGTCGATGATCCAGGCGTTCGGCTTCTCGATCAACGTCCTGACGCTGCTGGCCTTGCTGCTGGCGATCGGCCTCGTGGTCGATGACGCGATCGTCGTGCTGGAGAACATCCAGCGCCGCACCGATGAGGGCGAATCGCCCCTGGTCGCGGCCGTGCGCGGCTCGAAGCAGGTGACCTTCGCGGTCATGGCGACCTCGATCACGTTGATCGCGGTCTTCGTGCCGATCTCCTTCCTCGGCGGTCAGGTCGGGCGGCTGTTCAGCGAGTTCGGCCTGGTCATGGCGGCGGCCGTCATCATCTCGACCTTCGTCGCCTTGTCGCTCTGCCCGATGATCTCGTCCCGCGTGGTCAGGGCGCAAAAGACCCAGGACGCGCGCGACGCCGGGCCGTCGCGGTTCGAGCGCGGCTATCGCGGCCTCCTGAGCCGGGCGCTCGGGGCGCCGGTCATCGTGATCGCCATGGCGCTGGCCTTCGTCGCGGGCTCGGTCATCCTCTACGGAACCCTGCCCCAGGAGCTTGCGCCAAAGGAAGATCGCGGCGTCGCCTTCGTGCCGATCACGGCGCCCCAGGGCGCCAGCCTCGCCTATACCGACGCCCAGGCGAAGATCATCGAACAAGCCCTGGGGCCCGAGGTCGCGAAGGGCAATATCTCGACGGTCTATTCGCTGGTCGGATGGGGCAACCGTCCCTACCGCGCCTTCGTCGTCATGCGCCTGGCGCCCTGGGACGATCGGGAGGACAGTCAGGCGAAGATCGTCAACGCCATGCAGCCCGCCGCGCGCGCCCTCGCCGGCGCCAAGGCCGGCGTCGCCACCCCCGCGGGCCTTGGCCTCCGCGGCAGCGCGACGCCGCTCCGCATCACCGTCGGCGGGCCGGATTTCGAACTGGTCAAGGAATGGGCGGCCGCCTTGCTGGCGCACGCCGAGGCGAACGAGCAACTGGTCAATCCCGATATCGACTATGAGGAAAACCAGCCGCAGCTCGACCTCACGCTCGACCGGGCGCGCGCCAACGATCTCGGTATTTCGGCCGAGGTCATCGCCGAAACCCTGCAAACCCTGTTCGCCTCGCGCGAAGTGACGACCTATGTCGACCGGGGCCGCGAATATCCGGTCATCCTGCAGGCCCGCGCCGAGGACCGGCGCACGCCGACCGATATCAACAATGTTTTCATGCGCGCCGGCGACGGCAAGACGCTCGTCCCCCTGAACGCCCTGATCGCCGCCAGCGAGGCGGCGGCGGCGGCGGAGCTTCGCCGGACGGACCGCCTACGCTCGATCACGATCTCCGCGTCGCTTTCCCCCGACTACGCCCTCGGCACCGCCATCGCCTACATGGAGGACGGCGCCAAGCGGCTCCTCCCGGAAACTGCCCGTCTCGGCTATGCCGGCCAGTCGGCGACCTACAAGGACACGTCCGGCGACATCGTCGTGATCTTCCTGCTGGCGCTGCTGATCGTTTTCCTGGTGCTCGCGGCCCAGTTCGAAAGCTTCATTCACCCGCTGATCATCATGCTGTCCGTGCCGCTCGCGGTCGCGGGCGCGATCTATGTCATGGCGATCTGGGGGCTTTCGATCAACGTCTACAGCCAGATCGGCATCATTCTGCTGATCGGGCTGATGGCGAAGAACGGCATTCTGATCGTCGAGTTCGCCAATCAATTGCGCGACGAAGGCGCAAGCGTGCGCGAGGCCGTGATCGAATCGTCGGTACTGCGTTTCCGGCCGATCCTGATGACCGTGATCTCGACGATCCTGGGCGCGGTGCCCCTGGTGATCGCGTCGGGCGCGGGCGCCGAAAGCCGGGCGGCGATCGGCGCCGTCATCGTCGGCGGCCTCGGCCTGTCGCTGACGCTGACGCTGTTCCTGACGCCAGTCCTGTACAACCTGCTCGCCGGCTTCTCCAAACCCCGCGCCGCCGTCGAAAAAGCCCTGGAAATCGAACTCGCCGGCGCGACCCAACTCCCGAGCCAACAAACCAAGGCGCTGGCTGGCGGGGATTGAGGGGGTGGTTGCGGGTCGCTGACGTTGGCGGCGATCTATCTGAACGTCAGCGGTCTTTCAACGGTCCAACCGCCGCCCCTACTCCAGCGACAGCGCCCGCTCCGCCTGACGGCGGCAGCCGACGGCGGCCATCCAGTCGGCTTGTTGGGCTGGCGTCGCGTGGATGGCGGGGACGATGCGGAGGTCGATGGCGACGGGGCGGGGGGCAGCCGCGAGGCGGATCGTGTAGCGGTTGGCGTCGATGACCGGCGGGCTGTCCGGCCACTTGAGCTGCTGCTCGCCCTTCGGCCAGAGCGCGCGGCCGACCGGGCCGCCGGCGTTATTGGCGATGGTCAGTTCGGACTCGACCGCCAGCGTCGCCGGGCGCCAGAAGACCGGCTGCGCGCCCGCGGGCACGCACGCGGTTTGCGAGCGGGCGATATCGACGACGAAGACCTTCGCGACCGTCTGGCCCGGCGCGGCGCGGACGGCGCCCAGGACCTGACGTTCATTCGCGCGCTCGACCACCAGCTTGCTGAGGGAGCCGACGAGGCCGCCGCCGCCGGCCACAGCCGCCGCCGCGCCCAAGCCGCCCAACGCGCCATCGAACGGCCCCTTGACCGTCCGGCTGGAGCCGTCTTCCTCGACCAGCACGACCTCGGCGCCGGCGGGAATGGCGACGACGGTCGCGGCATCGACGATCGCGCCAGCTTCAAGGCCGGGCGCACTGGACTCCAGGATGACGATCTCGCCCGCGCCGACGCCCGCCGACCACAGCAGGGCTGCGGCGGCGAGGGCGGCAAGCAGGCCAGAGGATCGCGAACTCCGCATCACTTCTCTTTCAACTCGAACGCCGATCCGGTTTCGCCGGCCGCGATCCGCGCCGCATGCAGTGCGATCAGCGGGTCCGTGGGCAAGCTGCTCTGAAGCGTCGCCATCGCCGCCCGCGCCTTCGGCATGTCGTTGTCCATCAACTCCAGCGCCCGATGATACGCGGCCAGGGCCGCCGAATCCAAGCCCTCTGGCAATGTGAAGACTTCCAGGGCCGTGCTGCGGCCTTTCAGGATCACGCCGCCGATCCGGCGGAGGCCCGGATCCGGCGCGCCCTCTGGCCCAACCCCCAGCCCTGCGGCCAGGGCCTCGCTGAAGGCGATGCGGGTGCCGAAGGCCTTGTTGGCGCCCTCCAGCCGGGCGGCCGTGTTCATGGCGTCGCCCATGGCGGTGTAGTCGAAGCGCATATCGCCGCCGAAATTGCCGACCGTCGCCTCGCCCCGGTGCACGCCGATCCGGGTGACGCCGAGGCCATCCGCCCGATGCCGCTCCTGGAAAGCTTCCGCGAACCGGTCGAGCGCTGTCGCGCAGGCAAAGGCGCGGGCCGCATCGTCCGTCTGGCGGACCGGCGCGCCGAACAGCGCCACGACGGCGTCGCCGATGAATTTGTCCAGCGTGCCGCCATGCTCGAGGACGATCCGGCTCATGCCATCCAGATAGGCGTTCAGGAGCGCGTTCAGCCGCGCGGGCGGCAGGCGCTCGCTCATCGCGGTGAATCCGGCGATATCGGTGAAGATGAAGCTCATCACCCGCCGCTCGCCGCCCAACTGCAACTGGTCCGGATCGGCGGTCAGCGCATCGACCAGTTGCGGCGCGACATAACGGGAGAAAGCATTGCGGATGAAGGCCTTGGCCCGCCGCTGCCGGTAGCCATAGAAGCTGGCGGCAAGCGCGAAGGCGATCCCGAAGGCCAGCGTCGGCTGGCCGAGGGGCGCGATCGTCGCATGGCTCTGCGCGAGATGGATCGCAGCCCCCGTCCAGGCCGCCAGGACCGCCAGCACGCCCAGCCCCTGCAGCCAGAGCGCGACACCGCTGAAGCCGATAGCGACGCCGATCAGCGCCGCCAGCCCGAGGATCGCCCAGAAAGCCATCGGGCCAGGCGTCTGGATGCTGCGCCCATCCAGCATCTGCGCCAGGATATGGGCATGGACGAGCAAGCCCGGCGTCGTCGCCGGCTGGCCCGGGTCGGCCGCGAGCGCTGTCAGATGCCGGTCGGTCTGCGGCAGCGCCGCGCCGATCAGCACGATCCGGCCCTCCAGCCAGCGCTTCAAGATCGCCGGGCGCTGCGCCATCAAGGGCAAGCTATGCGCCGGGAGGATCTGAAACGCCGCCTTGCCGTCCGTCGTCGGGCCGAGCCAGTCGATGATGGCGACGCTTGTGTCGGCCGTCTCGGCCGTCTCGGATAAATCGGCCGCGGCGGCGGGGAGCGCTCGGACGCTGGCCTCTGCGTCAAAAGGGCGGTGCCGGCGGACGACGCCATCGCCATCGACGACAAGGCCCGCGCCGCCGCGTTGGGCGCCGCTGGCTGCGAAGAATTCGGTCAGCCAGGCCGTCTGCGCGTCCGTCATGCCGGAGCGGGCGTCCGCCCAGGCCGCGACGACCGGCGCGGGAAACGCCTTGATCGCCTGGATCAGCCGCAGGTCCTTCTCGGCCTCCGTCGGCTGGTCGAACAGGATGTCGAAAGCGACCGCGCGCGCGCCGGCGTCCCGGATCGCCGCCAGAATATCGGCAAGCAGGCCGCGGTCGATCGGGGAGCGATAGGGCAGCCGCGCCAAGGTCGCTTCCGTGATCGCGACGACGGAGACATGGGGGTATTGCTCGGCCTGAAGTTCGCGGCCCACGGCCTGCAGCCGGTCGGCCGCCCCGCCGGCAACGGCGGCAAGCGGCGGAAAATATCGAAACGCCCCGCCCGCCAACAGCGCGGCGGCCGCCACGATCAGCAGCCCCTGCCCGACCAACGCCAGCCGTGATTTTTCAAGGCGCTTGCCCATCGACAACGCTCGCCGCTCCAAAGCTTTTGCATTCCTGCCCGGCACTATGGCACAAAATCAAGTTGGGATTTCAGCAGCTTCACGGTTTTGGGACGGCGGATGCGGGCACTTGGATCGACGCTAAAGGGGTTTGCGGCCGCGGCGGCGGCGCTGACTGCGGCATGCACGATGCATATCGATACGCCGGAGCTCGCGCCGATCGATTTGACCCCGGCGCTCTCCGAAGCCCGCGTCGAAAAGCTGAAGGCGGTCGACCTTCAGCGCGCACGGCCGGTCTTGCGGGACTTCGACATTCCGCCGATCGACACGAGCGTGCATCTGCCGCGCACCGGCGAGAAGACCGCCTTCGGCCTGCCGGTCACGCCGGAACTGGAGAAGCTCTGGCGCGCCAGCGCCGACAAGGACTGGCAATATTGGGAAGCGCGGCTGAGCGACGCCGAAGCCTCATTGCCGGACACGCCCGAGGCCAAGTTCTTCCTGCAGTCGCTCCGCATCCAGACGATGATCCACGCGGGCCGCACAATCGAGGTGTTCAAGGCGCTCGAGACCTTCCGCGACATGGAATTCGCCCTCTTTGGGGACAATGCCGAGACGCTGTCGCAATATGGGCAGGTGTACTTCTGGCTGGGCCAGCCCGACAAGGCGATCAAGTATTACACGCAGCTTCTGGCCGACGCCGGCCCCTGGTGGATTCCGGATTTCTACTATGGCCCGATCGACAATCTCGGGACCGTCACCCGGCTCTCTAAGGCCCTGATCCGGGCTTATATCGGCCTTTCCGGCGCCTATCTGATGAAGCACGACTACGCCAAGGCCGCACATTGGGGCCAGATGGGGCTGGAGCGGCACCAGCAGGCGATCGGCCTGACGCAGCACCCGGTTTTCGGCATCGTGGTCAAGGCCGACGCCCATATGTACGAGGGCGAGGCTTGGTTGCTGACCTTCCTCGGCTCCGCCCGGATCGGCCTGACCAAGGACGTCGTAGCATCCCGCTACATGCTGGACGCGGCGCGCGCCTATTTCGCCCAAAGCGCCTATCGCTGGGGCGATCTGGTGGTCGCGTCGATCAGCGATTACGTCCTCTATGACATCGGCCTGAAGCCGCAGGAAACCAATCTGATCGGCATGCTGGGCCAGCCGGCGCCCGTCACCGACGCCCGCCTTGCGACCGCCATACGCGCCCGCCCGGAAGGCCTGGAGACCCGCGAAGCCATCGACCTGCCGGTGCCCGACGCCTCGAGCATCGCCCTGCCCAGCGCCGGCGAGGTCAACAGCTTCAACTTCATCGTCACGCCGACCCTGGGCGCGGTGAACGCGGCCTTTCTCGCGGGCGATTATGACGCCAGCCTGACGCTCCTCGCCGAGGCCGCCCTGGAGGCCGACGACCCGCTGGAGCGCTGGTTCGTCGCCTATTCCAGGGTCCGCACCCTGATCGCGGCGGGACAGGCGGCGGACGCGGACGAAGCGCTCGACCTGCTGGAGCCGCTGGAGGCCGCGCATTTCGGCACGAACCTCGGGACCCGGGCGCTCCGGGGCGAAGCGCGGCTCTGGCTCGGCGACTATGACGGCGCGATCCGCGACGAATTGCAGGTCGTGGAGGCGCTGCGGTCCTTCCGGGCGCCGTCGCTCTTCGTGTTTCCGCCGCAGATCCCGCAACTGGCGCTACTGAACCGCAGCCAGTTCCGGGCCTATCTCGTCACGGCGAGCGCGTTGATGCTCAAAGGCGATTACGCGCGCGCCCTGCCCTGGGCGGAAGCCGCCGAGCAATTGTTCGAGGAATCGCACTATGCTTGGCGCCATCAGCTCTACAGCGCCTATCTGAAGCTCGACCGGGACATGTTCTTCGGGCGCGGCCAGAACCTTGCGATCATCGCGGCCGCAAAGCTGAAGCAGACCGGCGATATCGCCGCCGCCGACCGAACCTTCGCCTCGGCGCGGGCCTATCTGCTGGCGATGGGCTATGCGGCGGGCGTCAGCTCCGTTGAAGCGATCCGCGCGCGCGTGCTGCTGGACATCGGCCGGCCCGATCTGGCGGCGTCGGTCGCGGCGGCGGCGGCCGGCGAAGCTGCGGCGCGCGGCCATGACGGGTCGCTCTGGCAATTGCAGGCTTTATCGGGCGCGGCGCTGCTGGCGACCGGCGACCGGGCGGCGGCGGAGCGGGCCTACAGGGCGGCCGACGCCAGCATCGACGCCGTATCCGGCGCGCTTTCGACCGACGCCGCCAAGCGCCGCTTCGGGGCCGGCAAGGATGCCGTCACCCAGGCCCTGGTCGACTTCGACCTCGCCCGGAACGACATGGCCGGCGCCTTCGCCGACCTGGAACGAGGCCGGGCGCGCGCCTTCGTCGATATGCTGGGCCGCCAGGCCCTGGCGAGCGGGCGCAATCGCGACGCCGTCGCCAGGATCAAGGACCTCTCCGACGCCATTCGCCGCGAGCGGGCGATCAACGCCGCGCCAGGCGCCGGACAGACCGACGGCGGCCAGAAGACCCGCGCCTTGCTCGTGGAGCGCACGGCGCTGCTGGCGGACCTCCGCCGCCGGGCGCCGGAACTGGCCGATGCCCTTTCCGTTTCGACCGTCCCGCTTGGGCGCATTCAACAGGCGCTGACGCCAGCCGACCGCATGCTTTATGCCCTCGCCGGCGACGACGGAGACGCCAGGTTCCGCTTCCTCGAGATCCGGCGGAACAGCGCGAAGCTGATCACGAGCGACATCGCGCCGGACGCATTGCTGCAAGCCCTGACGCCCTTCACAACCGACGATCCGCTCAGTCAGGCGGACGCCCAGACCGAAGCTGCGGCGACGATCCAGGCCGGCCTCGGGCTTTCGGCGAGCGCGCGCCAGGGGGTCCTCTATATCATACCGACCGGGCCGCTCTATTTCGTGCCCTGGGGCGCGCTTGACGTGAACCGGCCCGTCGTCGTGCTGCCGACGGGCGGCTGGCTCGCCCGGACGGGCGGCCCCGGCCGCGCGACGCGGGCGGCGGCCGTCGTCGGCGATCCGACGCTCGGCGCGGACTGGGAGGCGCTGCCCGGCGCGCGGGCGGAGGCCGAACGCATCGGGCGGCTCTACAACGCCCAGACGCTGATCGGCGCGAAGGCGAACGAAGCAGCGATCCGGAACGCGGTCGGCGACGGGGTGCGGGTTCTCCACCTCGCGACCCACGGCCTGTTTGACGCCCGCGACCCCCTGGCGTCCGCCATTCTGTTGAGCGGGCCGGATGGACCGGCCTCGATCACGGCGGCCCGGCTCTTCGAAGCGCCGCTGAAGGCGGACCTTGTCGTGCTCTCGGCGTGCGAGACCGGCCTCGGTCAGGCAAGCGCCGGCGACGACTTCCTCGGCCTCGCCCGCAGTTTCTATCTGGGCGGCGCGCGGGCGGTCATGAACAGTCTCTGGCCGGTGCACGACAAGCCGACCCAGACCTACATGACCGTGTTCCACGAAATCGCCCGGACCGGCGACTATGGCCGCGCCTGGCTGGCGGCCCGGGATCGCCTGAAGGCGATGGGCCTGCCGCCCTCGATCTATGGCGCTTTCGTGCTTGGCGGCTCCGCCGGATGACGGCGAATGCGGGCGCCGGGCATGCCGGCCGGATCCTGGCCGCCTTGCAGGCGCGCGCCGCGGCGGGCGCTCCCCAGGACGGCATGCGCCTCGCGCTCGTGATCGAAGGCGGCGGCATGCGCGGCGTCGTCTGCGGCGGCATGGTCGCGGCGCTGGAGCATATAGGCCTGACCCAGGGCTTCGACGAGGTGATCGGCAGCTCGGCCGGCGCCATCGCCGGGGCCTATTTCGTCGCTGGGCAGGCGGCTTTCGGAACGCGCATCTTCTATGAGGAAATCAACAACCGCCGCTTCATCGCGAAGCGCCGACTATTCCTCGGCAAGCCCGTCGTCTCCGTGGATTTCCTGCTGGATGAGGTCTGCCGGGGGCCGAAGGAGCTGGACTGGCAGGCGGTGCTGACGGCCAGGAGCCGCCTCGTCTGCGTCGCCTCCAGCCTCGACCGCCGGCAGTCGGCGGCGATCGCGCATTTCGCTGACAAGGAAGCGCTGTTCCACGCGCTGAAAGCCAGCGCCCGCATTCCAGGCGTCGCCGGCCCGCCGGTGGTGATCGACGGCGAGCGCTTCGTCGATGCCGGCGTCTACGAGAACATTCCCTACGCGACCGCCCGCGCCCGCGGCGCGACCCATATTCTGGCGCTGCGCACCCGGCCCCAGGGCCACGCAGCCCACAAGCTCGACCTGGTGGAAAAACTTCTGGTGGCGCCCTGGCTCGACCGCCAGCAGCCGGGCGTCGGAGAGCAGTACCGCGCCCACCTCGCCCGCTATCGCGGCGAGATCGCGGCCATCGACGCCGCGGCGAGCGGGCTGGGGCCGCCTTATGTCGCGGCCGTAACGCTCCCGCCAGAGGCCGTCGCGATCTCGAACATCGAGCGGCGCCGAACCGTGTTGCAGCAAGGGGCGCTCATGGGGTTTCAGGCGGTCTACCGCGCCTTCGGGCTGGAGGCGCCCGCCGCGCCGGCCGGATTGAACCTGACTGAATACCCATGACGGATTCTACCGCGAATACTTGATCGGAATGTTCGAATCTCTCTTGCCGGTCCATCGGCCGCCACACACACTCCGCCAAACAATCGGCTTTTGACGGAGTGTTAAGCGATGCCCGAGTTTGCCCCTGTCATCAAGCTGGCCGATCTGACGAGCGACACTGGACTGAAGATCCTGGGCGGCGCGGTGAATGACCAATTCGGTCGGGCCAGCGCCGGCGCGGGCGATATCAACGGCGATGGCGTCCCGGACATCGTCATCGGCGCGCCATATGCCAATAGCGGGTTCGGCGGCAGCGGAGCCGCATACGTGATCTTCGGCGGCGCCGGGCTTGCGACGCTTGACGCCGCCGACGCCGCCGCCGACGGGGTGCTGAACGTCAATCTCCTGAACGGCGAGACCGGTTTCCGGGTGAACGGCGACGCCACCCAGGGCCGGCTCGGCATTTCGGTCGCCGCCGCCGGCGACGTCAGCGGCGACGGGGTTGACGACGTGCTCATCGGCCAAGCCGAATCTGCTCTCGCCAACAGATCCGGCGCGACGAATATCGTATTCGGATCGGAGGTCGGTTTTACGGCTGTCGTCGTCCCAAACCTTCAGTTATTCGGCAGAGAAGTCGGCTTCCAGGACTATGCCGGATACTCGGTGGGGGCGGCGGATATCAACGGCGACGGGTTCGGCGACATCATTATCGGCTCCCGCTTCGGCGATCCGGTCAGCGGCTTCAACTATGCCAATGAAGGCGCCGTGCATCTGGCGTTCGGCGGGGCGCCCAACCTGATCGGGCTTGACGCCGCCGACGGCCAGCTCGACGGCGATATCGGCCTGCAGAACGTCGGCGCCGCGACCGGCGCGCTGTTCTCCGGCCAGACGACCAACCTTTACTCGCAACTCGGCCAATCCGTGCATGGCGCGGGCGACGTCAATGGCGACGGGTTCGAGGACTTCATCATGGGGTCCAACAACGCCGACCCGCTGTCGCTGGGCGGCAACTCCGACGAGGGCGCGGCCTATATCGTGCTCGGCCGGCCGAACTCGATCGGGTTCCCGGCAGGTGCCAATGACGCCGCCGCGTTCAACGGCTTCGATGGCGTGGTCCTCGCGGGCGACGGCATCCTGGACGGCGCCGGGTTCGCGGTCTCGGGCGGCGGCGATGTCAATGGCGACGGGCTGAGCGATGTGCTCGTCGGCGCCCATTTCGCGGACAACCCCGGCGCGTCCAACCAGGGTTCGACCTATGTCGTGTTCGGCAGGACGGCGCTGCCGCCCCGGATCGATCTTGGAACGCTGAACGGGATCAACGGGTTCCGTCTCGATGGCGTGCGGAACGGCGAATATGCCGGTTTCTCGGTCGCGTTCGCCGGCGATATGAACGGCGACGGCTTCGACGATATCGCGATCGGCGCCCGGAACTTCAGCCTGCTCGGCGCGCAAAGGGCCGGCGCGGTTTATGTCGTCTTCGGCAAAGCCGACGGGTTCGATGCGGTCATCGACCTTGGCGGCCTGAATGGCGATACGGGCTTCCGGGTCGAAGGCATCGCGGCGTTCGACGCTGTCGGGCGCGGCCTTTCCGGTCCGCTCGGCGACATCAACGGCGATGGCTTCGACGATCTGCTGCTCGGCGCCTACAAGGAAACGACCGCGAACGGCGCGCGCACCGGCGCCGCCTACATCGTCTATGGCCACGAGGCGGCGGGCAGCGTCCACCGCATCGGCACGAACCTCGCCCAGACGCAGAATGGCGGCGCCGGCGACGATCTGATCGAAGGCCGCGACGGGAACGACACGCTGTACGGCCGGGGCGGCGACGACGTGATCCACGGCGACGCTGGCAATGACACGGCATACGGCGGCGCCGGCGACGACCGGATCGAAGGCGGCGGCGGCGCCGACCTGATGACCGGCGACGCCGGCAATGACACGCTCATCGGCGGGTCCGGCCAGGACGAGTTCTACGGCGTCGAGGGCCGCGACAGCTATGACGGCGGCTCGGACACGGACACGCTGAGCTTTGTCGGCTTCGCAGGCGTCGCGCAAGCGCGGCTCGCGGAGAACTGGGCGACGACATCGCTCGGCGGCCGCGCGGCCCTGACCGATATCGAGAACATCGTCGGCGGGAACGCCGGCGATACCTTCGTCGGCGACGACAACGTGAACCGGCTGTCCGGCGACGCGGGCGCCGACACGCTGTTCGGCGGCGGCGGCGGCGATCAACTGTTCGGCGACGACGGCGACGACAACCTGCAAGGCGGTCTCGGCGACGATCTGCTGAGCGGCGGCGCCGGGCAGGACTTCATGCGCGGCGATGAGGGCGACGATCTGATCAAGGGCGGCGCGGACGACGATTCGGGCCAGGGCAATGCCGGCGCCGACACCTTCTTCGGGGAAGCCGGCGGCGACCTGTTTTTCGGCGGCGACGGCAATGACGCCCTGAACGGCGGCGACGGCGACGACCGGCTGCGCGGCGACGCTGGCGCCGATACGCTGAACGGCGACCTTGGCGCCGATTCCCTGCGCGGCGGCGACGGCGACGATATCCTCATCGGCGGCGTCGGCGGCGATACCCTGGAAGGCGAGGCCGGGGCGGACATCCTGGAGGGCGGCGCGGATTTCGACCGGCTGTTCGGCGGCGCCGGCGTCGATACTTTCCGCATCGTCGACAATTTCGGCTTCGATCGCGTCATGGATTTCGCCGACGGCCTGGAGAAGATCGACTTCCGACCGCACACGACGATCAATTCCTTCGCGGATATCCAGGTTCTGGCCTTCAACCAGGGATCGGAGACGAAGATTGTCCCGACCGCCAACCCGACCGGCTCCGATTTCATCGTCATCGTCGGCGTGACCGCGGCCAACATCGACGCCTCTGACTTTCTGTTCTGAACCGGAGCCGCCGACGCGCGGATCGACGTTGCTGAAGCGCCGCGCCGCAGCGCGAGAACATGCGTGCGACATGCTAGATATTAAACCTCTGGTCGGCGAATAATACCAATCATTACTCGCATGTAACAAAATTTTGTTCATTGACCACTTTTTATCGATATATCCATAGCCGCATTCATCGCGAGTACTTCATTCTAAATGATATAAAATTTCAATAATTATATTTAACCCATCGAATACCCACCTTTTTTGACAAAACCCTCAGATTGCAAAAATTTTTTGCCAATGCCAGCGTTCTAGCCAAGCGAAAAATCGCTGCTGTCTTGCCATCAAGGCCAGTCATAAAAATCGGGGAGAAGTTTTATTATGAGAAAACTGCCGCTGTTTGGCGCAGCCGTCGCTGTTCTGGCGCTCGCAAGCCAGCCGACGCTTGCGCGGGAATTGGTGTATACCAGCCTGGTCGGCGCCAAGCACCCGGTCCACACCTATGGGCTGGAGCCATTCTTCGAGCGGGTAACGGCCGCCACCGGCGGATCGGTGACCTTCAAGCTGTTCCCGGGCGGCACGCTCGCCAGCGGCAAGACGACCCTGAACGCCATCCGCAACGGCACCGTCGATATGGGCCTGCTCGCGGATATCTACACGCCGAACGAACTGCCCGTCAGCGCGATGCTGAGCGACCTCGCCGTGCTCGGCAAGGATGCCCGCGTGATGACCGGCGCGGTCAATCAGACGCTCGTCGTCGATTGCGAGGCCTGCAAGAAGGACTACACGGAAGAAAACGTCATTCCGCTCGCCTCCTATGCGCTGACGCCCTACTACCTGCTCTGCGGCGGCGCCCAGATCGTTACGGCGGAGGACTGGAAGGGCAAGAAGATCCGCGGCACCGGCGCCATGGGCGTCCTCGCCGCCAACATGGGCGCCACGCCGGTCAACGTCACCAGCGCCGAAATCTATGAAGCGATGCAGCGCGGCCAGGTCGACTGCGCCATGGGCCCGCAGCCCTGGCTGAAGAGCTACTCGCTCTGGGACCTGGCGAAATCTGTCTCCAACTCTAAGAGTCTGTCCGGGATCATAGCGCGGGATTAGAGAGCCTTCTGAGCATGAGG
>ERZ888423.2061-NODE-2061-length-15892-cov-7.128244_pt1 | contig 15892 bp, 15 predicted proteins | sample MGYA00520523_ERZ888423 | MGnify/ENA primary metagenome ERZ888423 (study PRJEB32303, sample SAMEA104408611) | aquatic metagenome | biome: Brackish water; feature: Pelagic; material: water | place: Baltic Sea | collected 2014-06-08T10:24:00 | depth 30,27 m ...
GAACGATTTTAAGTTAGCCTTTCAAAAAGCTAGCTTGAGTCCTATGTGGAATGCCCTTGAATACCCGACTAGTGTTTGTTTTCCGTGGGACGAAACTTCGACGAACTTACGCCGACCGCCTTTTGCCGGTCAAGACCAAGGCAGTTTATTGGGTTCTTTTAAAGGGTACCCACTTTTGGTTGTAGGTGATGATGTCACCACCGACCATATTTCACCTGCTAGCGCCATTCCAACCGATAGTTTTGTGGCAGACTTTCTGATTGAAAATGGCGAGTCTATTAACAGCCTCAATGTTTTTGCATCCAGACGAGGTAACTGGCAAGTGATGATGAGGGCTGCTTTTTACAATAAGTCATTGGTTAACTTACTTTGTCCGTCAGTGCCCATAGGCCATACCGTTCATCAACCGAGTGGCGACGTCATGCCAATTTGGCAGGTTGCCAAACGTTATGAACAAGAAGAAATGCCAACGGTTCTCATTGCAGGTGAACGCTATGGTATGGGTTCGTCGCGCGATTGGGCGGCTAAGAGTTTGCGATTGTTAGGCATTAGAGCGGTACTGGCTCTTAGCTTTGAGCGAATACACCGTACAAACTTGATCGGCATGGGTATTTTGCCGTTAGTATTGCCACCCAATATGGGGCCTAAACAATTGGCCATCGGCAGAACATGTCAAATCGAATTGCAGTTATTAGGCAATGAGGTGGGTATACGTCAACCGGTTCTGGTACGCATTCACCCTGCTGATCAAGCGCCTTTTGAAATAGAAACGATATCGGCGGTTGAAACTCAGCTTGAATCTGCTCTATTAAAAGTAGGCGGTGTGATGCCGAGAATTCTGGCACAATCCATTCATTCAGGTCATCAGAATTAGCCATTACAAATGAGTGAAAACAAACCGATCGTGCAGCGTATTCTTGACAAAATAGAGCAAGAGCATCTGCCCTTAGGCGCCCATTTGTCTGCACAAACGCTAGCTGACCACCTAAATGTGTCTCGCTCGCCGGTTAATAGAGCACTGATATGGCTAGCTAAACAAGGGGTTCTCAAGCAAGAGCGTAACCGAGGTTATTTTATTGCCTGCTCTGAGATCGAACGGGGTTCGGTCATGTCTTCGATCATCATGCCAGCAAAAACAAGTGATCAAGCATATCTCAAAATGGCTGACGATTGTTTCAAAGGCTTATTGCCACAGACGGTCAGCGAGTCTTATTTGCGTGAACGCTATGAACTGCGACACACTCAGCTTAAAGCTGTATTACAACGTATTGTTCGAGAAGGTTGGGTAAGTAAAAAGCCTGGTTATGGTTGGCAATTCTTTCCCATGCTGAATTCCCCTGACAGCCTTATGCAAACCTACAGGCTGCGTATCGCAGTCGAGCCGGCCGCACTACTCGAGCCCAACTATCATTTGTCGGCTCAAGCATTACAACGTTGTCGAGAAGTTGAACATCACTTATTAGCGGGTGGTATTGAAAATGACACGGCTGATCAAATACATGAAAGAGGTGTGCACTTTCATGAAACGCTTGTTGAGGCTTCAGGCAACCCATTTTTTATTGAAACGGTTCGTCGAGTTAACCAAGTGCGCCGTCTTATATCATACCGTTCGATGCTAGATCGTAATCGTTATTTTGAACAAAGTAAGCAACATCTTAAACTTCTCGATTTAATCGAGCAGGGTCAGCAAGAGAAAGCAGCAGATTTTTTGCGATGTCATTTGATGCTAACTCTTGAAAATCATCAAAAAATTCAGAAACTTTTAAAACCTTAATATGAAAAACCTACATGCCACAGCAGATTTAATTAATCTTTTTGCACCGACTGGGCAACTCAGGGCATCAATCAATATGGGAAACCCAATACTGGCTAACAGAAAGCCTCAAACGGGCGAACCTTTTGGTATTTCAGTCGATTTAGCCAACAGCTTTGCAGATTTATTAAAGGTTGAAATTGAATTGATCGTGCTTGATACCGCCAAAGCGTCTGTTGAAGCCGTGCGAGCAGAGCAGGCAGATATTGGTTTTTTTGCAATTGACCCCGATCGAAGTGATGGCATTTTTTTTACTGCACCCTATGTCTTAATTGAAGGTTGCTACATGGTAAAAAATGAGTCGCCTATTCATTCAAACGAAGATGTTGATCGAGATGGTGTGCAGGTAACCGTTGGTCAAGGCAGTGCTTATGATTTGTATTTAACGCGAGCGTTAAAACAGGCACAAATTGTTCGTGCCCCTTCTTCCCCAACTGTTACCAACGTATTTGTTGAAAACAAACTAGATGTGGCTGCGGGTGTTAAGCAACAGCTCGAAGCTGATCAAAAACGTTTTCCAGGTCATCGATTACTACCTGGTCGTTTTATGGTCATCCAACAAGCTATGGGTACCTTCGCAAGCAAGGGTTCCGTTGCAGCTGATTTTTTGTCAACTTTTGTTGAGCATCAAAAGTCTTCGGGTTTTGTCAGCCACTTAATTGAAAAGCATAATATTCAGGGCGCGTCCGTTGCGCCCAATGCTTGATTCATGCACACTGCATTCATACAAGGCCTCATTCATTAATGAAAACATATTCCATTGCAACTATTCCCGGTGACGGCATCGGCAAAGAAGTGATACCTGCAGGTCAAACAGTGCTTGAAGCATTAGCTGGTCAAAGCCAGCATTTTCAATTCCAGTTTGAAAATTTTGATTGGGGTGGTGATTATTACCGTGAACATGGCATCATGATGCCCGACAACGGTTTAGACAGTTTGCGTCATAAAGATGCAATTTTGTTTGGATCAGCAGGCGACCCTAATATTCCAGATCACATTACTTTATGGGGTTTGCGACTAAAAATTTGCCAAGGTTTTGATCAATACGCTAACGTGCGCCCCACACGTATTTTGCCGGGTATTGATGGGCCTCTGAAGCGCTGCGGCCCAAATGATTTAAATTGGGTCATTGTTCGAGAAAACTCTGAAGGTGAATACGCCGGCGTTGGCGGGCGTGTTCATCAAGGCCACCCCATTGAAGTTGCTACAGATGTGTCGATGATGACGCGTGTTGGGGTTGAGCGCATCATGCGCTATGCCTTTAAACTCGCCCAATCTAGGCCTCGTAAACTTTTAACCGTTATCACCAAAAGTAACGCACAACGCCACGCCATGGTCATGTGGGATGACATTGCGCTTGAAATTGCAAAAGAGTTTCCAGAGGTAACCTGTGACAAAGAACTTGTAGATGCAGCAACCGCACGCATGGTCAATTACCCCAAAACACTTGACACTATTGTTGCGACAAATCTACATGCAGACATTTTGAGTGACTTGGCCGCAGCTTTAGCTGGCAGTTTGGGTATTGCACCGACGGGCAACATTGACCCCGAGCGCCGCTACCCGTCAATGTTTGAGCCCATTCATGGCTCAGCTTTTGACATCATGGGTAAAGGGTTGGCTAACCCAGTCGGTACCTTTTGGTCGGTAGTGATGATGTTAGAACACTTAGGTGAAATTGAGGCTTCTAAACAGCTTATGCTCGCAATCGAACAAGTCACAGCAAACCCAGTTTTGCACACCCGTGACTTGGGTGGCTCGGCCACAACTGAGCAAGTCACAGAGGCGGTTTGTCAGAAACTTTTGACTTTACATCGATGAAATGCATTTCAAATTGAAAGCCTATCTACTAACCACCCAATCATCACTCGATAAGACAAAATGCTCGTAACCACCTCATATCGTTTACATTGAACTGCTAAAAGCCAACACTTAATAAAGTTTTTTTACCTTGAAACATTTGTACGACAGATAGGCGAGCGTTTCTTAAAACTCCAGCAGCGATTGCAGCAACGACTTCTGCTGCAACAGTGGCCACGACCACAGCCGCAGCCACCTCATTAACTTCAACGAATTCAGCCGCAGCCTCTGGTTCAACTACCTAACCCTTATTGAAGAAATGAATTCAAAAATGAATCGAGTCATTCAGCGAGAAATCGGGGTGGATGATGGTAAATTTTTGTCACTTACAGATTGGATAGACTTGTCTCAGGCACGCCGTTTGCACATGCCACCTACTTGATAGTTGCAATAGCCTTGGTGTTGGCATCTAGCCCGCCCTTGGCTAGCCATTCGTCAAAGCCTCCTTGCAAAATGCGAACGTTTTCCCAACCGGCAACACGTAAGGCGAAGCCTGCTTGGGCCGAAAGACTGCCACTGTTGCAATAAATTAGCACCATCTTATCTTTGGGTATTTGATCGCGCTTATTCAAAACCTGTCGCCAATCAATATTCACAGCACCAGGTATGTGCGACTTGGCAAACTGCCCTGCATCACGGGCATCAATTACCATCATTTTGTCGTATTGATCGCGTGGAATTTGTTCAGCAAAAATAACACCGCCACCGTATTCAATAAAATCAAGGTAGCCAGACATGCCTTCAATGACTTCTTCATTCGTTTGTGCATAAGCAGCAGGGGCGTGTAAGAAAAGCGGTACACAAAGCGCAGCAACCGTTAAGATTTTTTTGACTAACATATTTTTTGTCCTCTTTTAAAATTTCATACCCTATGTTGTCAATAAGATATTGAAGCTGATAATATGTTTGCTATGCAAATATCAAATACTAACCCTCAATCCTTCTTTGGCCTTCAAAACTTTGTCTATATTAAACGCATCTTGTTGTGTGTTGTGATGTGCGCTGCAGGTGTCTTATTGTCAGGTTGCTCGGGCAGTTTACTTTCAGCGTCAGGACCAGACTATAAGTCATTGATGCATGCGACTGATAGCGATCAAGTTGATTTTGACATTATCGATTTATCACCTGATACGATTGGGCCATATTTGCTCTCGCCTACACCAATCCGTCAGCAGATGATGCAAAGTCGTATGTTGCCCTCCATTATTATGCCAGGCGACATCTTGAAGATTGAAATTGCTGAAACGGAATCATCGCCAAAGCTATTTGCATCTTTATCATCAGGTGGCACCCAATTTACAGATGTGCGCGTTACCGATCAAGGCAGAATTGATCTGCCTTATATCGGGTCAATTTCAGCTCAAGGCCTAACTGCAGCGCGTCTAAGCCAAAAAATTAAAAAATCTATTCTTCAAGCTGTACCCTCAGCACAGGTTAGGGTGACGATAACAAGTGATATGTCCAGTTCAGTCTTGGTATCTGGCGCGATTAAAAACCCTGGGCGGTATTCCCCTTTAAAGGGGCCGATGACTTTGGTTGATGTCATCGCCTTAGCGGGTGGTGCCACGGCTGAGCCTCATTTAATCAACGTGACGGTAAGAAGCCCTAGTAAAGTTGAGTCACTGAGCTACCAAAATGTCTTGTATGGTGAAAACCGCATGCTTGACCCCAGATCAGAAGTGATCTTACAGCGTAACCGTCAGAGTTTTATCGCGATGGGCGCAGTCAGTACCCCTGGTCTGTTTGACATGCCCAGCAGTCACCCTTCATTACTTCAAGTGCTTGGCGTAGTCGGCGGGTTGCAACAATCTACAGCAGACCCATCGGGTGTCTTTGTGTTTAGGCGTGCAGGTTTTGCGGAAGATGGCAAACCTATTGCTCTGGTGTTCCGCCTAGACATGAGTCGCCCAGAAGCCATCATGTTGGCAAGTGCCTTTCAGGTAAAGCCTGAAGATGCTTTGTACGTCACCAACGCTGGGGTTTATCAAGCTCAGAAAGTGATTGCCCCGATCATACAAATGATTATTTTAGGCAATACCGTAACAACTTCTAATTAAGCTTATTGGGTTTTAAATGAATAGTTCTTAATTTGAACCAATAGATTTAGAAGACTTAGTACATTTAGAAGGTTGGGTTGTTTGTTTTAATCACAACTTTTGATGATTTAGCTAACCAAGGTAAAAATATGAAACTCTTACGCTACGGCTCGATTGGAAAAGAAAAGCCGGGTGCTCTTGATGCACAAGGCAACATTCGCGATTTGTCATCTGTCTTGCCAGACATCACCCCAGAGTGGTTGACGCCAAAGCAATTGGCCGTTTTATCGGCTATTGATTTAACGTTAATGCCTGTGGTTGATGCTGGTGTTCGAATGGGTACACCTACAGCTGGCATTCGTCAATTTGTAGCAATTGGCTTAAATTATAGAAAGCACGCTGAAGAAGCCGGTTTGGGCATGCCTGAAGAGCCTGTCGTATTTAATAAAGCCATCACCTGTATTACCGGACCTAACGATGGCATACAGTTACCTAATGGTTCACTCGCAACCGACTGGGAAGTTGAGCTTGCCTTCGTAATGGGTGCAACCACACATCAAGTGAGTGAAGACGACGCGTTGAACTATGTAGCGGGTTACTGTTTAGCAAACGATGTGTCAGAGCGTGATTGGCAAATTAATCATGGGCCAACTTGGTTTAAGGGTAAAAGCTTTCCCACCTTTGGTCCCTTAGGGCCTTGGCTATTAACAGCCGACGAAGTGCCTGACCCACAAAATATACAGTTATCGTTAAGCGTGAATGGGGTTGAAAAACAAAACAGTAATACAGTAGATATGATTTTTTCAGTTAAGCAAATTATTGCTTATCTCAGCCAAATCATGATTTTGTTACCCGGCGATGTTGTTATTACGGGTACACCATCAGGTGTTGCGTTAGGCATGAAAACACCAGAGTATTTGAAAAAAGGTGACGTGGTGACTTTGAGCGCCAGTGGCCTAGGGTCGCAGACTCAATTGGTTCGTTGAGCTTTTCCCTTAAACAAACGCTCTTTACTTGGGTTTAGCCACTTCAATCATAATTTCATTTCGACGAAACATGGGTAGAATCCAGGGCGGGTCGTAACGAGCTAGTTGCGGTTTGCCAATGGCTTTTAAACCTTGGTTTTGTGCCCAGCTAAGGGCTTCTGCTATGTATGCTTCAATGTTTGAAGTCGAGTTAAAGCCCGAGTACGTTAAGGCAACCACATACTTTGCGGGCACTTCACGTAATTTCACAGCATTGTTATTGGGCTTAGGAATATTAGCCAGCGTGTATTGACTTGGCATCACAAAGTCTACCCGCCAAGTACCATTTTGCTCGAAATTGGCATCACCCGTTGCGTTCGCAATGGGGTCAACCGTTACGGGTGCCGTCATGGCGATTTTTGAAGATTGCGGCTCTACCGTAACGGGAGCTGTCATGGCGATTTTGTCAGAGCCCTCGGCATTTGCAACTTGGTTATTGCCAAAGATATAGTCGGCAATGAGCTTGAAGCCTTGGCTCGAGGCGTCTGACATATCGCCCTCAACCAACACCTCAGCAACCAACTTAGGCGCATATGCTCTCAGTTCAATCTCTTTATTGTTTTGATCTTGCATCAAAACGGTGTATTTGGGTTCTTCAGTTGCCATAACGTTTGTTGCCCATAGGCCGATTAAAAGACTTGTCACGATTGCAGTGAGTTTGGTGCGCATAGATGCCTTTTCCCTTCAAAATAATAGTATTGCATAGGTGCCATGCAGAGGTGTCAAGCTTAAAGCTTTAATTTAAGATGACAGTCAAATAATAAAATGGTTGCAACCGAGTTCACTGAAGCTAAACAAAAGCTTATCGCGTCTTTAACGACTGTGATGGTGGTTTTTACGTTGCTGTTACCTAGGCTCAGTCGTTGTTTGAAACGCATCAATCGTGTGGTTCAGGGCGCTTAATCAGTCGTTCTGCAGACATATTGCCAGGATTCAGTACTCAGGCTAAACGCCTTGCACACCAAGCCTGAAAAGACGCTCAAGTCTGGCATCTTGACCCAACCTGTCGTTTAACGCTGCAAATTTCAGCAGATGGTTTTATTCAAGTTGATAACACTTTACGTTCAATTTCTTACCCCAATATCTTTGCTTCGGGTAATCTGCACCAAGCAAACTGTAGAAAGCAAAATGCAGAAAACAAACGGTTCGTAATCTTCTACTAAACTGAGTTGTTCAATTTAAAGGGGTAGAGTGTGTTAGCAATTATTGGCGGAACAGGTTTGTACGATTTGGCAGGGCTTTCAGTGATTGAACAACACTCGTCAGAAACACCTTTTGGGCAAGCCTCGGGCGACATTGTGTTGGGTAAAATTAGCCATCACAACGTGCTGTTTCTGGCGCGCCATGGTCGCGGCCATCGCCTGTTACCGCACGAAATTAATTACCGAGCCAATATTTTTGCACTCAAACAAGCCGGTGCCACGATGGTGTTAGGCTTGTCTGCTGTCGGCAGCTTACGCTTAGATCTTGAACCTGGTGATCTCGTCATGCCCGAGCAATATTTTGATTGGACCAAAGGCGATCGGGCCCGCACTTTTTTTGGTGATGGTGTCGCCGCACACGTTTCGACAGCCAAACCCGTTAGTACTGCATTGGTTAACGCCGTGGTGCAAGCGGGTGAGCATATTAACCAACCTGTAAAGTCAGGTGTGACTTACGCATGCGTGTCAGGGCCACGGTTAGGTACGCAAGCCGAAAGTAACTTTTTAAGACAAACGGGTTGCGATGTGGTTGGTATGACCAACGTACCTGAAGCGTTTTTAGCCCGTGAAGCACAAATAGCTTACGCAACTTTGGGTATGGTGACAGATTACGACTGTTGGCTAGAAGACCCCGCTTTGCATGTGAGTGCACTGGGTATATTTGAGCTTTACGGTCAAACTTTAGCCAAAGGCTTACAGGTTGTGCAAGCCTTATTGGGTAGTGAGTTACCTGAGCCTGAGCCCAGTATTAGAACTGCTTTGGTACTCGCCGCCTTAACGCCCGACTCAGCACTGAAGCCAGAACAACAGGCCTGGATGTCAGTATTAAGACGCTAATGAAAAGATTAATGAATCAAAATAAAGTAGAGCTTTCTCAAATAAACACCTTGCCACAAACCTCTGGCATTTATATTTTTTGGGGTGAGAGTGCTCTGCCACTCTACATCGGTAAAAGTGTGAATATTCGTAGCCGCGTCATGTCTCACATGCGGGCGGCAGACGAAGTCAAAATGATTGCTCAGTCGCGCCATATTGAATATGTTGAAACGGCGGGTGAAATGGGTGCCTTATTACTCGAAGCATGGCTTATTAAAAAAAGAAGCCCGCTATATAACGTTCGCCTTCGTCGTTTAAGAAGCCTCTGTACGATCAAGTTAATCAACACGCTGGGTGATTTAACGCCCCAAATACTGACTCGCCAAGACTTAGATGTTGGGCATGAAGACGGCATTTATGGTTTATTTGGCTCATCCCATTCCGCCCAAAAAAAACTACGTGATCTCGCAGCACAGCATCATCTTTGTATGGGTCTACTGGGCTTAGAAAAAATCAGCAAAAGAGGTTGTTTTGGGGTACAACTGAGAACCTGTCAGGGCGCCTGTGTGGGTCTCGAAGATCGACAGGCCCACGACCAGCGTTTGCAGCAAGCCCTAGAATACTTAAAAATTCATGTCTGGCCCTATGAGGACGCCATTGATGTGGTTGAACAGTCGGGCAACTGGGTGCAAAGGCATCACATTCATAACTGGCGTTACTTAGGCACGTGGTGCTCACGATCAAAATATACTAGCGCAGTTGACCACCAACAGTTTGACTTAGACACGTACAAAATACTGGTTAAACCTATCATGTTGGGTGCCGTCAATATTGAGCCACACGTTTAGGTTCAGCCAACCCAACCTAACCCCAAGATCAGCCATCAACTGTATTACTATTAATCAACGCTTATTTGAAACAGAGATACATCATGAGTCAGTCAAAAATTGTGGGTTGGGGCCATTCAAAATTTGGTAAGCATGACAACCTAGATTTCGAAGATTTATTTCGAGATGTAGCCATGCAAGCCATTCAACGTTCAGGGTATGACGTCACTGATATAGACGGTATATTTGTGGGCCATTTTAATGCTGGATTTTTGCCTCAAGACTTCACGGCCTCAATCGCAGCTGTTGCCATACCCGAATTTCGCCATGTGCCTGCCGTAAGGCTTGAAAACGCTTGCGCTACCGGCTCTGCAGCGATTTGGGGTGCATTAGATGCGCTTGAAAGTGGTCGCATCAAGCGTGCATTAGTCGTGGGTATTGAAAAAATGAGTGGCCTGCCCAATCAACAAGTGGGTGAAACGTTACTGAGATGTTCATACGTTAAAGAAGAAGCCCATACCCCTGCAGGCTTTGCTGGTGTTTTTGGCAATATTGCCAGCGCTTATTTTGAACGTTTTGGTGATCAGTCTGACGCACTCGCGGCTATTTCAGCAAAAAACCATGCCCACGGTATGAATAACCCTCTAGCGCACATGCAGCGTGATTTCGGTTTTGACTTTTGTCGGCAACCATCAGATAAAAACCCTTTTGTGGCAGGCCCATTAAAACGATCTGACTGTTCATTGGTTTCTGATGGTGCCGCAGCGTTGGTTATTTCCACACAGCATTCAAAGAACGCTCAGGTGCCTGCCATTCAATGGCGCTCACGTTCACAAGTTAATGATTTTTTACCCTTGTCACGACGTGACCCCACCGTGCTAGAAGGTGCCAGATTAGCTTGGCTTCAGGGTTTAGAAAAGGCAAATATAACCCTTGCAGATTTGCAGTTTGCTGAAATACACGATTGTTTCACCATTGCTGAATTGCTTCAGTATGAAGCGATGGGGTTGGCTCCACATGGTCAAGGGGCTCGCGTCATTCATGACGGGCTAACCCATCAAGGAGGTAAGCTACCGATCAATCTTTCTGGTGGTCTTAAATCACGTGGCCACCCCATTGGTGCTACAGGTGTGTCGCAGCACGTTATGGCGGCCATGCAACTATCAGGTCAGGCGGGTGATATGCAAGTTAATCGCGCTAGCTTAGGCGCCGTCTTTAATATGGGCGGGGTAGCCGTCGCCAATTACCTTAGTATTCTGGAACCCGCATGAATGCCGCGCAGGTTATGAATTTGAGTCAATTGCTCAGGCAAACCGCACGTTTATTTAGCGATAGGCCTGGCTTAATTATTGACAATACAAACATAACCTGGAGAGATATCGACCTACGGGTTGATGCGATGTGTTGCGCGTTGACAAAGTTAGGCATTGTCAAAGGTGACAAAATACTGGTGCACGGCAAAAATACCCAACAACTGTTTGAAAGCTGCTGGGTCGCTTTTCGCTTAGGCTGTGTTTGGGTGCCTACAAATTTTAGGTTAACTCCCCCTGAAGTGGCTTATTTGGGTTCATCAAGTCAAGCCTCAGTCATGATGGTTGAAGACGGTTTTCGTGATCATATTGATGCGGTGCGAGCTAGTTCACAAACCTTGCAGCATGTCATCGTTATCGGTCAACCTCAGGTGGGTGAACTATCTTACGAAGCAATGGTGACTCAATATTTAGGCCAACAGGCCGAAGAAGCCTCTGTTTCGTACGACGACCCGCTTTGGTTTTTTTATACTTCTGGTACGACGGGTAGACCCAAAGCAGGCATACTCACGCACGGGCAAATGGCGTTCGTTGTGACGAATCATTTAGCAGACCTCATACCAGGTACAAGAGAAACCGACTGTTCAATCGCTGTTGCACCGCTTTCTCATGGTGCAGGCATTCATGCCTTACTTAATGTGGTGCGTGGCGCAGCTACCATTTTGCTAACAGGGCAAAAGCTTGACCCTGAAGAAGTTTGGCAGCAGGTTGAGCGCCACCAGGTTACCAATTTGTTTACCGTTCCCACCATCATAAAAATGTTGGTTGAGCACCCCTCAGTTGATCAGTATGACCACAACTCATTGCGTTACGTTATTTATGCTGGGGCACCCATGTACCGTACCGATCAAAAGTTTGCCTTGCAAAAGTTAGGTAATGTGTTGGTTCAATATTTTGGTTTGGGGGAAGTAACAGGCAGCATCACCGTTTTACCCCCTCACATGCATTCAGCGCATGACGATGGCCCCAATGCAAATATTGGGTCTTGTGGGCGCGCCCGAACAGGTATGGAGGTCGCCATTCTTGATTCCAATTTGCAAAGGCTGAAAGAGGGTGAGGTAGGTGAGATATGCTGCCGTGGCCCAGCAGTCTTTTTAGGGTATCACGGTAACCCTGAAGCCACAGAGAAAGCGCTACGGGGTGGCTGGTTTCATACGGGCGATTTAGGCAAACTAGATAGTCGAGGCATGCTCTACATCACGGGTCGAGAATCAGATATGTACATATCTGGCGGTTCAAATGTTTACCCACTTGAAGTCGAAGAGGTTCTTTTAACCCACCCTGACGTGGCTGAGATTGCAATTTTTGGTGTGCCCGATGCAAAGTGGGGCGAAGTAGGGGTTGCCGTTGTTGTGGCCCGACCCGGTGCAACCCTTGATGCCCCTCACTTATTAGCCTTCCTTGAAGGGCGTTGTGCCAAATACCGTTGGCCACACCAGTTTTTCTTTTGGAACAGTATGCCCAAATCGGGTTACGGCAAGATTGTTAAAAAAGATATTAGAACTATGTTGTTCCGTTAAGCGCGTCATAGCTTCGTATCACTTGGCTGTCGTCTAACAAGCCTTCATCTCGCCCTGAAGCCGATAAAAACATTTGTAAGGCCACGGCAGTTAAGGGCAGGGCGGCTTTAGCATCTTGCCCAGCTTGACTAACAATGCTTAAGTCTTTCACAAAAATATCAATTGTGCTGGTCACTTCAGGTTCGTTTTCAAGCATACGAGTACCGCGATCGTTGAGCATCCAGCTAGAGGCCGACGAGCCGCTCATGATTTCCAACAAAAGCTTGGTATCGAGCCCACCTTTTTTGGCTAAAGAAAAAGCTTCTGCCGCCACAGCAATATGTAAGCCACACAGTAATTGGTTAATCGTTTTACACATTGCGCCTTGGCCAGGTTTTTCTCCAACGTGAAAAATTCGTTTTCCCAATGCATGAAAGACAGGTAGAGCTTGCTCAAAAGTTGACTTGTCGCAAGCCGCCATGAGCGTTAACGAGCCCGCATCCGCACCGCTTACGCCGCCTGAAACCGGGCAGTCTATGAATGCTTTACCGGACTGCGTCACCATCAAAGCAATCGATTCCACCTCAGCCGGTGGGCAAGTAGACATTAGGCAAACCACAGCGTGGTTTGGCAAATAATTTAGTGCGTCGCCCGTTTGAAGTACCGCTTTCGCTTGTGCACTATTAATCACCATGATGATCAACATATCGGCCTGTGCAAGCGCTTGTTGTGAGTCATCATAGGGCTTGCCGCCTGCCACACGAAGTGCATTTACGGCATCAACTTTTTTATCGATTCCACAAACCTCATAACCTGCTGAAATTAGATTTTTAGCCATAGGTAATCCCATCGCACCTAAGCCAATAATTGTAATGTTTTTCATGATTAGGTCTCTCGTGTGGTGGTGATGGATTGTATTTTAAGCGGGTGTTTGCAATCTGAAATGAAGGCGGTCGTCACGTTAAGACTTTATGAAAGATTTTGATGATGTTCATATTGAAACAAGGGTATTTACTTGGTTGACATCAGCTATTCTTAATCTTATTATATATTTTGGAATTAAATTCTATTATATGAAATGGATAAAACACTTATAAAAGGCGTGCAATTGCTCCAGATGTTGGTTGAGTCAGCTCAACCTTGGTCGGTTTCTGGCTTGGCAAAAGCAATGGGCTTGCAAACCAGTAATGTGCATCGCACATTACAAACTTGGCGCGAGTTAGGCTTTGTTTCTCAATCAAAATCAACCAGTGAGTATCAGTGCACACTGAAGCTTTTTGAATGGGGCTGTCAAGTTGCAGGCAGCTTTGATGTCAAAAGAACCTCTCGTGAATACTTGCTTGACTTAGCACGCAGCTCACAAGAAACTATCCATCTATCTGTTATTGATGGCAATGAGATTGTTTATATCGACAAAATAGATAGCCCCCAACCGGTAAGAGCATATTCAGAAGTAGGGGGCCGTGCCCCAGCACATTGTGTGGCAACTGGCAAAGCACTCTTAGCCTATCAAGACTCTCAGGCTCTAAACGAATTAGCGCAACCCCTACCTAGCTTTACTTTAAATACCTTTACTAGTTTAGAAAGCCTTGAGGCTGAGCTTGAAACGATCCGAGTTCGGGGTTATGCCACCAACGTTGAAGAGTGGCGTGAAGGGGTTCGGGGTTTGGGCGCGGTCATATTTGATCAGCATGGCATAGCCGTTGCAGCAGTTGGTCTGTCAGCGCCTGCTAATCGTTTGTCTGATGAAAGAATGAAGCAATTGGGGCAGTCAGTATGCGAGACGGCTGAAAAGATCACAAAAGCGTTGGGGGGGCGTACTAAGCAATCGAAAACAGTAACAAAGAATTGAAAAGTGAAAAATTTGCAATGTTGGTTAATTGAGTATGTTGGCGATGTAAGTATGTTGGCGAAGTGAGTATGTTAGCGAAGTGAGTATTCTATTTTTATAAAAAAAACTAAATATCAGGAGACGTCATGAAACAATTAAAACTTACCTTAGCATTGGCTTTAGGCTCAGCAGTTGCCTTAACAAGTGTGTCGGCTCAAGCGCAAGACAAATATCCCGATCGACCTATTGAGTTGATCGTAACGTTTGGTCCGGGCGGTGGTGCTGACACGATGGGTCGAAAGATGTCGCAGTTACTAGAGAAAAGCTTTAAGGTGCCTGTGCCAGTATCAAATGTTGGCGGAGCATCTGGCAATGCTGGGCTCAATAAGCTTTTAGCTGCCCCAGCAGATGGTTACACCGCGGGCACATTGATTGCTTTGACTGTATCGTCTTGGGCCGCAGGCATTGGCACGGCAAAAGCAAGTGACTTTTCAATTGCAGCCATTACACAAGATTCACCTTCTATGATCTTTGTTGCGGTTGACAGCCCACATAAAACCTTTAAAGAATTTTTGGCCTTCGCCAAAGCAAATCCGAATAAATTAAAAATTGCAACATCGGGTTACGGCACGCAAGATGACATCACAATCAAGTACTTGGCATCTAATGGTTACCCCATGACCAATGTGCCGTTTGCGAAACCAGCAGAGCGATATGCATCACCTCTAGGTAAACATACCGATGCGATTTATGAAGAACCAGGTGACGTCGGCGCTTTTTTGAAAAGTAACAAAATGCGTCCGTTAGTCGTTTTTGACGATGTACGTCACCCTTCGTTTCCAGATGTTCCCACTTCTAAAGAGTTAGGTTTTGAAATTAGTGATTTACCTAATTTTCGTTCTATTGCTGTGAGCTCAAAGACTTCACCTGAAAAACTTCAAGCACTTTCAGCTGCTGTTAATGCAGCGTTAGCCACACCCGAATGGAAGAAGTTTTGTGCTGACACTTATACCTGTGCATCACGCAGTTATACCCCCGTTGAAGCACAGAAATATGTATCTGAATTTCAGACTAAGGTGAGTAACTACCTTAAGTCATTTAAATGAAATCAAAATTGAGTTGGCGAGGGCTTATTACGCCCTTAGCCTTTGTTGTTGTGGCGTTGATTCTTAGGTATCACGTGGTTGAGTCGCCACAACTTGCTGCACTGGTCACTCGGGGGCTTGCAGGGCCCTCGACTTGGCCTGACATGATGCTGTGGGTGATCGTATTTTTCTCAGCGGTTTGGGCTTTACAAACAGCAGTGGTGATTATCCGGTCAAAGATGTCAACGATTAAACCCATTCCTGCAACCCAGGTCTCTTCAAGTGATGCAGAAAGCACGCCTTTTTCGTTACTCATCGCGCTGGGCGTATTGTTTATTTTGCTTTACGGTTATCTGCTTGCAGTGATTGGTTTTGCTACAGCTACCTTGCTTTATATAGTCAGTTGGTGCTGGTTGGGCGGGTTACGAAAACCTCTATTAGTGAGTTTAATTGGGTTAATCGGGACAACGGTTTTACTTTATCTTTTTGTAAAACTGGCTTCAATGCCTCTTGATCGTGGTCAAGGCGTAATGGGTGAGTTTTCAGTTGCGCTTTATCGAATCATGGGTATTTACTAAAGGGTTAAGC
>ERZ888423.2062-NODE-2062-length-15877-cov-6.397927_pt1 | contig 15877 bp, 15 predicted proteins | sample MGYA00520523_ERZ888423 | MGnify/ENA primary metagenome ERZ888423 (study PRJEB32303, sample SAMEA104408611) | aquatic metagenome | biome: Brackish water; feature: Pelagic; material: water | place: Baltic Sea | collected 2014-06-08T10:24:00 | depth 30,27 m ...
CGGCGGCGGCGTCGTTGGCGTCACAGCCGGATCTTGCGTCGTTGACCAGGGTGGCGGTGAGCGCGGGCCCTGATGTCGTGGTGGTGCGACTCGATGGCCGGGTGGAGCTCGTGCTCTTGGATCTGTTCGCGCCGGGGCAGGCCGTGGAGTTGCGGGTCGAGGCCCAGGCTGCACCACGGCGCGGTGCAGCGGACCCGTGACGAGATGGCCGAATCGACCGGTGGAGTCCTGCTCCTGGCGGCGGTCGAGTACTCCCGCGGGAGTAGGCCCGAAGTATCCCGCTGTACGACGACGGCGCGAGGTCTGATCCTCATCATGATGGGCATGACCATCATCGACATTCCGACCACGCCTCCCGGGAGGTTCGCCCACCAGCGACCGGCCGCCCGGTTGGAGGACGCCTTCAAGATCTACGGCGAGGGCGACAGCGCCGTTCGTGCCCTCGACAACGTGAGCGTCGAGTTCACCACTGGCGCGTTCACCGCCATCATGGGCCCGTCGGGTTCGGGCAAGTCGACGCTGATGCACTCCGCTGCCGGTCTGGATCACTTGACCAGTGGCCGGGTCTTCATCGGGGACACCGACCTCTCGGGACTCTCCGACCGTGACCTCACGCTGCTTCGTCGCACCAAGATCGGCTTCATCTTCCAGGCGTTCAACCTGATCCCGACGCTCACGGCGGCCGAGAACATCGAGTTGCCCCTTGCCCTCGGAGGCAACAGGCCGGATCCGTCGACCTTTGCCCGGGTCGTCGAGGTGCTGGGCTTGTCGAATCGGCTCGGCCATCGGCCGAGCGAACTCTCCGGCGGCCAACAGCAGCGAGTGGCCGTGGCACGAGCGCTGGTGAGCGAACCCGAGATCGTCTTCGCCGACGAGCCGACCGGCAATCTCGACAGTCGCACCGGAGCCGAGATCCTCTCGTTCATGCAACGAGCGGTGCGGGACGTCGGCCAGACCATTGTCATGGTCACTCATGATCCGACGGCCGCGTCCTATGCCGATCGAGTCGTCTTCGTGAACGACGGCTCGATCGTCGACGACATGCTCGAGCCCACGACCGATGCCGTGTACGACCGGATGAAGGCATTCGGGCGATGACCGCCGCCACCAACCCGACCGGTGCCCGAACCGGCAGTTCGAAGGTGAGCGGCATGACGGCCGTGACGCTCAAGGGCCTGTGGGCCAACAAATCTCGGTTCGGGCTCTCGAGTCTCGCCGTGATCATCAGCGTGGCCTTTCTGACGGCCATGCTCATCCTGACCACTGCATTGGCCGGCACGACGACCGATGACTTGGCCGTGGCCAATGCGGGGGTCGACGTCGTCGTTCTCGGTGAAGAGCTCGGCCTGGGTGAGGGGCCGCCCGGAGCCGAAGCCGCGGTCCGGTCCATGGTGGATGTCTCGACCATCGACGCGCTGCTGGCCGTCGATGGTGTCGACGCTGCGGTCGGGATCCGAACCACTACCGCTCAACTGCTCGGTGTCGACGGTGCCCCCGTCGTCACCGGCAGCCGAACATCGCTGGGTGAGACGTGGATCGACAACGAGACGCTGGCCACGTTCGATCTGGTGGCCGGAACCGCGCCGGTCGACGGGATCGTGGTCGACCGCTCGCTCGCCGACGAGGCTGGTCTGGTCGTGGGTGACACGGTTCAGGTGTTGACCCCGATCGGAACCGAAATCGTCTCCGTTGATGGCATCGCCACCTTCGGCGAAGCCGACAGCGCCCCGGACACCGCCACGATCTTGTTTGCCGACGGCAACGATCTGCTCGGCACCGGAGGATTCGAACGGGTCGTCGTGGACACTGACCTGGACCCGACGGCGCTGCAGGGCGCGGCCGGAAACGGTGAGGTTCAGTCGGGTACGACCTATGTCACCGACCAGCAGAGCGTGATCGAAGCACGAACGAGTTTCCAGACCATCTTCTTCCTGGCCTTCGCCCTCATCGCTCTGATCGCGGGAACGACGATCATCTACAACACCTTCGTGATCGCGGTGGCCCAGCGAACTCGCGAGCTTGCTCTGCTCCGATCGATCGGCGCCAGCAAGGCCCAGGTGCTCAAGGCCGTGATGGGGGAGGCGGCCGTGGTTGGTGTGGTCGCCTCTGTCGTCGGTGCAGTGGTCGGGATCGGCTCGGCGTACGGGCTGGTCGCACTGTTCGAGGCCCTTGGACTCTCGATCCTCGCCGGCTCTCTCTCGGTCACCGTCGACTCGCTCGTCATCGGTGCGGGCGTCGGTCTGGTGGTCACGCTGGTCTCGGCTTTCGTGCCGGCCCGAAAGGCGGCGAACACCCCACCCATCGCTGCGCTCCGCGAGGCCGCAGTCGACCCTTCGGGTGTTTCGCTCACACGTAACTCAGTGGCGGGCCTCCTCCTGGTCGGCGGCTCCGGCCTGGCGCTGTTCGGGTCCATCGACGGAACTTGGGAAACCGCCGTCGGCGGCGTGCTGGCGGCCTTCATCGGCGTCGTCGTCGGTGGACCCATGATTGCCGGCTGGGTGTCACGTGGTGCGGGAGCTCCGCTCGCGCTGCTCGGCGGCGCCGTCGGCAGGCTGGCCAGCACGAATGCGGCCCGCAACCCCCGGCGCAGCGCATCGACTGCGCTGGCCTTGACGTTGGGTGTCGCCCTGATCGCCTTCTTCACCGTGGTTGCCAGTTCGTTGTCGGGAACGGTTGCGGCAGACACCGATGCCGCCCTGTCGGCCGATCAGGTCGTGTCGCCGTTCGCCGCTCTCGGCGGCCCCGACGATGTCACGTATCTACCGCCGTCGGTGGCCGATGGCATCGAGTTGGGCGACGGCGTCGAGGCCGTCGTGCCCTTGGCTTCGACCAACGTCTTCGTCGACGGCAGCATGGCCTTGGCTGCTGGTGCCGACGTGCGCCAGCTCGACCAGGTCTACGACCTGGCGGTCGTTGCCGGTTCGCTGGCGGAGGTGAGCGACGCGTCCATAGCGGTGCAGGCCGGTGTCGTCGACGGGGTGGTCGTGGGTGACGAGGTCACCCTCGTCTTCCCCCAGGCAGGCCAGACCTCGGTGAGGGTCGCCGCCATCTTCGAGACCAATCTCCCGGGACAGGTCCCCGCCCAGTATCTCTTCGATGACGCGGCCCTGGCCGTTCTGGCTCCCGATGCCGGCGATGCAGTCGTGTTCGTGTCCACCGACGGATCCGACGCAGCGCAGTCGGCCCTGGCGGCATCGGTCGAGGCCACGGGCGGGGCCATCGTCCAGACCGCCGACGAGTACATCGAGTCGCTCGGTAGTTCGGTCGATGCGTTCCTCAACTTCGTCTACGCGCTGCTCGGCGTCGCCGTGATCATTGCCTTCGTCGGCATTGCGAATACCACCGTGATGGCGATCGGTGAACGCACCAAGGAGATCGGCATGCTGCGATCGGTCGGAATGACGGCTGTGCAGGTTCGCCGAATGATTCGCAACGAGGCGCTGCTGCTCTCGCTGCAGGGTTCGGTGGTCGGCCTCGCCATCGGAGTGGGCGGGGTCTACGCAACCTTCTCTGCCATCGGCGACGACCAGTTCACGCTCGATCTGCCGCTGGCGTCCCTGGCCACGATCGGTGTCGCAGCTGCCGTCTCCGGTGTCGCGGCCGCGGCGTGGCCAGCGTGGCGAGCGAGCCGTAGGGCCCCGCTCGAGGCCATCGCCGGCTGACGAAGCGGTTCACGCTGGGTGGATTCCCCCTCTCGTGTCGGCACAGATGGTAGCCATCTGATCACCATGCGTGATGTTGTGAGGTGTCGGACGCTGGCGCTGCTGTTCATGGTGGGGAGTGTGTTGGCTGGTCTGCTGGCGAGGTCGGTGAACCGCCGCTGACCGTGGCCTTCGACGCCTCGACCTCGAGTGATCCCGACCCTGCAGACACCCTGACCTACCGCTGGGATTTCGACAGCAACGGAACGACCGATGCCGTCGGTGTCACCGCGACACACACCTACGATCGAGCCGGATCCTCGTCGGCCTCACCATTGCATTCCCAACGCTCCCGACGCCCGCCACGTCCATGATCTGGCAACCGTCGTCGGCGCTCGCCGCACCTTCGAGACGCCCGATCACGAGGCGCCGTCGTTCGTCGAGGCGGTGCTCACCGTCGATCCTTCCGGCTCAGCGGCCGCAGTGCAGACACAACCGATCATCTACCGCTTGGTGGATCTGGAGGTGGTGACGGTTCCCGCCGGGCTGGAGGCGGCGTTCGACTCACCTCCCAACCCTTCGTCGAATTGCAGCTGGGCGCTGATGCGAGGTTCGCTGGGTGGGTTGTATGCGACTGCGGTGGACGCCACGTTCGTGGATGATTCGGTGACGGCGGGCGTGACGTACACCTATGCGGTGCGAGCGGTCGATGCGGCAGGCAACATCAGTTGGCGCAGTAACCTGGCGACGTGGACGGCTCCGTAGGCCCATTCAGATTTCGGCCTTGCTGATGGCCATCGACGTGGAGGAGGCCCGCCGGCAACTCACCGCCCGCTTTCCTCTGGTCAACGATCATCCCGACGTGGCTGGAGTTCTGCGTCGACCGGAACTGTTGGCGCTGCTCGGGCCCGCTCTGGCTGCACCGTTTCGCGGTCGGGTGAGCGTGGTGATGGCCCCCGAGGCCCGAGGCCCGATCCTGGGAGCCCTGGTCGCGGTCGACCTGGGGGCAGGGCTGGCACTGGCTCGCAAGCAGGATCACAATCACCCCGGGAGTGACCGTCGGGTCACGTCGTCGCCGACCTGGCGGGGCACGCCCGTGTCGTTCGAAGCCCGCTCGTTCGATCTGGAACCGGACGATCGTGTCCTGATCGTTGACGACTGGATCACGACCGGCTCCACCGTTGACGCAATGCGACACTTCGTCGCCGAGGCCGGAGCTAACGTGGTCGGCGTCGCCGCACTGGTGAACAAGGCGGACGAAGCCACCCGTCGTCGTCTGCTGCCACACACCCTGGTCGACTTCGACGATCTCATCCGCAACGAGGACATGTCATGACTGTCACCATGCCCGAACGGTTTCGCATGCTGCACCAGGCGGGAACGTTCGTGTTGCCGAACCCGTGGGACATCGGCTCGGCCCGCATCCTCGAGTCGCTCGGCGCGGTGGCCTTGGCCACCACCAGCGCCGGACATGCCGCCAGCAAAGGCCGCCTCGACCAGAACGTGTCCATGGACGAGGTGCTGGCTCACGCCGAAGAGTTGATCGGGGCGATCGACATCCCGCTGAATCTCGACTCGGAACGATGCTTCGCCGAGACCCCCGAGGGGGTGCTGGCCAACGCCCGACGATTGGCCGAAACCGGTGCCGCCGGCTTTTCCATCGAGGACTACGACCCCGTCACCGGTGGAATCGATCCGATCGAACGTGCCGTGGAACGTGTTGCCGCAGCCGTCGAAGGCGCAGCATCGACCGGCGCAATGGTTACGGCTCGAACCGAGAACCATCTGTACGGCGTGGACGATCTGGATGACACGGTTGCCCGCCTGCAGGCCTTCGTCGGTGCCGGCGCCGCCGTGGTGTACGCCCCGGGGCTGGTCGATCTGGCCGCCATCGCCCGGGTCGTCGACGAGATCGATGCCCCGGTCAACGTGCTCGCCTTCGGGCGCGGGCCCACCGTGGCCGAGTTGGCCTCGGTCGGGGTGCGTCGCGTCTCGACCGGTTCGGGGCTGGCACGGGCAGCCCACGGAGCGCTTGTCAGCGCGGCCACCGAGCTGCTCGAGGTGGGAACGTTCTCGTTCCTGAGTGGTTCGTCCACCGATGGATCCTTCGCAGCGGTACCCATCAGTCGATCGCGACTCGACGCTGCCTTCGGTCACTGAGCGGCCATACGACTCATGCCGGCGGGGCGTTTGCTCAACCACGCCGGCTCGGCGGGCGACAAGCTGGTGAGGTGTTCACGCTCCTGGGTATCGCTGCTGGAACTGCTACCTATCTGGGTCTGGGCATCGTGGCCCGCTCGCAACGGATCGAGCTGCACCGGAACGACGAGGTGGGGCTGCGGGTCGGGATGGGGCACGATGTCAGAGCGAGGGAACGCCGGCGGGCGCCGCGGTTGGGGCCCACCGCACTGACGGACCTGACGCACGACCCCGAAATCACGGAGTGTGGTCAAAACCACTCATAGTGTTGATCGGTTCGAGGGTGACCCGTACGCTCGGCATCGATCATCAACGGTGGGAAGGTACGTGTGTACAGCAAACTCGGCGCGTTCGGTCGCGCATCTCGAGCCCTCGCTCTCGTCGGCGCGCTCGGCCTGTCGCTGATCTCGTTCTCGGCGCCCGCCGGAGCCGAGATCGCCAGCTATGCCGAGGACACCTGGGGTGTCTACAACTCGGTCGTGGGAGGCACCCTGACCGAGACGATCGACAGCGAAGTCATGGCCATGGAGCGGATCGGCAACCTGGTCTACGTGGGTGGCAAGTTCACAGAGGTCCGCCAGAACAACGGAGCGGCCCCGGTGTCCCAGTCCTATCTCGCTGCGTTCGACGCCCGGACCGGGGCCTACGTCAGCAGTTTCGACGTCGATCTGGGTGGTCCGGTCTATGCCCTTCAGGCATCGCCCGATGGCAGTCGCTTGTTCGTCGGCGGTGAGTTCAACGACGTTGCCGGCGTGCCCAACACACGGGCCCTGGTCGCGCTCGACCCCTTCACCGGGGCGGTGGACACCAGCTGGAAGGCTCAGGTCAAACTGAACGGTCGGGCTTCGGTCTACGAGCTCGATGCCGACAACAACTGGCTGTACGTGGGTGGCAGTTTCGATGGAGTCGGCGGTGGTGAAGGCGTCGCTCGACTCAACGTCGGCAATGTTGCTCGACTCTCCTTGGTCGGCGGAACCCCCGATTATGGCTTCGATCCGTTCGCGAACGGTGGATCGGTGTGGGGCATCGCAGCTTCGCCCGACGGAACACGGGTCTACGTCTCCGGGTACTTCACCAATGTCAACGGCGTCGGGGGTAGCGACGGGTTCGTCGCCCTCGACACCAGCGGCAACGTCGTGGGTACTCCGCTGAACGGTCTGCACAACAACGTGAATCGGAAGTACTACCTCGACGTCGAAGCAGTGAACGGCCTGGTGTTCGTGGCGGGTATGGAGCACATCGTCTATGTGCTCGACGCGTCCAACCTGTCGGTCATCACCCGCCACTCGACGGGGGGAACCAACAACGCCGCCTTCCAGACCGGTGGCGATTACCAGGATCTCGAGGTGGTGGGTGACCGGGTCTACGGTTCGAATCACGCCCGTGGGTCCCACTTCGCAAACGGTGACATCTACCGCTGGCTCCTCGGGCAGGGCGGAAGCTCCGGTGTGTGGGGCATGGTCGAAGGACCGGATGGCTGCATGTGGTTCGGCGGCGATCTGACCCGAGCGACCCGAGCCAACGGAACCAATCAGGGGCGCGGCGGCTTCACCAAGCACTGCGATCCTGCCGTTGCCGTTGACTCGGTGCGTCCCTCGGTTCCCGGCGGTGTCACGGTCACGGCCGCCGGCCGGGACGTGAACCTGACATGGAACCCGTCGGTCGACAACGTCGCCGTGACCGGGTACCAGATCTATCGGGCAACCAGTAATGGCGGTACCGCCACGCTCATCGGAGCGACCGGCTCGACCAGCTACACCGACGTTGGACTCCCCAACGGAACCTACTGGTACTACGTCCGGGCGTCCGACGCCGCCGGCAATCTCAGTTGGCGAACCGGCTACCGATCGGCGACGGTGCCCGGTGCCGGCGGTGGTGGCGACACCGAACGGCCGTCGACCCCCAGCGGTCTCGTACTCGAAAGCGCCTGGCGGATGGGTGCTTCGGTGTCTTGGAACGGTTCCACCGACAACGTCGGCGTCGCCGGCTACCAACTCTTCGATGCCGACACCGACCAACTGATCGCCACGACCACGGGCGCAACCAACAAGTTCGTCGGAAGCCTCACACCAGGGACGAGCTATCGGATCTACGTGAAGGCGATCGATGCGGCCGGGAATGCCAGTTGGCGGTCGAACATCCTGACGTTCAACACCCAGCCCTGAGGAAGCAGGGCTAGACGAGTGGCCACGGCCAGCGGTGGCCCCCGGTCTCGTCGTCGGGAAAGATCCCTTCGTCCAGAACAGCGCGCGCTCTCGTCATCATGGCATCGACCTCGAACTCATCGAGTAGGCAAACGAGGTCGACCGATGGCCCGTCGTCCACGAACTTCTCCACGGCGGCCATCTCGGTGTCGGGAATCGGCTCGCCGACGAAGTCCCAGATGACCGTACGAAGTTTCCACTGGGCGTGGAACGACAACCCGTGATCGATGCCGTAGACATGACCGTCGCGGCCAAGCAGGCAATGACCCGACTTCCGGTCGGTGTTGTTGGCGATCAGGTCCAGGACACAGAGTTGCTTCAGATCCGGTATCGCTCGTCCGGCCTCGAACAGGGTGAAGTAGTGCTCACTGAAGTCGGCATCGACGAAGGCCTGGAACGATCCTTCACCGAAGGGTCCGGTGCTGAGCGCCGTCGGTGGAATGACCGTGAACCCCAGGGCATGGGCCAGGCGGTAGGTGGCGACTTCGCGACGGTAGAGATCACCGGGGAAATCCCACAGCGGTCGTTCCCCGCGGCCGGGCTTGTAGATGGCTCGGTGTGCAACGGTGGCACCGGTGATGTCATGGCCGTGCACCGTGACCAGGAGCGTCGTATTCGAGCTGTGGGGCATCCGGCCCTCGATCTCGACCTCACCGGTCTCGAACAACTCGACCAGATCCTCGGCCGGGAGGTCGAAAGCAGCCATTGGTTCGTCGGTCATGGAGGCGGGGTCACCGTGGGTCGAGCTCAGTTCAGACGGGGGCACGCATGGCCACCGTCTTCGGGCTGTCCGCAAAGCCGGCACGGAGGTCGACTCTTGGCGACCAGTGCATCGGCTTTGGCGACGAACGAGGCGGCTCGGGCCGGATCGATGTGGACTCTCAGGCTCGATCCCGTCGACACATCGTCGAACAACTCGGGAAGTTCGTCCAGATCGTCATCGTCGAAGGGAACGAGTTCCTCGACCATCAGGACGATCTCGGCATCGGCTTCGTCGACGCCGACCGCGATCTGCCCCACGATCCAGTCGACCTCGATCGGCTCGACCAGATCGGCCGGTGGTAGCTCACCGGTGGGTGAAGGCAGATCCTCGAGGACGCCCCGAAGGAACTGCGCCAAGGCAACGACCTGTTGTTTCTCGAGCTTGAGCGAGAGTCGGCGATGCTCGTCCCCGGCCTGAATGTAGAAGACCCGGCTGCCCGGTTCGCCGATCGCTCCGGCGGCCAGGAGATTCGGTTCGCGTATGTCGTAGGTCTCAGGCATGGTGGATCTGCGGTCGACTCAGCTCGGTACGAGGTCGGTGAGATTGTCACCCATGCTATTGACGGCCAGCACGATTGGGCCACCGGTGGTGAAGGTGATGGCGGTGATGGAGCACGGTCCGATCACGATTCGTTGAAAGAGATCGAGGTGGGTTCCCATGGCGTCGGCCACTGCTGCTTTGATGGTGTCGGCGTGGGATGCGCACACGATGGTCTCCCCGGGATGACGAGCCACCAACTCTTGGAGCGCGCCCGTCATGCGGGCCTGCATCTCGGTGAAGGACTCGCCGCCGGGAAAGCGGAACCCGCTGGGATACGTCTGGACCTGTTTCCACTCGTCCAACTTGTTCAACTCGCTGAGCTTGCGGCCCGTCCAGCTCCCGAAGTCGGCCTCGATCAGCCCCTTGTGCTGGCGGACCCGCAGGCCGGTGAGCTTGGCGATGGGGGCGGCGGTCTCGCGCGCTCGTTCCATCGGGCTCGAATACACTGCCGCGACTCGTCCCGGTCCCAAGGCAGCGATTCTCTCTGCTGCCCGCTGTGCTTGTGCCTTGCCTTCGTCACCGAGGTGGAGCCCCTTGGCCCGGCCCGGCAACACCTGACCGGTCGTGGGTGTACGGCCGTGGCGAACCAGGAGCACCGTTGTCGGCTTCACTCCGTCGGGCGCCTTGGCCCCCGACCGTCGGGCGCGAGTGCCTGGTCTCTTGGCTGGGCCCTTGGCCGTCGAGGACTTCGTCTGAGGTGCCATCGGGGATCACCGTATCTAGGGTCGGGGCGATGACAGCCAGTCGAGGACAGCAGGACCTTTCGGAGATCGGCCGCGATGTGGCCGACTGTCGGGCCTGTCCGCGGCTCGTCGAGTGGCGGGAACGGGTGGCTCGTGAGCGGCGGGCCGCCTACGCCGACTGGGAGTACTGGGGTCGTGGTGTCCCGGGCTTCGGCGACGCCGAGGCCCGGGTGGTCGTGATCGGGCTGGCCCCTGCCGCTCATGGTGCGAATCGAACCGGTCGGATGTTCACCGGAGATCGATCTGGCGATTGGCTGTATCGAGCACTCCACCGGGCCGGTTTCGCCAACCAGCCGACGAGTACCGACATCGCCGATGGACTGGAGCTGACCGGGGCGTTCGTGACATCCCCGGTGAAGTGTGCGCCCCCCGCAAACAAGCCGACGCCGGTCGAACGAGACACGTGTCGACCGTTCCTGGATCGCGAGCTCGAGGTGATCGACGGGCGGGTGTTCGTTGCGCTGGGTGGTTTCGCGTATCAGGCGCTGTGCTCCTACTTCGCGGTTTCGCCTCGGCCGAAGTTCGGGCACGGCGTCGAGGTCACCCTGGACGGCGACCCGGTTCGGACCATTCTGTGCAGCTACCACGTGAGTCAGCAGAACACCTTCACCGGTCGACTCACCGAGCAGATGTTGGACGAAGTGTTCGAACGGGCACGGATCCTGGCCTCGGCATCGTGAGCGATCACCCCTGATGTCGAATGGGCCGAACGGCCCTCGTGTCGAGGCTCTGAATCAGCCGACATCTACCCCATGCCTACTGGTCACCCGTTCCTCACCGAAGTCCGTCAACGCGATGGATCGTCGCCCACGGCTCGGCCCTGTGTCGTCGACGGGTCGGTTGTCTGGCTACCGACCCTCGCTGGTCTGATGCGGGGCGAACGAAGTGTTCACCCGGCACCCCGCCAGGAGCTGTGGGCTGCCTTGGCGGCAGCCATGGTTTCCGACGATGCATTCGACCAATTGGACCGAGAGTTGGCCGAGGCGCGGCCTCTGGCCGAGGTGATCGACATCGAAGCATGGCGACAACGGAAGGCATCGGGATTCCACCGCGCCCAGGCGCCGGGGGCCAGCAAGGCAACGGACGGATCCCTCGATATCGAGGGGTCGATTGGAAGCTAACGTCATGGGGTGCCATCGGCCCCGCCCACTGTTCGAGTCGCATCACGGTTTGGAGTTGCATCGCGGGTTGGAGTTGCATCGCGGGTTGGAGTTGCATCGCGGGTGCGGACCATCGTGGCAACGCTGGCGGCGCTCGCAATCCTGGGAGGGTGTGGTCAGGACGCTCCCGAGGACTATTCCCAACAGACGCGAGACAATTTCCTGATCGCGTGCACCGCTCCATTGGAGGACTCGCGACTCGATGTGCAGATCTGTCAGTGCGTCTTCGACAAGGCACAGGTTCGCATGCCCTACGAGCGGTTCGCGAGTTTCGATCAGTCGTTGATCGACAACCCCGAGGCCGTCGTTCCTGCCGAATTGGTGGATCTGATCGCCGAGTGTGTCGTCGAGGAGGCCGAGCTCTGACGTCGGGACTACAATCGGCACGTAATGACCGACACTGCCGAAGCGACACCAACTGCGAAGAAGGAACGCTGGGCGTTCCAGTGGAAAGAGCTCCACGAAGAGGTCATCTCGTCAGGCCTCTGCACCGGTTGCGCCGGTTGCGTCATCTCGTGTCCCCATGACGTGATCGGATACAAGCACGAACCCGGTGCCTACAAGCCATTCCACCTGGAAGAGGAACTGGGCCCCGACAACTGCGGGCACGGTGAAAAGGGGTGCACATCGTGCACCCGAGCGTGCCCCAGGTTCCGCTCCTGGGAGACCGAGGCCGACGAGCATCTCTTCGGTCGGACCCGGAATGCCGACGAGATGTCGGGCATCTACAAGGACATCCTCCTGGTCCGGGCCAAGGATGACGGCGTGTACGAGAAAGGCCAGGACGGCGGTCTGGTATCGGCGATCCTGATCTGGTGCCTTGAGAACAACATCATCGACGGAGCCCTGGTGTCGGTGTTGGAGGGCGGAAGTGGTTGGAAGGCCGCGCCGGGGGTGGCCACCAACGCGGCCGAGGTCCTGGCCGGCGCCGGGAGTCGCTACACCTACTCGGCCAACACGATCGCCTACGACGAGGCCCGAGAGCGGGGCCTGGAGAATCTTGCCCTCGTCGGCATGAGTTGCCAGACCTCGATTGCCCCCGTCATGTGGCACCGCAAGGTCGGCAAGGTCTCCAAGCCGATCAAGCTGAACATCGGTCTACTGTGCTCGAAGAGCTTCGACGATTCGATGTTCGAGGAACTCTTCAAGGTCAAGTACGGCATCGCTGCTGAGGACATCGTCAAGATGAACATCAAAGGTGTCTTCCAGATTTGGACCAAGGACGGCGGCTACCACGAGATCAATCTGAAGGAATGCCACGCCTGGACTCGCGAGGGCTGCAATCACTGCCCCGACTTCGCAGCCGAGCATGCCGACATCTCCACCGGGGGTATCGGCAACGAGACCGACTGGACCCTGACCATCGTTCGAACCGAACTCGGTCGAGCCATCATGGACGCCATGATCTCCGACGGCGTCGTCGAGACTCGCCCCGGTGACGATGATCCCGCCGCCATCGCGCTGATGCACAAGCTTGCGGCCAAGAGCCGGTCACGATGGCCGCAGTGGGCCAACGGCGAGGCCGCCGTCGGGTTGCCCACCAAGAAGTAGCAGATGGTTCTGACGCGACCTGTCCCAGGTCTGGCCGCCGTCAGTCGAGCAACCCGGAGATGATGAACTCGGCCCGGCGGTTCGAGGCTGCGCCGAGCGAGGAGGTGTTGCTCTCGACCGGTTCCCATTCTCCGCGGGCGGTGGCCGACAATCGGTTGGCCCCGATGCCTCGATCGACCCAGTAGGCGACGACGGACTCGGCCCGAGCCAGGGACAGGCGAAGGTTGAAGTCTTCAGCGCCGGCAGTGTCGGTATGGCCGACGACTTCGATCGAGACAGCCGGGTTCTGGGCCATCAGGAGTAGGCCGAGGTCCAGGATCGGGACGAATTGGGGAGCAATGTCGGCGCTGCCCGACTCGAACAGCACCGTGTCCTCCACATAGAGCGGAGTTCCCTCGGAGGGCTTGGATGCCTGGGGATCGACGACGTGTTCGTTCACGACGTTGCCCTCCCCGACCACCGCCTCGGCTCTGGACTCGATTGCCTGCGACACTTCACGGGACGGCACCGTCCCACGGAGGTAGACGATGCCTCCTCGATACACCGCATGTCGGGCCGGTAGCGGCGCTGCCATTGTCGTCGGGTTGAGCGGATCGGGCTGACCCGACCCATCTCCGACCTGTCCGGGGATCGGAGAGGTCACGGTCGGACTCGAGAGGCGGGACCCGGAAGTTGACGGTTGCGTGTCGTTGCTCGTCACCGTGGGGGCCATGGACCCCTGATCACCGGGAAAGGCCAGAAGGTCCGGCCGGCTACCGGGCGGCGCGGCGTCGGTCGGCCACCGATTCGTTGCCAACACCGTGCCACCGATGACGAAGGCTGCGGTGACCGCACCAAGCCAGAAGGCTCGATGCTGGACGTGTCCGAGCCTGGAGTGAGGATCAGAAGAAGGCGTACTCGTAGCCGTAGTGGGAGGCGGTGGAGTCGCCGGCGTCACCCCGACGATCTGACTCCACGTCGGTAGCTTCTGGGGATCCTCCGTTGGCACTGCTCTCCCTCGAACTCGACTCGATGGTTGGGTCGTCGGTGGCCGCATCTTCGGCCGTGGTGATGACGGCAGCCCGGAGCGCGATCGCAGCGCGGATCGCGAGATCCTGCGTCAAACCGAGCGGAGTGGCTCCCATCGTCGTGCGGGCCGTCCGATGGTCGATGAACGAGCACGAGAAGTCGTCGTTCACCAAAACGACCGATTGGCAGGCCTGGGGGATGTTGGCAACGTCGTCGCTGAGCGCGATGACGCCGGCCGACCGGTTGATCTCGTCGTCGTCGAGCCCGTGCCACAGGCTTTCGAGGTTGTCGAGACCATCGATCACCAGGATCGGAAAGCCCCCCGCGCCGCTGGGTCGGGCGTGGGGGAGATAGTCGGCCCACCCCCAATCAGCCGCGTGCTCCTCGCCGGCCAGGATGGCGATCTCCATCTGGTCGGGAGGCGACATCGTCGCCAGGCTCACGAGCGCTTGGCGAGCGATCGCCAGCGCAGCCTGGCGACTGCCGATGATGGCCAACGGGCCAGCGGTCAGATCGGCTGCCAGTGGCGCCGACGGCAGAACCTGGATGTCGCGCAGCGCCTCTGCGGTCTGCGTGCTGATGCGGTATGGCCGGTCGAAGCGCGGTCGCCACGGCAGGTCGGCGTGCGCCACCGGTACGTGGGCGAACAGATGATGCGAGGCTTCGCGAGTCCACAGGCGTGGTCCCCGTTCCGATGCCTGGAAGAGCAGTTCCTCTGGGTCGGGGTGGGCGGCCCGGGTCGTGATCAACAGGTTCTGTCGGGCCGTGTGGATCCGATCGACCAGAAGGGGGAAGTCGTCCGGCACGGGGACCTCCACCAGATGATCGGGTGGCGGGACGGCCGATCGGTGGAGGTCCCGTACCGCTGGGGCACCGGGTGAGGAGGTCGGTAGGGACACCTTGTCGGAGGACGGTTCGGGGTTCGGCCTTCGGCGCCGACGAGTCGGTGGTCGACGGCGAGCCAGTACGAACCGAGCCGAGCCGACGTCGATGACGCTGTGGCCAACCACGGTCGGAGCGACGATCAGACGTTCGTCGAGCCGCACCGGCACGCCGACCGGGGTGATGACGACGTCGCCGACGTCATCGACGTCCAGGCGGAATCCAACGGTGGCATCGTCGAGCGACAATTGCATCCCGCCCGCCACGAACGGCAAAGCGTTTCCGGCTGTGAGTCCGGACACCTGCCGGAGTTCGAGTCCGACTGGTCCGAACGCCCCACGCGACGCAGAGCTCGCCAACTCCGGGGATCCTTGCAGGTGGGTCAGGATGGAGCGAGCGGCCGAGGGATGCATGCCACCCCTTCGACCAAAAGGGGCCTGGTCCTTTAGCCCTGGTTCGCTTGGGTGTGAATGCCCAGGTCAGCGATGATCGCAGATTGCGCTTCTGTGCAGGCGTCACGCACCCAGCAACCGTCCACATGGTCGTTGACGACCCCCATGGCCTGCATCGCGGCATAGGCGGTGGTCGGGCCGACGAACCGAAATCCGAGAGATTTCAGCGATTTGGCCAAGGCCGTCGATTCATCAGTCGAGGCCGGCACCTCGGTGAACGATGCCGGCGTTCGGGCTTCGGGTCGATGGGACCAGAAGACGTCGGCCAAGGTGCCACCCTTGGAATGGAGATCGACCAGGACGCCGGCATTGTGGATCGTGGCCTGGATCTTGCCCCGGTGGCGGATGATGCGGGCATCGGCCAGCAGGCGGATGACGTCGGTCTCATCGAACGATGCGACCACGGAAGCGTCGAAGTTCGCGAACAGCTCGCGGAACGCCTCTCGTTTGCGGAGGATGGTCAGCCACGAGAGACCGGACTGGAAGCCTTCGAGACAGAGCTTCTCGAACAGGGTTCGCTCGTCGGTGACCGGCCGACCCCATTCCTCGTCGTGATAGGTCACGTAATCGGGCGTCGCAGCGCACCAACCACAGCGGGGACGCTGATCATCAGGGCCGACGACGAGGTCGGTCATGACTGGTGTCGGCTCGGATCGGACTCGGTGGGGCCCATCGAGGCCGAGGATAGCGGTTCCTCGGGACGTGTTCGCCGGCCGATGGCGGCACAGGACCAC
>ERZ888423.2063-NODE-2063-length-15872-cov-7.119112_pt1 | contig 15872 bp, 17 predicted proteins | sample MGYA00520523_ERZ888423 | MGnify/ENA primary metagenome ERZ888423 (study PRJEB32303, sample SAMEA104408611) | aquatic metagenome | biome: Brackish water; feature: Pelagic; material: water | place: Baltic Sea | collected 2014-06-08T10:24:00 | depth 30,27 m ...
GTATTTTTCCAGCATGGGCTCCAGTAGTCCCGCCGGTAGATTGCTGACACCGGCGCCCACCGAGTACGACAAGGACCCCGTCGACTTGCGTGTTGGCAGGCTCTTGCATCGCAATTCAAAATTCGGGTAATGATCCCGCACATACGCCTCGGCTGCAGTCTGTCTACCAGTTTCGCCGTGCGCCATGTTGGTAAATGTTTGCAATTAATACATACAAGCTACAGTGTGGTCGTGTGACATGTCAATCTGAACAAGCTCGTCCTTGTTATTGCCGTTGGTTCCGTGCAACAGCGTGCCAATTCGCCAGCATTTGCGCGCATACTTGATGTCTGTGAGTGCGGCAACGTTGACGGATTTTTGTTGTCCAACAGGCGCGTCAAAATTGTATTTGATGTCACTTTCTTTTAGTTGCGTGTCGTAATACGTACGCGGGTCCTGGTATCCAGAACTTGCCCACGGAACCAGAATCGTCACTGTTTCATTGTCGTTTAGATTCGATTTATACGTCTTTGCGGGCATTGTGATTGCCATTAGCCACAATGTTGTGCCGGCGACAAGAAACCCGGCATTCCACCAATAGTTTTTTACGTAGCTGTATTTGGAAATATAGAACGAAGTGAGACTCGTGCTTGTGGTACTCAGATGTTCTTGTGGCGGCGATGCTAGAATTGAACCCACAAACACAAGATTTTTCCAAACTTCGGTATCAATCAAGTGCGGTTTTTCATCTTTGTCAAAATTAGGGTCTGCAACCGTATGTGCAACAATTGGGAATTTTTCGTGTGCGCTGACATTGGGGATGTTATACAATTGCCCGGCGAAATTGCGTTTAGTGCTAACGTTATTCTGGTACGTTGGGCTAGTATGCATTTTAAGAAAACACAAATCGCCAATTTGCATATTTCGATATCGTGTTGTTGCTTTGATTTCACTTTTCGTATCGCGTTCACTCGTATTGACAAGTAGGTCAATGACAACAGATGGATAGGATTCGCGGCCAGAGTCGTTGGAAATATCAAGGTGGCTGCCATTTGGCATTTGGCCAAACGAGTTAACATTGGAAATAGATGGAAATTGTAAATGGGGCGCCGACGACGGTAGACCAAACGTTGGTTGGGCCATAGTGCTGGGTACCAACACAAACAAATATCCACTAATACCACTACCGCATTCCAAGCATAATACCAGATAAAATAGCAATAACGCATGGGACTGTAATATAAACAACCCATTTTATAAAAACATCCGGCGTAAACAATTCGCCGAGTGACCGTATGTGTACGAAATCCGCCGCCAACGGTGACACGCATGCGCTGGATTGGTTCGTGTTTCGTGCAAAAACCTCCACGTTGGCGCATGCTTGCACCATATTCAGGCCAATTGTCGTCACGTTGTTGTAGGTGTAGGTATAGCACATACCACCACAGGCGGGCGCCAGACACGTCGATGTGACTGTTTCGGTCGCGCACGGGATTCCCTCGCCACTTATGGACTCCATTTTAGGGTTATAAACAAAATAGGCATTGCCTATTCCCACAAGACCCCATGTGAAATTTCCATGGTTTCCGTACTCCACGCGCGCAAGCTCGAATCCCACCTCAATGAGGCCAGTGAGTGGTTCGTCGGTGGTGGAATCATGCATTAGATACTCTACGAGCAGTAAAGCACTATTTGAATATGCATCTGTAATGTGAACAAGAATTGCATATTCGTCCGGGGTTGCCAGTTCGGCTCGGATCAAATTACGCACATATTCGTTACTTCCGCGCGTGGTTAGATTGACTTCTTTGCCGGGACACATACGACGCTCCATGGATTGTGGTATGCAATCGTTGATAAATTCCGAAAACGAACCAGATACCAGATTGTAATTTACACGCGGCGTGAACTGCTCGTGCTGTATGTTGTAATTGATAAACCGGTGCGCGGCGTCGGTATCACACTCGCTCGTGTCCACTGTGGCCGTGTAGTTTCCACATTCGTTCACCGTGGTAGCAAGAATCAGATCCGGCAGTAACACGGGCGTTGTTACGTCATATCCGCATTTCAATTGGGTGTCATTCGAACAGTATCCCGTGTTCAGGTTCAACGACACGTCGTCGGTGAGAGGCATTCGACCGTTTCCGATGGCGTAGTGGCCAAGAAACGACAATCCAACCCAGTCGTTTACCGTAGTAGATACTGAAATCCAGCCAGAATTCGCATTTGTGTCGTAGGCAAACGCAAGCAAAAACGTGGCAACGCCAACATTGTCATATGGTTGATCCACACCGTAGGTGTAACCGTACATCATTATCGGAACAAGTTTGTACAGGTACCGCTGCCCGCCCGCACCAACAACACCGGCACACGCCCCGGTAAACGGTGACGCGTCGGGGTTTTGGTAACAAACTGACGTGTTCACAACGACATCGTACACGTAAAACGGCTCGAAATCCCACCACGCAATTGTCCAACTTGTGTCGAACCACTGTGTTTGTGGATTGCCGGCAAGTGCAAGATATTCGGGTGCCGTCAAGTTGCCCAGCGAATTTGTCAACGCCGCAATCGCATCATGGTTCGACAACCCGTTGAATGTCTCGTGATACACGGGAAGAAAATCGGATTCGCGTAAACAACCAGCTGGAATTGTGCATATCACCGATGCCGCGACAGTTGGACACAATCCCGGATCAGCAACGACCGGGTTGATGTATCCCGAGTTGTTCCGGCAAGCACACGATCCACCCTCCGCGAGCGCCACCGATGTGTTCCGCAGTTCTGCATGGCACCCGGGTGCGCATGAAATCGCTACACTGGTTGTGTTCAGTGCATAGGCAACACCCGTTGGACCCGAACAGGTTTGCGGCTCGACGTATTTTAGAGCGTAGTTAAACCCCTTGTTGGCTTCACATGCGCCGTAAGAATATGTTTGTTGCTCTGGCCACAACAAGAGCGATGGTTGTGCTGTCGAATTAAAACATCCACTATTCACCGCCTCTGTCATTGCCATGTCCGGTTCAGAACGAATCAACGACCAAATGCCTGTTATACTGTTGTGGAGAAACACGAACCGAATCCACTGTCTGATTTCAACATCATCATTTGTAATAGCAACAACAAGGACGGGAATCACGCTATATATACTATCCGGGATGAACGCGGTGCTGTTATCCGGGACGGATATTACGCGGAATGGCGCCCATCTGTACTGAATTGCCGGCATACACGTCCGCGTATTGGCAATACCAGCACACGGTGGGGGGTACCACCCATAGTCAACGTGGTGACTATATGGATTTGTCGCATCTAGTGCAGTCTGTATGTCAACATTGTATAGAAGATCCTCGTAGTATTTTTGGGAGAACATACTCGTCCCCGCTCGAACAGTTGTCGGCGCATTTGGGTGGGGAGTACACGAGGCATTCACCATACACGCGTTGTTATTGCCAAGAGTGGAAACATACACCGGGCTCGTATTGTTGTTAATTGTAATCGTACACTCGTGTGTGTCATAGCACGTCGCGCACGTACGCACATTAATCTGGGTAGGTTCAGCGAGTGGAACATACGTCGTGGGTGTGTTCGTACTAGATCCATTGAGCTGCGTTTGCGCGAATTGGGTATGATCAGTAAATGGAACCGACCGATTAGCAACATAGCTCAAATCAACGACTGGATATGTAAATGGATCTGGAGTGTTGCAATCGATTGTCGGCCGCGGATCCGTGTCGCTGGCGTCAAATAGCGCAATGTGTGGCAGTGTGGTTTGATTATTACACGCATCTATGACGCGCTTAAATTCAAGATTGTCCGATTCCGTATCAATCTGCTGCAGTTGCCATGTGCTAGTGCCCCGATTGGAAAAAACAAACACATAACGTGCGTAATGTGTTGTGTGCGACACACAATCCGTTGAATAAACAACAAATGCGACATTGAATATCGAATATATTGCTCCGTTTTCAAATTCGGTACTGGTGTTAAGAGCTCTGATTGTGCGATGTGTCGGATGTTTATCGCGATTAGCATTGATGGCAAAACACGTTGTACCTAGACCGGCACATGGTGGATTTGAACCGCTCTGGTCAAATAGATTATGGCCATAGGCAGCATTGAGTGTGGAAATGTTCATATGCAACAAGTCATTCAACTCGATGTGATTTAATTGGTGCACATATCTATAATTGTTCTGACTATTGAATTCTTGTATTTCATAATGTACCTCCCACCCACACACACACACGACAAACCCCAGTGTTAACAGTAGCCTGTACATTGTACAATACCAACACCCCGGCACATTCCCTAATACACTGACAAAATCGCGTCACGAACTAGTATTAGCGAGTCGCTGTTGTTGCTTGTACAACCCGTCAGCATGGGAAAAACCCGCGTAAAGGAGACCATCCCACTTTTGAGCCACCATGATATCGACCAAATTGCCGGCGCATTTAAAGAGGAGGGATGGAGCCGACACTCGCACATTGCGTACTTGCTTATCATGATTACAGGATTGATTACATTTGTCACTGCAATGAGCATGGTCGGTGGCGGTACCAAGTATGCATGGAGTGAATACGACGCCACGCTATACGAAGGCACTAATTACACATGGAATTACACTCCGGAATCAGAGACTGATATTTATTTCGTCGAGCTTAATTTGGTGTACAAGGAAATTGTCTGGACAGCATTCGGTCTAACAACGTTCATGGCCGTTATTATCATCGCCGTTGTGTCATCGAACGTAAATTCCGGTCACAATTGTCATAAAGACGCACACTCACTCGTACACCAGCTCATGATGTACATGGAAGTCATTGCGATTATTGGACTTCTTCTCATCGTGACCCAACTTCATAGTGCCTATGAAAACGACGACCGGGATGCTGGTGTGCATTTGAATCAGAAGATGCTCGAGTCGAACGGCGCCATGGATGTTCAACTCACCGAGCGACACAAGGATGGTCTCCCAGTCACGTTGATCATTTCATCGCTTATCCTCTACATCACAGCGCCAGTCATTGTAATTATGTTGCAACTGGGCACGTACATACTTACTGGTTTGAAAAACAGGTGGAAATATGGGGAACGTAAGAGTGAACAAGAACGCATAAGTTTGTGGAATGGTATGTTTAAAAGGGTCAACTTTACAGACCGCAACATCAAATCAGAACTTTTTTCATCCGACTTCAAAGAGCATGTTCTTTCATCGTACAGAACAATGGAAGCTAAAGAAAACGGAATGAACCTTGATTCTCTAAACCAGGACCAAATTCATGGCTGGTTCAATAGAGCGCATTCGTCGATGCAAAAGAAAAATTTTCATACGTACAACAGTGGACACGACATGCCGACTATAAATCAGAGTTCTGGTTCCAGTGCCGTGTAATTTATTCACGTGTATGATTCAATTGCGCGTGCCAAACTTGCCAATTCTCCCTTTGTACCAACACCTATCCCACAAACACGTGTTTTTTTCTTATATGCGGGCGTTGTGGCCAATACGAACACAATCTCGTAATATAAATATACAGTTGGTTTCGTCATCATTCAAAATCAAATGTCAATAAACAATGATCACGTGTACACATCTGAACCGCGAGTTGCGTCCTTTGCTTCTGTCCCTCTTGGTGTTCCTCGTCCAATTGTAGTCGCGCCAATGTCGTTATTCCAATTTCCGGGTGTAGATATCGTTTTTCGTGCGGCAACGATACAAGGGCGTCCTCGTGTATTGCATGTTGTGTGCACACTCCGGTAATACAATCGTACGCAACCAACAACGGTTTGTCGTCCTTGATGCACAACACCGCGAGTTTGTTCCCATGCGCACTGACTGAATTCGGATGAATCCCAACTTCTCCAATGCCGATCCACTTGTTTGCCAGACGCGAGAATACAAAAACAAACGATACCGTTTGCACAATCAACATGTTGTCTGTCGCGACAATCCGTTCAATTTTATCGTCTTCCAGCAGTGGTTTGAAATGGGTGATTTGGCAATGAGACACATCGCGTGTTTTCATGATTGCATCAACATCAATTTTGGAATCAACATCCATGCGCTCGGATTGCGGAGCCACTGTGTTGTCGAATGGTGTACCGACTTCGCGCAATACGCACGTATTTAAAATATCAGAGGATTCGACAACCTGGTTACGCGTGGCCACAAAAAGGTGTTTGTTATACATCGACAATGACGCGCACATGATAGTACGGGCAATTAAAGTCGGAGGATAATCGCCGACGAGTATAATCCGGACTAGAAAGCCAAGGCCGCCGACAAACGCAACAACATCGTCGGCCGTGATGGCACACGCACAGAGTGTAACCTCGTGTTTGGAAACCGACACCGAGGAATCGCCTGTTGATATTGTACGCGTTGGCACACCCGTGCGGTCATCGACAAAAATGAAACCGTCAAACAATATGGGTTCAAGTTTGTGTACGTTGATAATAATAATTCGATTAGACCCGGGTGAAAAAAGGGACACGATGTCGTCGCCCGTTGTAAACACACGCGTGTTATAATATATGTATACAGACTCGAGTTTAAAAAAACCCCGCATACTCGACTTAAGCCATGCTTGCCCCGACTGTTTGTTTGCAAACAGCACAGTTCCGCCGACAAAGGCAACAGAAATTGATTCTGGTGGCAAGGTAGCGCGATCACGCAACACCAGCTGGTTGCTGTCGGTAACATCGGGTGCTGACTCCATTTAAAGTTGGGAAATGCATCATTTCCCATGACAATGGCATCAACTGCTGACGCGCGCGCATGTCCCCCGCTTGTGGCTAAACAACGCAACCCTACCCCCGACAATGATAGTTCGTCTAACGACAGTTTTACGACCGAGGATGATTCCGACATTAGCGACACGGAACTGGATGCCATGATCAACAGCCGTCAGGAACACCTTGATGGCGACTCTACAACGATTGAGATCCCCCCGAGTGAAACAGCTTTAGGTGATTCAAATGTCGCAACCCCAACCCCAAATTTGGTTCGCCGCAGTGCATTCTATACACGCGGACAACCCGAGATGCAGGAAAATTTTACGTTTAAACCACAAACGGTGCGTTTTATTCCATCAAAAAAGATAACACCCGTGATTGAGGCTTCTCCCAACACGGACTCGTTAAAGAAGCCGTAGCGATGGAACGGAAACCCGCTTTGACGGCACCGGGTGTCGATGGCAGTGTGCATATGATTTTATAAGCCCATCGGCGTCGCGTGCATAGAATTCATAATCTGGTTCACGTGATTTGTCAACAATGCAGCCCTTGTAGCACAATACCTTTGTTGTGGTTTGTTTTTTCGTGCAGTTGGCGCACGTTATTGTGCCGTCGTTGTACGAGGTTCCCGATTCGTCAATGCAACACAAACTGACACATGTGGTGCACAGTGTTGTGCGTATGAATTCGCCTGGATTGTGGTGTGATATGCGAGCAGTTAGCACCTTGCCAACCAAATCAATGTATACGACTTCCCTGTCGCACCCATCGCATACCATGACGTTATTGGCACCGAATAAACGCATAAAATCGGTTTTTTTCTTCGGCTTGTAACCAACGGGGTTTACCCGAAGCGCCGCGCAGTGGTAGCAGAACGCAACGCGGGCCAGCTGACGTTTTCCACACAACCGCGTTGCAATAGCCCTGTATTGCATGCGAGCAATGCGCGCGGGTAGCGAGACCAGCCATGTTTGCTGGCGTGCATATTCGGTACTGTTGTCGAAAAACGACCGAAACCACGCAATTGTCGAAACAGATATTAATTCTCTGGGGCCGACAATCATGCCGTCGACAATTGAAAGCTTGTGAATAATATCGCGTTGTGGCATTTCCATTTCAACCACGGCAACGCGCGACATCCGCTTGTTCGCGTCCGCGCGCATCTGCATGTAGTGCACCACACTCGCGTGGGGTTGGGTTTGTTTTATGCGAGTCGCTGTGTGCTGTGCAATCAGTGCCTTGGTAATACGCTGCGGCGGTAGATTGTATGCCAAACACGGGCGGAGATGTCTGTCGCAAATCGTATGCGTAAGCATACATAATTGCTTCAAGTCGACGCATCGGCCAATGTAATCCTCGGCAACAATGCTCGAGCGTATAGCGCCCAGAACAATTTCATACAAAACAAAATCAACAAGGTGTGTTTTGATGTATTTGTTGCACAATTTCAGCACGTGGTGGATGTCCCACCGGTATACTGATTGTCGATATTCAAAATTGGTTGAGCCGTTCTCATTGTGTCCGTTGCCCAACGAGAATTGCTTGAACGCATTAACAAAAAACAATGCCGCCGCCGATGTTGGCTCGGTTTTCACCATTAACGTTAAAATTTTAACAAGTTGTCGCGACGACCGTTTCGACGGACACACCAAGCCCAGCAACCACTCGACAGAATACATGCAAGTGTCCGATTGGCGCCAAATTGACACCATGTCAATTTTACACATATTGTGCGGGTGACATGGGTATGAAGATTGCTGGCGCGGATCCAGTTTAAACCGATAAATGTCAACGACACATGTGATTTGGGTCTGCTGAATCGCACACACAAGCGGAATATGGCAATCCAGGGCCCACTTGAGCCACGAGGCAAGCTCGCGTTTACACCCGGCAATGTGTTTCAATATCCGTACGTAGGTGCGCAAACGCCACGAAATATAAGGAAATTGGATTAATTCGTCGTACACGGCCTGCTTCGTGTCGTCAAATAATGTGTGTATGTCTGGTTGATATCGGGCCGCCAATTCGCCAATTGGGCAAACCAGCAGCGGAACAACATCCACCGGTACGTAATGTGTGCACTGTAACAGGCACGCCAATTGGGTCCAACCCGCGTCCGGGATAAGACCACCAACATTGACGTGCCTTCCTAAAAAACTGAACACAATGCCTGCTGATTCACCACATATTGTGGTTCTTGTGGATTTGCGGGGTCAATGTATTCGACAATCTGAAGTTTGTCCTCGTCAAACGCGACAATTGGCCCGACAAGATGGTTGCTTGCGTCGGGCATTATACACGCGTCGCGCCTGTAGCCGCCCGGCACGTCGACATTCACCTGGTACTCTTGGTAGTGACACGCCGGTGTGCTGCCAGACTGTTTGATGTACAGCGCCATTCGGTGTGTCAAGAATCGAATACACAAAATACACATGGGCGTCGAATCTGGGATTTCGCCCGTGCTTTCCCATCGCGACTGCTGATCGCGCGATAAATACATGCACAGGGGCTCGTCGACCATGGCCATGCTGGTCCTGCGCGCGTGCGAAATGCGAAATATCGCACACCCGTTGCCATTCTGTTCGTTTGGGCGCCCCATAATACACCTAGGCAACGACTTGCCCATGTGTGTACGAGTCAGATACAAATTACGCTCGTCGTGCTCGTATGACGAAGTTGGAATTGCGATTTCACGACTAATTCCAGACTGTTTGTTCAGAGAAGTTACCCATGCAACAATCACGGATCGCGCTGCTTCGCCGGATTTTTGTGGAAATTCAGTCTCCAGTGCTGCAATTGATTTGTTTTGTGTGTTTAATTGTTGAAAAGTTGTCACGTAGGACGACAGTGTCTTAAAATTACTGGTTGTTGGCACATGTGCTGTTAGTGCCTTTATTAATTTTATATATTCGGCATGCGTGCACGTTGGTGGTTTTACTGCATGCTCTCGCACTAGTTGAACATAGGTAGCATGCCGTTTGGCATCCGATGTCTCGGTGGACGGACACGCGCGTTTCGACATGATGGTAAATGACACTAATCACACAACCACGGAAAATCACCAGCAAGCTCCGTTATCTTTTTATCATACACAAATGGTCGCGTGAACATCATCGTTAGCCGTATCAGTATCATGTCTTTGCGCCGTACGACACAGTGTCGCTTATTGTTAATCACAATAAACGAATACGCGCCAAGCGTGCGGTCCGGCGTCACAATATCCACAATTTCCCGCGGCCGGATGTCAAAGTGTTGACATGCCCCCAACACTTTCCGCCCAACGTCCGTTTGCTCGTCCACGCGCATCGGTTGTGCAAGACCCGTCACAATACAGTCAATGACGTCATAGTCGGTGGTGTAACTTAAAATATATGCATAACACATTGATACAAACGACGATGTGTTACGCGATCGTAATTGTAGTGCTTCCACAATCATGTAATGGACGTCAAGACCGCCTTTGAAATGTTTGCGGTAAAACAACTTGTATGTGCCGGTTTCCGTGCCAAGATTTATGCGCGAATGACAAAAACTCGCACACACATTAGTGTTTAACTCAAGCAATGCGTCCAACGCACAACGAATCAGTTCCGGTTTAAATTTCTTCCGCGCGCCCGTTTGTGTTTGCTGTATAATAGACCGCGGAATACTATAATTTACCGTAAGGACAACAAATTGTCCGTCAACTTTTGGGTCGGCCTCTTCCGCAATCAGTGCAATTTGCGTGGGTGACAAATTCTGCGTTTCCAAATAAGTGTAAATTGACTCAGTATTCCACGCCAGGCATTCCGTTAAATCGCTCGGCAACATGCTGTTCGTCGACATGTTCCTAGGTGTTTGGCAAATGGAAGCAAGACGTGTCGTGGTTGCTGCTTGTGCGGCATTGCTCGCGCTAATGCTACTCACAGTAACACGCCAACTGACCTACAGCATCGAGTTTACGTTTTTCTTTTTTTGTTGCATGTGTGGATTTAGGCGGTTCTCACACAATACAGCGTCTTTTGTTCGCGCGGGGCTGTGGGTTCCGTGCTCTGCGTTTTATATTGTGGAATTAATCGACGAACACGACACAACCGCGTTATATCTTATTGCATTTACCATGTTTGCGTCGTTCTGCGCCGTCATATAGTACAACTGGCAACCCATAAGCGCCAGTGTTGTAACAAGTGTATATGTAACGCGTTTTGGATGTATGGCACTATAACTATTTTCCCGTCACAATGAAGGCACTTCTCACCGAATCCCAGTACAAAGTATGGGAGGAAGAACGATTTGCCGCATTGAAGCAGGCTGCAGTGAACTGCAACACGCGCATGGTCAAAAAGCTGGCGCGTTTGCAAGGGCGCTGCAATGATGTATACGGAGTGAAGTTCAAGACCATTCCGGTACAAACCATGGTACGGGCGGCAAACGATGAGTTGTCGGAAAACCTTTCTTTTGCCCAGTGTAAAATGAAGATTTATCTTCTTCAGAACATCTGTAATCTTGGGTTTGAAGATTATGGAGAACGTGTTCGCCCCATGTCTGAACTTTTTTCGTGAAATAAATAACATGCGATTGAAACTTGAATAAAAATCCTAATAACTCTGGCTGTTGAGGGCCCGGTTGAAACTGGTGCACCCCGGAGCTCGGGCGGGGGAGGACACGCTCCACTCGTTGGCCGGTCTGGCTGCCTACCTTAACGCGGCGTATGACCGCTGGGGGAAGCAGGCATACCAACCGATTTATGCGGCGGCGGTAGCGCAGCGCCGCGGCACCACGATCGTGTGTTCGCCCCATGTCTGAACTTTTTTCGTAAAATAAATAATATGCGGTTGAAACTTGAATAAAAATCTCAATAACTCTGACTTTTGCCAGCCCGGGAATACAGGCACACATGCATGGTCGTGAAATATACCCATAAGGGCTGGTTTTGTCATTGGTGTATATTCAACGCGTGATGCCAACTTGAGATGCAACCAACATGCAATGGCACGCGCAACTTCTGGCGCCGCCGTGAAGAACGGCTTGATTTCCGCAATGAAACCCGCGGGAAAGACGGTCATTAAGCGTAGGGTAAGGTTTTTTGACGAGTCAATGGAGGTACTCACTTCCCAGTTTTTGAACCTCAATAAAATTATGTGAAAACACAATGGTGTATATGAGTTTTGGTGTAACAACATGACACGAAGCAATGGACGAGTCGTGTTTCAAGTGCCGCGGGTTTGTTATGCCGCCGAACACGCGCACGCATTGCACGAGTTACTACGAGTGTGCAAAGCATAAGGTAAAAGGGCCAACAAAGGCAATTCGAGCGAATAAACAGCCCACGTTGTCTGCCTTTATTGCAAAACGCGCAGCGCTCACTCTTTGTCTTTTTGTTGCGGTAACAAATGCAACAACATGTGAAGATGTGGGGTTTGTGTGCACGGCCAACTCGGTTAAAATACCGGATGATCTAGACTCGTGTTTTGGTGACTGTGACTACGACCATGACAGAGTCAATATCATCGTGGAACCGGGCAAGCGGATGCGATTCAGCAATACATTGTTTGTGGAAACGGATGAAATTACTGGCGATACGTGGTGGTTCACCGACGACGGTACGACACAGACACGGCAAATGACCGTGCACCAGCACGCAGTCTACGTGGGCAGCGCACCACCGCCCGTTGGATCACCCGTCGCGGGCGTGTATGCGTCGGGTGAAAAGATCGCAGAAACAACAGAAGATGGCGTCTGGGTCAAACAGAGCAGAATCAACATCATGTCGCCGTCAACTGGTGGCGTTGTCGCATACCACTACGAGGTTTACCTGGCAGGATCCCCGGCCATCAAAGGCTTTATGATCGAAGTGATTGGCGACGAATCCAAGCGGGTTGTTTTTACCGGTACGCAGCTCATTCTCGGCACCTCACCAGCAAACCTGATTCTTCAAAACTCGCAAGCTAGCGTGATTGCAACGGGTGACGTGGTTGTCGAGCGTGCAATGTACCCAACATCGCACGTATCGTGCATTGACATCCCGGTTTCCGGAAAAACAAACATTCTCAAAATGGTACACCACAACGCGCCGTCGACATGTGGCGTCGTGTATCCAATCCACGTGAGCCGCGATCTGCTGGACATTGACGTCACGGCGTGCTACGCGCTCGACGATTACCCGACTCTCAAAGCGGCACTGAACTGCGTCAGTGACACAGACATTCCAGACGGCGAATCATTCCGCATTCCGGACGGCTGCAGTGTTGTAAACAATGCACTAAACGTCCAACACTGGGAAACTGTAGACTGCAGCCTCGCACCAGACACCCGCACCATTGTGTTGGGCGCGTGCTGTGACGACATTGTTATTACATGCGAACGCCAGATTATTTGACCCACAAGCACTGAAAATGTACCCTAACACGGTTTAAATAAACACCAGAAACACACTTTATTGGGCGCAGTAGTGGTTTGCTGTGCCACAATGTTACAACCTCCACTACGCGTTCTTTTTGCTATTTACCATGAAGATTGCATGGGTCTATCAATTCGAGCCACATGCACCAATTCCGTTGGGCGCAACGATGCTGCAGTGGTTTATTGTTACGAAAAATGTGTGCGTTCCCAGTGCGCATAGCGATTTTGAGTGCGTATATGACAAGTCACGCAGAGTACTAACAATTATATTGGATTTAAACCCAGTCGTCATTGAAACAGACGCGTCTTTGTATTTAAGTTTCAAAATTACAAACAATGTATATAGTTTTTTTGCAAACATAGATCAGTGTAACGCATACTGGTGTGGTGGCAGTGCAGTTCAACCAGCAAGATCTACAAATAGAACAAATCTGTTTGTCGTACCGAAACAGGGTCCAGCGTGAAATCAAGCGCGACAATATGGTATGAATTTTTCAACCAGTTGACGGGCCTGCTCATGTTTGTGGTTAATTGCAATGTCACGGGCAACCATTAATTCGTCGCGGTACAACAATTGAAAATTCTGCATTATAGACGCGATGACAGCATCCAGGTTATTTTGCATGACAGTAGAATACAAAGAACACGGGTAAAAGCAGCAATTTGTCGTTTCGTATGGGGTTTTGTTGCATTTGTCACACAATTCATCCATGCTGGAATGTGTACTTATTTACCAAGATGAGTCAAGGCAACCGTACATACGCCATCATACGCGAAATCATCAAAAACCATGGCGACATAACCCCAATACTGCTCAAACAGCCGCTGAACTTCAAAGCGGTTGTTGCCGCTGTAATTCTCGCACCAGACACCGTAATACTTCTATTTGATGCGATTGCGCGGGTTCACACAATCACGCCGGACATGTATTTGCGATTGCTGTATGTTGCAATTGCCTCGGTAAACAATTCAGAATTGGCACGCACGGTCGCGTATTACTTTGGGCAACAACACGGTGTTATTGCCGTGTACACGTACACGTTTGAATTAGCACTTGCATACGACAACGACGTTTTATGGCGGGAATACCAGTGCTGGGTGGACGTTACCCTACATCACGTGGTCGCCGCCATCAAGGTTGCAAACGGGCGCGCTGCGTTGTCTATGTTCGAAACCTACTTTGGAGTCAAGTTGAATGGCGACAAAAGCACAGACGCGTCGTGTTTACTCTGCACTGCCATGGCGTTTGCGATCAGATACAGCAATACACAGATTGCACCCATTTTAGATGCCATGGTCCGAAACGCGTGCATTCGCTATTCTATATGTTGTACAGAAAACAACGACGACGCGGGGTGGCATGGTACATTGCGCGTATTTGCCGTGTTATTTACACCGCAAGTTTTTAACTACTCGGTGCTGGAAATCGTAATTGGTCGCATGAATAACCATGCACTGCTTCTTTTATTGGAAATGGCACCGCCAGATGCGTGGAAAAAAATAACATACCAACAAGCAAGTCAACTGGCGGCACGCACAGTATGCAACTCGGTGGCACAACAACTATTAACTCAATACACGCCACACATGTTTGATTTCAGGCCATATGTCTGACTATTAGCGTATCTGTTCCACAATTGCATACGCGTAATCATGAATAAACAACTCGGTGCTGCTGGGCTCGTGGCGTCACTTGTTCTTATTGTAGTTCTCATTACGACATTGTCGGAAAACAACGATAAACAAGCTACGCCCGTTCCAGCCAATAGTGTTTTAATCATTAGTTCGACACAGTACTCGGAGAGCGCAGTACAGACAAACAAAAAACGCGAATTAGCAAATGCACTGCAGCAGGCGTACACGACTAAAATACAAACAACAAACCCGTACGACGAAGTAACATCCGTTATTGTTAAATTCGAACACAGTGCTGTGATTACGCGTGTTTTGTGCGGATTCCCAGACGCAGACCTCTGCTCTGATGTTATACTAAACGCAACAGCAGGGGTTATATCCAACACCCTGGCAGGCGCCACAGTTGGACAAACACGTGTGTTAAACGTGTATCCCGGCGCTACCACTACGACAACTACTACGACAACGACTACTACAACCACCACGACGACGACAACAACCACAACAACCATTCCTGGTTGCCCCGTTATCACAACTGGCGTGAGATCTGTCGCAGATGATGATGGTTATACCTATTCACCTACCAGTGCTTGGCATAGATATTTAAGTCAGGGAATTAGTCAGAATCTGCTTTATAGTTCTGCAGTTGGTCAAGTGACATTTGAACAACCTGCAAATATTGGTTCTGGTCAATTCGAAATTGAAGTCGCGAGTAGTCTTTTTTCTGGTAGTAGCAATAACGTGCCAATAGAAATTCAACATGACAATGGCATAACCAACAAAACAATGGATCAGACACTCAAAAATGGATATCAATCATTTGGTACTTATACATTTACACACGGTAATGGCACAGTAACAATTAAAAGCACTACTGTTGTACCGACCCTTGCTGTCGCGGATGCCGTAAAGTTCACACGGGATTGTTCAACAACAACAACGACCACAACGACGACTACAACTACGACTTCTACAACAACGACCACCACCATGTCAACGACCACAACCACTACCACGACAACAACGACGACAACGTCTACGACAACAACGACAACAACAACTACGACCACAACCACAACAACAACTACTACAACCACAACTACCACAACTACAACAACTACGACCACTACGACTACCAC
>ERZ888423.2064-NODE-2064-length-15871-cov-4.527757_pt1 | contig 15871 bp, 13 predicted proteins | sample MGYA00520523_ERZ888423 | MGnify/ENA primary metagenome ERZ888423 (study PRJEB32303, sample SAMEA104408611) | aquatic metagenome | biome: Brackish water; feature: Pelagic; material: water | place: Baltic Sea | collected 2014-06-08T10:24:00 | depth 30,27 m ...
CGCCCCATCCCTCACTCGCGCTGACGCTGTGTTGCCTGCTGACGCTGTGTTGCCTGCTGACGCCGTGTTGCCTGCTGACGCAGGCTCCGCCGGGTCCGAACTGTCTGGCTCTGCCCGCTTCTCCGCACTCGTCATCTGTGCACCTTTCCCCGTTGAAGTTAGTTGAAAGTAAATAATAGATTTTTACTGTTGTCAACAGTGGTTGAACTGATCTACATCGTCAGCCATGTGTCCAGCGAGTCGGCGACGGTCCCGAAGTCGTCTACCTTCACCTCCATGAGTGCGTACGCGCCGTTTCAACCCATCGTTCGCCAGATTCTCGATCAGCTCGCCGTCGGCGGTCCGATCCGCAGCACGGGCGGCACCTTCCCGGCGTCGGACTATGCCGACACGTCACACTTGCAGCACGAGTTCGACACGCTGTTCAGCGGCTTCCCTCAGGCGGTCGCGCTGTCGCCCGATCTTCCCGAACCCGGCAGCCAGATCACGCGGGATGGACTCGGCCTCCCGGTCGTGTTGACCCGCGACGAGGAGGGCAAGGTCCATGCCTTGGCCAACGTGTGCGCCCATCGCGGGGCACAGGTCGTCGAACACGGCCGCCACTGCTCGAAGCGTCTGACCTGCCCGTATCACGGTTGGAGCTACCAACCCGACGGAACTCTCGTCGGACTTCCCGATGCCGGCTCGTTCCCCGACCGAACCACGCCAGCTCCAGGCATGCGATCACTACCCGTTGTCGAAGAACACGGCGTGATCTGGGTGACGCCGAGCTTCGACGCCGAGCCTCCGTCGCCCGGACTCGGGCCGATCGCCGACGACCTCGACCACTTCTCGATCACGACGCATCATCATTGGCGGTCGCACCGTTTCGAACTCGACCTCAACTGGAAGCTCGTCATCGACACCTTTCTCGAGGGCTACCACTTCAGCACCTTGCACAGAAACACCGTCGGACCGCTGTTCGTCGCCAACCTCTGTGTCGCCGATCGCTTCGGTCCCCACGTACGCGAGGTGCTTCCCCGACGAACGTTCGCCTCGCTGGCCGATCAGGAGCCGGAGCAGTGGGATCTGGTGCCCCACACCGCGCTGGTCTACGTGCTCTTCCCCAACACCGTTTTCGTGATGCAGACCGACCACATCGAGACCTGGCGTGTGATGCCGCACCCCACCGACCCGTCTCGTTCCACGACCGACCTCGATTTCTACGTTCCGCAGCTTCCCGAGACCGACTCGGCGCTGCGGCACTGGGAAGCCAACTGGCGGATCACCATCGACACGGTCATCGAAGAGGACTTCGCGGCCATGGCCGGAGTCCAGCGCGGTCTGGCCTCGGGAGCACTCGAGCAGATCACTGCGGGGCAGAACGAGCCCGCCCTCGCCATGTTCCATCAATCCCTCGTCGACGCCCGCTGAAGTCTCCCCGCCCCCGTTCCTGTGCGGATCGAGGAGAGCAGCGGGGAGCGAACCAATCGAGGAGAGCAGCGGGGCGCGAACGATCAGACTCGAGGAGGGTCGATGGCGACCCGGGCTCGGGGCTTGGAGGGCGGAAGTCGAGCCAACAAGGTGGCGAGTTCGTCCGGAGTCTCGGCCCGCACCAGGTAACGGCCGTCGGCTCTCGGACCCAGGACCCGGGTCGTACCGAGATCGAGTCGGTTCACGAGGGGTTCCAGGAAGGCGTCGGCGCCGGAGCCACTCACCTCCGCCAGAGACCCGAACGGTGGGAACCCCATTTGCTGACGAATGTCGGCCTCGGCAGTCGACAGGATCGCCGGATCGGCCCGCACCGCTGCCCTCAACACCCGATGATCCGGGCTGCGGGTCTGCACCAACACGCTTCCCTGTCCCGATCGATCCCCCACCATCCGAGCTGCCCGCACCAGCAACGCCATGGCCTGCTCGCTGGCCCGATAGCGGGGAGCGTGCAGCTCCTGATCGAAATCGAGGAAACACACGGTTCGTGCCGCGTTGACCCGATGGAGCACCGCCTCGGTCCCGACCACGATGCGGTGCCGTTCGATGTCGGCGGGCAATGTTTCGGCCGTGATCTCGCCCACCGATTCGTTGGCCAGCGCTTCCAACTCCTCGCGAGCCCGATTGACTCCGAGCCGGATGCGCTTGAGCTTCGTGCCGCCGCAGGAGGCACAGAGCAGGGGTCGGACCTCGCCGGTCGTGCTCGAGACGAGCTGACCCCCGATCTCGGCCATCAGATGATTGCCGTCCTCGGTGCGGATCAGTTCCCCGCACGAGGCACAGGCCAACATCTGGGCTCGTCCCTTGCGGTTCAGCACACAGACCACTCGGCCCTCGCCCCGCAGCACATCGACCAGCGCCGAAGAGAACAGACCTCCCTTGCCCGGGTCGTCGTTTCGTCGATCGATGACCCGGATCGGGGGCCAGCCATGCCGCTCGATGGCGCGCGGCAAGGTCAAGACCCGGTCGGCGGTGTGCAAGGCAACCAACGACGGCGCCGGGGACACCAAGACGCAGGGCACACCGGCCCGGGTCGCCCGCTCGATCGCCACCTCGCGCCCGTGCCAGGTCGGGTTGCGTTCTTCCTGCAACGACTCGTCGTGTTCGTCGAGGACCACGATGGCCGCCAAGTTCGGGACCGTCGACCAGATGGCCCGTCGGGCTCCGGTCACCACCCCACCGGCTGCGGCCTGTGACCAATCTCGTCCCGCGAGAGCGATGCGTCCGCCATTGCGACGGAATCGAGCCCCGTAGAAGCGAGCCTCGGATACCTCGGGGGCCACCACGATGGCGTCGCCGAGTCGGGCCGCGGCCTCGAAGAATCCGTAGAGATCCGTCGTCGGAGCCACACGAACCAGCGTCACCCCCGGGCGCCCGAGGGCTTCGTCGGCAACCATCGACACCTCATCGCTCACCGATGAAGGCAGGACTTGCGGTCCCGACACCATTCCGGGAAGTGCATCGACCATTCGGTCGGGGGAAGCCGTCCTCAACAGAGGCGCCAGCCGACCCTGCCACCGGTGCGCGGCCCAGCGGGCCAGATCGATGACCTCGGCCGACGGACCGCGGGACGAGATCTTCGACACGGCCCGCAAGGTGACGCCGGGCGGAGCCTCGACGTCGACATCGACCACCCAGCCCGCCACTCGTCGATGGTGGAGATCGATTCGCACCAGAGACCCTGGCGCGACGGTGCCGGCCCACCGGGCCGGCACCTCGTAGTCGAAAACCTTGTCGAGGCCGGAGACCTCGGGCAGAACCCGAACGACTCTCGTCCCCGGTGCCGACTCCGTCACCGAGGAAACGAGGACGCTCGGCAACACGCCGGCACCCGGGGGCGGCTCACCATCTAGAGGTTCAGCGCCCGCTTGACATCATCGGTCTTGTCGGTGCGCTCCCAGGTGAACGAATTGCCGTCCTCCCGACCGAAGTGCCCGTAGGCGGCCGTGGTCGAATAGATCGGACGACGCAGGTCGAGATGATCGAGGATGGCGGCAGGCCGAAGGTCGAAGACCTCGTTGACACAGGCCGCAATGGCAGCCGGATGGGCGTGCTCGCTGCCGAAGGTCTCGACCATGACAGAAACCGGCCGGGCCACACCGATGGCGTAGGCCACCTGGACCTCACACCGGTCGGCAGCGCCGGCGGCCACCAGGTTCTTCGCGACCCAGCGGGTTGCGTAGGCAGCGGAGCGATCGACCTTCGACGGGTCCTTGCCCGAGAAGGCACCGCCGCCGTGCCGAGCCCAGCCTCCGTAGGTGTCGACGATGATCTTGCGCCCGGTCAGACCGGCATCGCCGACCGGTCCACCGATGACGAAGCGACCAGTCGGGTTGACAAGCACCTCGTAGTCATCATCCGCGAACTGCTCGGGGACCACCGGGCGGATGACATGCTCGATCAGGTCGGGCCGGATCATGCCGTCGCGGTCGATGCCATCATCGTGCTGGGTCGAGATGAGCACCGTCTTGAGTCGTACCGGCTTACCGTCCTCGTAGTCGAAGCTGACCTGTGTCTTGCCATCAGGCCGAAGGTACGGGATCGTCCCGGCCTTGCGAACCTCGGCGAGACGCTCGGCCATCCGATGAGCGGTGTGGATCGGTAGCGGCATCATGGCGTCGGTCTCGGTCGTGGCGTAGCCGAACATCAGGCCCTGATCGCCGGCGCCCTGTTCATCGTAGAGATCGCCGGTGGCACCGGTGTCGCGCACTTCTTCGGACTTGTCGACACCCTGGGCGATGTCGGCCGATTGCTCGTCGATGGCGATCATCACGCCGCAGGTGTTGCCGTCGAATCCATACGACTCGGTGTCGTAACCGATCCGAGTGATCGTGCGACGAACGACGGCTGGAATGTCGACATAGGCAGAGGTGGTGATCTCACCGGCCACGATGGCAAGCCCCGTGGTGACCATCGTCTCACAGGCAACGCGACTCATCGGGTCCTGGTCGAGCAAGGCATCCAGAATGCTGTCGGAGATCTGGTCCGCCATCTTGTCCGGATGCCCCTCGGTTACGGATTCCGATGTGAAGGTGAAATTTTCGGTCACGCGTTGTCTCGCTGTTCTGTAATTCAATCGGTTCTCGTGAGAGATACTGGTTCTGGAAAAGGTATGCCGTCTAACTCGAACGCTGCCCGAGACGGGCTTCCACCGCATCGAGTACCGCACGGGCGATTCCATTCTTACCCTGTAGCGGCACCTCGATGCGTGAGCCATCTGCACCATGAATGGTCACGGCATTGGTGTCGTGGGCGAACCCGACCCCTGGAGCTGCGACATCGTTGGCGATGATGAAATCGGCGCGTTTTCGCTTCAGTTTGTCCTGGGCATTGCTGTCGACATCGTTGGTCTCGGCTGCGAATCCGACCAGAACCTGACCGTCGGGCTTGGTCGCCCCCAACCCGGCCAGGATGTCGTTGGTCGGCTCCAGCACGATCTGTGGGACACCGTCGCCCTTCTTGATCTTGCGCTCGGCGCTGCTGACCGGCCGGAAATCTGCGACCGCTGCCGCCATGACGATGACGTCGCAGGCCGCCGAACGATCCATGATGGCCTGTTCCATCTCGGCCGCCGTGGCCACCGCAACGACCTCGATCCCCTCGGAGATCGGGAGGTCGACGGTGCTCACCAGCGTGACGGTCGCCCCTCGGACTCTGGCTTCCTCGGCCAGGGCGTACCCCTGCTTGCCGGACGAACGATTGCCGATGAACCGGACGGGGTCGATGGCCTCACGCGTTCCTCCGGCGCTGACCAGCACGTGTCGACCGGACAAGGGACCCGACGTCGAAGGCCCGGCCGATCGTTGCCGGCTCATGGCCCGGTCCAACGTCGTCAGGACCGCAGCGACAACGGCCTCCGGAGCAGCGAGCCGACCGCGTCCGACATCGCCCCCGGCCAACCGACCCGCTTCGGGAGGAACGATGTTGACGCCCCGTGAGGCGAGAACCTCGAGATTCTCCTGGACTGCCGGGTGATCCCACATCTCGGTGTGCATGGCGGGGCAGATCACGACCGGCGCCTCGGTCGCGATGAGCGTGGCCGTCAGCAGATCCCCGGATCGACCCATGCGATAGTCGGCCAGCAGACGGGCGGTCGCCGGGCAGACCAGGATCAGATCAGCCGTCTGACCCATCGTGGTGTGCGGGATCGGATCGGCATCGTCCCACAGACTGGTCTTGACCGGTTCCGAACCCAACGCGGTGAATGTCGTTGGGCCCACCATGTGGAGAGCGGCTTCGGTGAGCACCGGCACGACATGGGCTCCGAGGTCGACCAGTTGACGCAGCACCAGAATGGCCTTGTAGGCCGCGATGCCGCCGGACACACCGAGCACGACCCTCTGCCCGGCCAGAGGGAGGTCGTGTGTCGCCTCGGACGAATCAGGAACGTTCATCATCGTGGGCGTCGTGTGGGAAGAAGCCAGCGATCGACTCAGGCAGCGTCGCCGTCGTCGCCGTCCTCGACGACCGGCGCCGGACGCACCGGTACGATCTTCCCGGCAGCGATCTCCTCGAAGGCGATCGACAACGGCTTCCGGGCCACCGAGGTGACCTGCGGTGGGATCTTGTTGCCCAGACCATCACCCAACTGACCGAAATAGGAGTTGATCTCGCGGGCGCGGGTGGAAGCCATGGTGCACAGGCCGAATTTCGAATCGGTCGTTGCCATCAGGCCTTCGACCCCAGGACTCATCATCGTGTCGTACTTCTCAGCCATGGTGGCAAAACCTCCGGATTCGGAGTATAGGCCACCGGAGACCCCACCGGGCGGAGGCTCGTTGCAGCTCGAGCGCGACGATCACGGCATTCGCTCCTGTCGACTCGAACGTTCGGCCCGTGCTTCGGAGATGACTCGGTAGATCTCCTCGGCGCAGGCATCGACGTCGATGTTCGTGATGAGCCGAGCTCCCAGTTCGTTGCCGGCATCGGCTTCTTCTCGTGCCTTGGCCAGTCGCTGGGCGACCTTTTCCTCGGGATCGCCCCGCCGACGGAGCCTCGTTTCCTGCTCCTCGACCGACGGAGCCTCGAGGAAGATCAACACGACATCGAGGCCCTTGGCCACGATCTGACGAGCACCTTGGACGTCGATCTCGAGAATCAGGTCACGCCCGGGGGGTGCATCGGGCAACGGGGTGCCGTAGTAGTTGCCCAGAAACTCGGCGTGTTCGATGAATCCTCCCGATTCGACGTGCGCCAGGAACTCATCTTCGGTGACGAAGACGTAGGCGTCCTCGGCCTCGCCCTGTCGCCGGGGGCGAGTGGTCCAGGAACGACTCAACCAGAGATCGTCATGCCGTTCACGCAGGACGCTACAGACCGTGCCTTTTCCCACCCCGCCCGGGCCGGAGACGACCACGACGAGAGAATCGGAGAGGGGCAGATCGGTCAGGAGAACTCTTTCAGCAATCGATCACGCTGCTGCGGTCCGAGACCGGACAGTCGACGTGACTCGGCAATCTCGAGTTCTTGCATCTTGCGGCGTGCCGTCACTTTTCCGACGCCGGGGAGCGACTCGAGTACGGCGAGGACCTGGATCTTGCTGATCATCTGATCGTTGTCCGCCAGGTCGATCAGTTCTGCAAGGGTGAGCGAGCCCATCTTCAGGCGGGCCTTCGTCTCGGCGCGGACACGCCTGGCCTCGGCGGCCTTCTCCAGGGCAGCTCGGCGCTGCTCATCGGTTAGTTGAGGTGGGTTCGGCATAGCGCGAGGCTAGCGAAGGCTGTTGGCCGACGATGACATTGGAATGAAATGAGACGAGTCATTCGACACCGGCGAACAGAGCAGCCGCCGCCGCGGCCGGATCGTCGGCCAGGGTCACCGCTCGCCCCACCACCAGAAGGTTCGCTCCGGCCTGCAACGCCTCCGTCGGTGTCACCGCTTTCGGCTGGTCGTGGCGCTCGGCGCCAGCGGCCCGGATACCGGGTACGACCCGCATCGTCCGAGGCGCCATCTCCCGGATGTCCTTCAGATCAGCGGCCGCACAGACGATGCCACCACATCCGGCCTCGACCGCGACACGCAGGCGATTGGGCACGATGTGGGCAGGCGCTTCCTCGTCGCTGGTCAGCACCGTGATGGCCAGGGCCGTGGGTTCCGGCAGTCCTGCATTCCGGGCTCCCTCGAGGAACCCGTCGACACCGGCCCGCAACATCGTCGCCCCACCGTGAGCATGCATCGTGAGATACGACGCCCCGAGCGCTCCGGCGACGTTGGCCGACTTGCCCACCGTGGTCGGGATGTCGTGCAACTTGATGTCGAGGAACACCTCGTAGCCCGCGTCGATCATGGCACCAATGGCATCGGGACCAGCTGCGGTGAAGAGTTCGAGTCCGACCTTGGCCACCCCGAACCACGGCCTCAGTTGCTGGGCGAGACGATTGGCCTCGACCAGATCGTCGACGTCGAGGGCGAGGGCCATCTGTGACCTACGGGCGGCCGAGAGACCCTCACTCGGAGCCGTTGCTGATGTGGTGCTTTCCGCCATGGAGTTCTCGTTTACCGGAGGGGACGTGTAGGAGTGAAACGTTCGCTGTGCAACGTAAGACGTCGAGCGACCCGGGTCAGATCAATGCAGAACCGACGAGGTCGGTGAAACGCCTCACGTCTTGTTTAGCGCACCACGACCCGAGATCGGTGGTTAGTCGGCCGCAGGTCGACGGATCGGCGAAGGACGCAGTACCGACCTCGACCGCCGATGCGCCCACGAGAGCGAACTCGACGACGTCCTCGACCGTGGCCACGCCACCGGCTGCCACGATCGGAAGATCGGGCAATGCCTGGTGCACCAAGTGAACGGCTCGAACCGCCAAGGGATGAATGGCGGGGCCCGACACGCCACCTCCGGTCCCGGGTCCGGCCGACGCACCGATGCCCGACGCCCCCAACCTCGGTCGTCGAGTCACGGGGTCGATGCTCAAACCGAAGAAGGTGTTGACCAACGTCACGGCCTCGGCTCCTCCGGCCTGCGCCGCAGCCGCGATGTCTGGCAGCCCGGGACCGACGTTGGGACTCAACTTCGCCCAACGAGGTCGGCCGGAACCTTCCGTGACCCGCAGCACCTCCTCGGTCATCTCGACCGAGTGGGCGAAGAGTTCGTTGCCGGCCTCGGTGTTGGGACAGGAGATGTTCACCTCGACTGCGACCACGGCGGGCGATGCCGCTGCCAACAACTCGGCTGCGTCGGCGTAATCGCGCACCGATCGACCCCAAATCGATGCGACCACGGTGGCTCCGGATTCTTCGAGCTGTGGTAGCTCACTGTCGATCCAATGACGGACACCCGAGCCCTGGAGGCCGACCGAGTTGATCATCCCCGATGGTGTCTGATGAACCCGGACGGGCGGGTTGCCGTCCCAGGCGTAGGACGCCAGGGATTTCACCACGACGGCTCCCAGCGAGGCGAGATCCACGAAGGCCCCGAGTTCGGCGCCATGTCCCGCCGTTCCCGATGCAGTCAGAATGGGGGACTTCAACGACACCGACCCCACACGGGTCGACAGATCGGGTCGGCGATCCTTCACCATGAGATCAACGCCATCAGCTCCGAGCCGCGGCATGGACCGACTGCAACGAGCGCACCTGGAACGGCTGCTGTTTCCAGCGGGTGAGACCGGTGGCGGCGGCTCTGGCAGCCGCCACGGTCGTGACAAGTGCGATGCCGTTCTGAGCTGCGGCGGTACGGATGTAGGCACCATCGGCCCGAGCACCACGGCCCCGGGGCGTGTTGATCACCAGATCGACTCGCCCCTCCTCGATCAGGGTGATGGCGTTGGGCCCCCCGTCATCCAGTCTCCTCAACACCTGATTCACCGAAAGTCCGGCCTCCTCGAGCGCCACTGCGGTGCCCGCGGTCGCCACGAATTCACATCCCAGCGCGGCCAGCATTCGCGCCACTTCGATGCCTTGCGGCTTGTCCCGATCGGCCAACGAAAGGAAGACGGTGCCACCGACCACCAGGGTGGTGCCGGCCGCCAGCTGACTCTTGACGAAGGCCAGGCCGGGGTCGACGTCGATGCCCATGACCTCTCCCGTCGACCGCATCTCTGGCCCGAGCAGGGCATCGGTCTCGGGGAAACGGTTGAAGGGCAGGACCGCCTCCTTCACCGACCAGTGTCCTCGAGCCGGTTCGGCCGGGAGCAGCCCTTCAGCGATCAGATCGTTCAGCCGGGAACCCGTCATCACCCGAGCTGCCACTTTGGCCAGCGGGCGACCCGTGGCCTTGGCCACGAACGGAACGGTGCGCGACGCCCGGGGGTTGGCTTCGATCACGAACACCTGGCCGCTCTTCACCGCGTACTGCACGTTGATCAGTCCGATGACACCGAGATCCTCGGCGATTCGTCGGGTGTAGTCCTCGAGCACGGCAATCGTGTTCGGCCCGAGCGTCGGCGGAGGCAGCACACAGGCGGAGTCGCCGGAGTGCACGCCGGCTTCCTCGACGTGCTCCATCACTCCCCCGATGATGACATCGCCGGACCCGTCACGAATCGCGTCGACGTCCACCTCGGTGGCGTCTTCGAGGAATCGGTCGAGCAAGACCGGACGCTCGGCCGACAAGCCGCCTTCGCGTTCCATCGAACCACCGACTTCGAAGGTGGCCATGGCCCGAGTCAGGTCAGCATCGTCGTAGACGATCTCCATTCCTCGGCCGCCCAGCACATAGCTGGGGCGAACCAAGGCCGGGTACCCGATCCGGTCCGCGACCTGGAGCACACCCTCGACCGAGGTCGCCGTGCCACCAGCCGGCTGTGGGATCTCGAGCCGGGCACACAGCGACGACCAGTGATCGCGGTCCTCGGCGGCATCGATCGACGCCGGTGAAGTACCGAGAATCAGTTCGGCCGGCAGACGACCCGCCAGCTTCAGCGGTGTCTGGCCCCCCAGGCTGACGATGACACCCAGGGGATTCTCCGCCTCGATGACGTTCATCACGTCTTCGTAGGTCAAGGGCTCGAAGTACAGACGATCGGAGGTGTCGTAGTCGGTCGACACCGTCTCGGGGTTGCAGTTGATCATGATCGTCTCGAAGCCGGCCTCGCGGAGCGCGAAGCTGGCATGAACACAGCAGGAGTCGAACTCGATGCCCGGTCCGATTCGGTTGGGCCCCGAACCCAGGATCACCACCTTCCGGCGATCGCTGGGGACCACTTCGGACTCGTCCTCGTAGGTCGAGTAGTGATACGGCGTCTTGGCCTCGAACTCTGCGGCGCAGGTGTCGACGGTCTTGAACGTCACCGCAACTCCGTGGGACAGGCGAGTGGCTCGCACCGTGGACTCGTCGCTGCCCAGGTAGGCGGCGAGCTGAGGATCGCTGAAGCCGAGTTGCTTGGCCCGCCGCCAATCCGCCCGACCCAGTGCATCGACAGATCGACCGGTCAGCCGGGCCCGCTCCTCGACCACGATCGACATCTGATCCAGGAACCAGGGATCGATGCTCGAGACCTGGTACAGCTCATCGACACTGAAACCCCGACGAAGTGCCTCCTCGATCTGGAAGATCCGATCCGGCGTACCGATCCCAGTCGAGGCCAACACCTCGGCGTCGGACATGGCAGTGAACCGCTCACCGGCATCGAATCCAATGGATCCTTCCTCCAACGAACGACACGCCTTCTGGAGGCTCTCGGGAAAGGTCCGCCCGATCGCCATCACTTCGCCCACCGACTGCATCGAGGTCCCCAGCCGCCCCGAGGTACCGGGAAACTTCTCGAAGGCGAAACGCGGGATCTTGGTGACGACGTAGTCGATCACGGGCTCGAAACTGGCCGGCGTGACCTCGGTGATGTCGTTCGCGATCTCGTCCAGCGAATAGCCCACAGCCAGCTTCGCCGCGATCTTTGCGATCGGGAAGCCCGTCGCTTTCGAGGCCAGGGCCGAGGAGCGACTGACCCGGGGATTCATCTCGATGATGACTCGTCGGCCGGTGTGGGGCTCGACGGCGAACTGCACATTCGAGCCACCGGTCTCCACACCGACCCGCCTCAGGCAGGCGAAGGCCGCATCGCGCATCTCCTGGTACTCGACATCGGAAAGCGTCTGGATCGGGGCAACCGTGATCGAGTCACCGGTGTGCACCCCCATCGGATCGATGTTCTCGATCGAACACACGATCACCTGATTGTCGGCGTGATCCCGCATGACCTCGAGTTCGTACTCCTTCCACCCCGCGATCGATTCCTCGATCAGGATCTCGGTGATCGGGCTGGCGGCCAGGCCGTTGCTGGCCGCGATCTCGAACTCCTCGATCGTCGCGGCGGTACCGGTTCCCCGTCCCCCGAGGATGTAGGCAGGCCGGATGACGACGGGCAATCCGACCTCCTGCACGATGCGACGGGCTTCGACCATGCCGGCCTCGATGGCTGCGCTCTTGTTCGGGCCCGACCCGCGTGCGCTGCCGCTGATCGGCACCTCCATACCGATCTCGATCATCGCCTCCTTGAACCGTTCCCGGTCCTCGGCGGTGGCGATGGCTTCGGCATCGGCGCCGATCAACTCGACACCGTGGTCCTCGAGGACGCCGGCCTCGACCAGTTCCATCGCGAGGTTGAGGGCCGTCTGTCCACCCAGGGTCGGGAGCAGGGCCTGCGGCTTCTCCTGTTCGATGATGCGGGTCAGGACGTCGAGCGTGAGGGGTTCGATGTAGGTGGCGTCAGCGAACTCGGGATCGGTCATGATGGTCGCCGGGTTCGAGTTGGCCAGGACCACTCGATACCCGTCGGCCCGAAGAACTCGACACGCCTGTGTGCCCGAGTAGTCGAACTCGCAGGCCTGGCCGATCACGATCGGGCCGGAGCCGATGACGAGAATGGTCTCGATGTCAGATCGTCGGGGCATCAGTTGCCACCCTTCGTGCTGGTGTGGGACATGAGCTGATCGAAACGATCGAACAGGTACAGGCTGTCGTGAGGCCCGGGGCTGGCCTCGGGATGGTGCTGCACACTGAAGGCACGATGATCCCGAAGGGCCATTCCCTCGCAGACCCCGTCATTGAGGTTGACGTGGGTGATGTCGGCGACGTCGGCCACGGAATCGCCCACCACCGCGAAATTGTGGTTCTGGCTGGTGATCTCGACATGCCCGGTCGTCCGATCTCGGACCGGATGATTCGATCCGTGGTGGCCGAACGGCAGCTTCTCGACCGTGCCACCGACCGCAAGGGCAAGAATCTGATGCCCCAGACAGATACCGAAGATCGGGACCGCGTCGATCAACTGCTGAACGGCCGCGATCCCCGACGGCACCATCTCGGGGTCCCCGGGTCCGTTCGACAAGAAGACACCGGCCGGATTCCGGGCCAGCACATCGGACGCGGTCGTGGTGCTGGGCACGACCTCGACGGTTCCCAGGCCCGACAGATGGTGGAGGATCTGCGACTTGATGCCGAAGTCGTAGGCCACGATCAGCCGGTCGGGGGCGCCGTCTCGGCCCGAGATCGTGTAGGGCTGTGGCGTCGAGACCTCGCTGACCAGGTCGACCCCCGACGTGCCAGGTTCGGCCATCGCCGCGTGTTTCAACGTCGCCTCGTCGATCGCACCCGGACCGCCGGTGGGACCGAACGCACCGGGAAGGGCACCGGACTGGCGGATGATGCGGGTGAGTCTGCGGGTATCGACACCGCCGATCCCGGCTACCCCATGCCGGACCAGGAACCCGTCGAGGTGTTCCTCGGCCCGATGGTTGGAGAACCGGCGGGCGAGATCGCGTACGACGACTCCTCGGGCGAAGGTGCCACGGCTCTCGTTGTCGATCGGGTTCACGCCATAGTTCCCGATGTGAGGATAGGTGAAGCTGATGATCTGTCCGGCATAGGACGGATCGGTGATCACCTCCTGATACCCCGAGAGAGCCGTGTTGAAGACCACCTCTCCCGCTGCGATGCCGCCGATGGGCGATGCGCCCAGCATCTCCCCCTCGAACACGGAGCCATCGGCCAGCACGAGCGCGGCGGGCTGTATCTCTCGGCTCGTTCTGGCACGGGGCAAGGGGCTGACCGAATTCTGGTTCATCACATCTTTCCTGGTCGAAGGTTCGTTCATCGAGTCGCCTCGCCATCGCGCACGACGACCTCGCCGCCGAACACGGTGTGACGCACTCTGCCGGTCAACGTGCGACCCTCGAACGGCGTGTTCCTGGCCCGACTGGCCATGTCGGTGCCCGATACCTGCCAGGTCACGAACGGGTCGATGACGCACAGATTGGCCGGGTTGCCGTCCTGGATCGATCGACCATGGCGGGCCGCAAGTCCGGCGATCTCGGCCGGCCGCCACGACAGCAGCCCGATGATGTCGGCCAGCGGAAGGTCGAGCTCGTCCAGTGCGACGGCGAGGGCGGTCTCGAGTCCGAGCATGCCGGGCGGGGCCTGGTCGAACGGGAGTTCCTTGCTGTCGGGAGTGTGAGGAGCGTGGTCCGTGGCGATGGCATCGATCGTGCCATCGGCCAGGCCGGCCTTCACGGCTGCCACGTCGGATGCGGTTCGCAACGGCGGGTGGACCTTGAAGATCGGGTCGTATCCGGCGCACGTCGCATCGGTCAGACTGAAGTGGTGAGGCGTAGCTTCGGCGGTCACCGCAAGACCGCCCGCCTTGGCGGCCCGGACCATCGCCACGCTCCCGGCGGTGGAGAGATGCTGGAAGTGGACTCGCACGCCCGTCAGACGCGACAAGGCGATGTCGCGCATGACCATCAGTTCCTCGGCCTCCGACGGCTGCCCACCGAGACCGAGGCGAGCCGACCACTCACCCTCGTGCATGACCCCACCGGCGGACAACGCGGCGACCTCGCAGTGTTGGGCCAGTACGAACGGGACGCCATCGTCGGCGTACAGGCTGCCCGCGTACTCCAGCGCTCGACGCATGAACTGCGCGTCCTGGACCCCGCTACCGTCGTCGGTGAACATCCGCACTCCCAGTGCGGCGAGTTCGGCCATCGGCGACAGCTCGTGCCCCTCCCGGCCGACGCTGATCGAGCCCGACGGCTTGATCTCGCACAGCGCCGAAGCCCCGGCCGCGAGCACGTCGTTGATCACGGCGGCGGAGTCCATGCAGGGCGTCGTGTTCGGCATGGCCACCACCGCGGTGAAGCCGCCTCTGGCTGCGGCCCGACTGCCCGTTTCGATGGTTTCCGCTGCCTCGTTGCCGGGCTGACGCAGATGGACGTGAAGATCGACGAAACCGGGAGCCACGACACAACCGGAGATGTCGATGACGGTGTCCCCCGAGAGATCCGGACCGACGTTGACAATCACCCCGCTCTCGTGATCGACGACGACGTCGCCGGAACGTTCACCGAGCTGGTCGATGATGCGACCACCCTTCAGAACCGTGGTGCTCACGTTGCTCCTCTCATCGCGGTTGAACCCTCCTGCTCACTGCTCACTGCTCACTGACGCCGCCGTCGACGGGAGTGAATTGACCGGGGCCCAAGGAATTGAACAACACGGCCATCCGTACCGGCACTCCGTTGGTCACCTGGTCGAGCACCAGACTTCGTCGATCCTCCGTCACCTCGGGGTCGATCTCGACACCCCGAATCATCGGCCCCGGGTGCATGATCACGGCATCGGGGCGAAGCCGAGTCGCCCGCTCGGGTGTGAGGCCGAACTGCGTCCGGTACTCCCGCACGGTGGGAAGCAGGCTGTCACCCATGCGTTCGCGCTGGATGCGCAGCACGTAGAGCACATCCAGGTCACCCAGCACGTGGTCCAGATGCGTTTCCACCCCCACCGGCCAACCCTCCAGGCTGGCCGGCAGAAGGGTTCGTGGAGCGACCAGGGTGACCTGGGCTCCCAGCTTGGTGAAGGCATCGACGTTCGATCGGGCCACTCTCGAATGCTGGATGTCACCGCACAGGGCAATCTGCTTGCCCTCCAACGAACCGAAGTGCTGTTGCAGTGTGTAGCAGTCGAGCAGTGCCTGGGTTGGATGCTGGTGCCAGCCGTCTCCCGCGTTGATGACGGCGGCGTCGGTCCACTGGGTGATCTGGTTCGGCACCCCGGAACTGGCGTGCCGAACCACGATGCCGTCGATGCCCATCGCCGTGATGGTCTCGATGGTGTCACGCAGCGATTCGCCCTTCTTGACCGACGAGGAACCCGCAGTGAAGTTCACGACATCAGCCGATAACCGTCGGGCTGCCAGATCGAAGCTGAGACGGGTCCGGGTCGAATCCTCGAAGAACGCCAGCACGATGGTCCGGCCTCGTAGCGCCGGAACCTTCTTGATCTCGCGTTGCTGGATCTGCGAGAAGTCGGCGGCGAGATCGAGCAGATGGTGAAGGTCGTCGGCGCTGAGGTCAGCGATGGAGAGCAGGTGCTTCATCCTCGTTCCATCTCGCCAAGTTCGACACCCTCGATGGTGGCGTTCACCACCTCATCGCGGCGGGTCGGTAGGTTCTTTCCGACGAA
>ERZ888423.2065-NODE-2065-length-15868-cov-13.691962_pt1 | contig 15868 bp, 13 predicted proteins | sample MGYA00520523_ERZ888423 | MGnify/ENA primary metagenome ERZ888423 (study PRJEB32303, sample SAMEA104408611) | aquatic metagenome | biome: Brackish water; feature: Pelagic; material: water | place: Baltic Sea | collected 2014-06-08T10:24:00 | depth 30,27 m ...
AGTTGAGGTGGCTGGCCAGTGAACCAGGCACGGGCATTGATAATCAGCGGAGTTAGCGGATTGAGCCGCATAATCTGGCTCGTCCAGCCCTTAGAAGCCAGTGGGAATACCACTGGGCTTAGATACATAAGAAACTGTGTTATTAGAGGGATGCCTCGGCCGATGTCGCCGTACAGGACTCCTAAAGGCGTTATCGCCAGTCCCAGGGCTGTGCCGGTTAGCACCATCGCCAGAATCCCCAGGGGAATTAGCAGGCCACCCCAGCCAGGATGTATGCCCAGCAAGGGAAGCACCAGCAGCAGAATACCAATCTTTATGGCGGCGTTGAAGAGCGTTTGATATATGCCGGAGAGGATCAGGGCCTCTCTAGGGAAGTTGATTTTGGCCAGTAGTGGCCGATTGGCATTTACCTGTGCTAGCGGCGCAGTCAGGGAATCGACCAGAATCGACCATAACAACGTGCCTGTGAATAAGAACGCTGGATAGGGCAGGCCCGTGTCAGCCACTTGCACCAGCCTTGAGTTGCTCAGGAACAGCCACACTGCAGTGGTGGTTAGCGGATTGATCAGGGCCCATAGAATGCCCAGCGCGCTTTGGCGGTATTGGGCGCTAATGTCTCGAGTCGCAAGCCGCCAAGCCAATTCGCGGCCTGCCCAGAGGTCTTGGCTCATCTCAGTCCAGAGCTTGGCGGGGTGCGCCAGTGGACTTTCGGGAGTGTAGATGCGGGTGGTTAGAGGTTTGTTATTAGTCATTGAAATTTGCTCATTTTAACCTTTTCTAAATATCAAAGCGAATAGGCAATATGGGCAAACGTTTTCGCAATACCAACCTGGAAGGAGTTCCGCACGCTTTGATAACCCCATAGCATGTCTGGAGCTAATCTAGGATTATAGGGCTACGATATTGACTATTTTACTAGGTTTCATGGGTTCGAATTGATTGTTGACATCTGGCACGGGGCCGCTCTACTCAAGCGATTCATTTAACTAATTCTTTATCTGTGACTTCCGATGTTGAACGGTTAGTATTTTGGCGGGCTGCTGGCCGGATTGGGGGCTACAAAATCTCAGGTAGTTTTTAATGTGGAAGCTTTTCAAGGCAGCTGATTGGTTTCTATTGATATTTCCTCTCAGAAACCAAAGTAAATCAACTAAGTATTGCTAAAGCCGAGTCTGGTCGGCCCCTAATCGCTTAAGCTAATAGTATTGGCTATTATTTAATTGCAAAGTGAGCCCATAAAGTGCTAAGAGCTGTAGACCTGCAATGTGTTGTCTATGGATGCTCTTAGGGCTTCAACGGCTGTATTTAGCTTTAATGGTGAAGGCAGCGGTGGGCATGGTTTTGTATTGAAGTGTAATTGATTTATCTATAAGTTTGTTGCCATTACAGCCTAGGCAATTATACGACATTAAGCTTGGCTTAAATTCTCTCTATTTTATAGACAGGCTTTGCTCTGCCACTGATGCTAGCTCGCTAAAGCTCGTGCACTTAGTCATCAAGTTTGACCAGGAATCTGGATGCAGCTGAAGCTGCAAGGGGTGACTATCGTTGATTTGCTCAATAGTGAGTTTTGATCCAATAAAAAATCCTGATCTGATATCATTCAAATCCAGCACTGAATACTCCCTCAGTCCATTTGATTTAACTTTTGAACTTAAGCCTTCTATCCCTCCCATATAGCTAAAGTGCCAGCCAGCATCTGAAATAATAGGATGACGCAGTTTATGGGATCCCCACTTGTAAGACCATATCATATTCAAGTTTGAATTATATCGAGCTCTCAATGTTTTTGCTGAAGAAGCGAATGTTCCAAGCCACTTATCGTTTAGCCCTTTATCTTTTTTCTGGTTGAACGCAAATACTGATTTCGCAGAACGAACGACACGAATATTTAAAAACAGTAAATACCAATCCTGTTTAAAGAAAACAACTGAGTTGATGTAATGGCAATACTTCTTGGCTTTGCTGACCGCTCTCGTTTTGGGTATTTCGTCAACATCGGACACCATTACAAAGTCATTATTTTTTGCTTCATGCAGAGCATTTGCCATCTGATTTCTTTGCCAAAACTGAGATGTTTTCTTATTTGCATTTGCAGGATTGACTACGTACGCTTCTATAGGTGGTGTCTCGATGACATAGTGGATAATCTTGTGCTCAAACCTAGAAAACAGATCCTTGTTGACTTGGTAATATAGTGGCTTTTCTGCTCCAGTAAATGTTGATGCGCATTCACAGATCACAAATTTATGTACGCATGAGTCAAGCTCTTGGAGTCTTAGCCTCAGTATTTCTAATTCGTTGTTGAACAGGAAGCAGTCGTATACTCGCCCACTCTTGTCAGGAAGAAATGATATGCTGCTTTGGCCACGGCATTGTGCAATGCGCGAAGTGCATGTTTAACCTTGGCTATTCCACTATTAATAAAGCCCATGTAATTATGAATGTAGATTGCTACATGTTGATAGTAGTGTTTATCTTCAGCTCCTTTGTTGGTGGCTTATGAAAGATTGTTGATTAAAGCAAGGTGTCTTGGCAGGTTTGTCTTGGTAGGTTTCGTTAAAAATTACTAGGTAGTTCAGGCTTTGCATGCTAAGCATTGCGTAGGTAAATGCCGAAGAGGTGTTAACATTTAGAATGTAGAGTTTATTATGTAAATTCAGGCGGCTATCTTTCTAGTATCTTCTGGTTGCCAGGCAGCGATGTTTTCTTTATTTAGATTCTTGATATATGATATTGTTGGCAACAACCTGCTGAAATTCTTCTGTCCTTGCTTGAGTAGGATTGTATGCTATTTCCAACAGTGTTGTAGTGGCTAATTGCGGAAAAAACCTTTCCCCTCTGTCTATTCGGCAATTTTGCCTGCACTGCGCTGCGACTTATGGCTTTAATTTACCTTAATGCGTGTTGGGTCCATGGCGGAGTAGGCTGAACTAGCTGAGTCATTGAGCTCTTTCGCCGACTCCAACTAATAATCGACGCCTAACCCTGCAACTGCAAAGGGGTTCTTATCAAACTGCCTTAGTGAGGTTGTATAATCAGAGGCAATTGGATAGTCGGCTAACCCGACGCTCTGCAGTATTAGAATTATCGCCGGCAAGTATTCCGCTGTCCAGCCCCAGTCTCGCAAGTTGTCTAGGTAACTCATTGCGAACATGCCGCTTGGCCTGTCTAAATAGCCCGTACTCCCTCAATGATCTTCTGTGTGACGACCCGCTTGGTTCGTAGTGGTGATTCGTGGCTGACGCAGGATGGCCGTGCAGGAAAGAATGCCGTTGGCTTTGAGGAGGTTGGCCACCCAGACAAACTCGATCCATTCAACCGGCTGCTCACAAAGACAACCCAACGCTAGTTTCCTAGGTCAGGTTTTAGATCCACTGAGCTTGCACGCAGCTCACCACTTTCAAGACGCTGCGAAAGGAGTTGGGCGCCAATGAAGCCTTCTCAAAATTGGTTAAGACTCCTATCCGCTTTTGACACGATAGGTTCGCGATCTTGGCATCATCGATGGTTTTAACGACCCGATTGCCGAGTTTCAGCAGATGGTTTGTTATTTAACTGTCGTTCTGGCCGGTGACCCCGGCGATCATTGCCGTTGGTCTCTAAGGCTTATGGAATTTCTAGGTGTCTTGATTGTCCTGGTCCTTGCCCTGCTCGATTTTGGAGTCACGTTTCTGGCCGTCGAGCATAGTGCTTGCGAATGACCAGGCTTCCTTTGCTTTCTTCAGTAGTGGGTTTTGCGTAGTTTCACTCTGCGTGATAGTGGTGTCGGAATAGGCGTAAGGGCTGTAGCGACTTGTTGTGCCGTAGCCGTAGCCGTAGCCGTAGCCGTAGCCGTAGCCGTAGCCGTAGCCGTAGCCCTGACCAATGGTGGATTCAACCCGCTGGCTGGTTACTACTCCGAGCAGGTCTACACCCGATTGCTGGACCTTGCGGACTACCTGTGCTGGCAGCTCACGAGGAATCCTACCCAATGTAACTAGCAAGATCAGACCGTCCATGTGTTCTGCAATCAGCAGTGGATCTACCAGCTCGAGAGCAGGAGGTGTATCGAACACGATCAGATCGAACTCTTTTTGATCACGGATCTGCTGGATAATCTCACCGCAGCGCTCAGAACTTAGCAGCCGTGCTGGGTCTGGAAGCCTTTGGCCTCCTGACAGTACGGCTAGATTCGGGTTGACCCACTGATAGAGCTCTTCCAAGGGTGGAGGTGCTTCGCCGAACAATTCACTGATGCCTCGGGAGTTGTCAAGGCCGAGACGGCGGTGCAATCGAGCCCGCCGCAGGTCTGCATCGACCAGCAACACCTTCATGCCCATGTCGACCAAAGTTTGCCCAAGCAGGGCGGTTGTGGTGGTTTTGCCCTCGCCGGCTGCTGAGGAGGTGATTGCAACCACCCGCAGAGTCCGATTTGCCCTGAGAGTGCGTAACGATTGATAGAAGCTGCGCAGCGACTCGCGCAGGATGAATAACTCCTCAGGTTCTAGCTCCTTAATCGATTCGGCGATCGGATTATCTGAGTTCAGAGGCAGATAAGGTACCCCGGTGAGGAGGGGCAGCTTCAGCAGATCTTCCACCTCAAGGGATGAGTGGAATACACGATCTAGTTTATCGCGCAAGATTGAAACACCGGTGCCGGCTGCTAACCCAAGTAGCAGCCCCATGAACAGTCTCTTCTTCAAGTCAGGTTCCACCGGACTATCCGAGAATCGGGGTGGAGAAATCACTTGCCAGGGCACCGTACTCTGAGCCACCTCTAGGCGGAAGCTTTCTCGCGCTTTGAGGTAACTTCCTAGATTTTCAGTGGCCACCGCCAAGCGCTGTTGCAGGGCTTCGTAGGTCTTGATCAGATCCGGATTGCGTCGAAACTCGGCTCCGAGGCTGCTGAACTGATTCTGCATCTTCTGCTGTTGAACCCGATTGACTTGCAGGGCCGACAGGATCGCGTCTTGCTCGCGCCGTTGGAGCAGGGGCCGCAGCTGGTCACGGCGAGCCCGAAGGCTCTGTGCCAGCGGTGAATCGCTTCGGAAGGAAGACTGAACCTTGGCAAGCTCTCCCTCCACCTGCACCAGCTCCGAGAAGAGTGGCGAGAAGTTGCTTTGGATGTTGGCGGCCGGACTCTCGAGGCCCGAAACTGAAGTGGAGGAGGGATTCTGGAATGGCGACACCAATTGGCCAGATTGCACCATGGCGAGCAGACCCTCCAGTTGTGCCTCGGTCTGGCTTAGAGAACGTAGCTCTTTCTCGAGACCGGCACGGCTCTCCTCCAGCATCCTGCTCTGATCTTCAGGCGCAAGCATCGTATTGGTACTGCGGAAGGTAGCCAGCTCCTCTTGAAGTTGAAAAACCCGCTGCTGCAGCCCAGGGGCCTGCTCATCGAGAAACTGCAGACCTTGATTGAGCTTCTCTTTTCGCCTGCGCAGTGAATAGTCGAGATAGTCCTTGGCCAGTGCCTCGATCAATAACTTGCCCTGCTTCGGGTTGTTCCAGAGCAGAGTCACGTTTAGAACATCACTGTCTTTTGATGCCAGCCCGACTGAAACCTTGCGCTGCAGAGAGTTCTGGGGCAGCCCCAACTGCTTAGCCAGTGGACTTAATAACATCGGGCTCCGCAGCACCTCCACTAGATTCGGCACGTCTACCGATGTGTTTACTCTTGCAAGCGAGGCCAGATGACTGCTTTTCTGACCTTGACCCTCGGCCAACGGGTCTCGCACTAGGAGCTGGAAGCCACCACTGTATTCCGGTTTAAATATCCACTGGGCTACAGAAATTACACCAACAGAGGTGAACACAACTCCGAATCCGAGTCCGAACCAGATGTTCCGTCGGCGGATTATCGTCCATAGATTTCCTATGCTAAGTCCGGTTTCATCCTGTACTGCCGCTTGTGCGGGCATCTGGCCCTGAGTCTTTAGGGACCAGGGCGAACCAGGCGTACTGGATGTCGAGGCAGGGGCCGCAGCGGGGGTAGGGGGTGAAACAGTCATGAATCCACCCAATTTATTATCCATTGTCTACCAGAGCTCAGATGGTTAGATGGCACTTGACGCTCGTTGCATTGCTGTATGCAGCACATTAGCCTTATTGCTTCAGCCGAGGCCAAGACGCCACACCTGTAGTCCTGCTGAGCGGGCTGCTGCAGCATCGCAAATGCCGCGGGCATCAAACAGCCAGGCCGGTTGGCGCATGCTCGCGGCCAGCACCTGCCAATCGAGCGAAGCATAGGCCTGCCATTCAGTGAGCACCAACGCGGCGTCGGCACCGTTCATGGCTTCCGCGGCGCTTGCCGAAAGGTGCCAGCGCCCCCAGCGATTTTCTGATGCACCTGGCTGCTGACCCAGATCGACAGCGACTTGGTTTGCGCTCACCTTCGGGTCATGAATCGCCAATTCAGCACCCTCCTCCAGTAAGTCGAGGCAGATGCGGATCGCTGGAGATTCGCGCGTATCGTTCGTGTCGGCCTTGAAGGCAAATCCCAGCACGGCGATTCGCTTGCCGCTCACCGTGCCAAACAGCCGCTGCACCAGCTGGCGTGCAATGCGGTGTTGCTGCCAGCTGTTGAGCCTCACCACGCTCTCCCAGTAGTCGGCCACTTCAGCTAGGCCGAAATGGTGGCACAGATACACGAGATTGAGAATGTCTTTCTGGAAGCAGCTCCCCCCGAAACCTGGGCCGGCCTTCAAAAACCTGGAGCCGATTCGGCTATCAGCGCCGATAGCCCGCGCCACCTCCAGCACATCTGCGCCGGTGGCCTCGCACAACGCGGCGATGCTGTTTATCGAGCTGATACGTTGAGCCAAAAAGGCATTGGCAGTGAGCTTGGACAGCTCGCTACTCCAAAGATTAGTGCGCAAGATCTTCTCCGGCGCCACCCACTGCCCGTAGATACCAGCAAGAGCCTCCATAGCCTCCGGGTCTTCGCCTCCAATCAGGACCCGATCGGGGGCCTCTAGATCGGCGATCGCAGTGCCTTCGGCCAGAAACTCGGGATTAGAAAGCACCGCGAAGCTCCGCGGCGGTTCATCATTGGACGTGCTCTGATGACCTGGCTGTTGTTGCGAGCCAGCCAGGATCGTTTGGATCGCCTCGGCGGTGCGCACCGGCAGGGTGCTCTTCTCCACAACGATCGTGTGGCCCTGGGCCGAGCGTGCCACTTGGCGGGCACAAGCCTCAACCCAGCGCAGATCACTCGCCTGGCCCGCACCGATGCCGCGTGTCTTCGTCGGAGTGTTCACCGAGATGAACACCATGTCTGCTGAGGCGATCGCCGCATCCACCTCAGTGGAGAAATGAAGATTACGGCCCCTGGTTTCTGCTACCACTGCATCCAGCCCCGGCTCGTAGACGGGGAGTTTGCTGAGATCGGCGTCGTTCCAGGCGGCAATGCGCTCGGCATTGAGGTCTACCACTGTTACCTGAACCTGCGGGCAGCGGTGGGCGATCATCGCCATTGTGGGGCCGCCCACATAGCCGGCACCGATGCAGCAAATCGAACGGATCATGCAGGGAGATGTCATTGAGCCAGTGCCTCCTTGAAGTAAGTGATGGTGGGCTCCAAGCCCTGCTCAAGCTGCATAGTCGGCTGCCAGCCCAGTTCACGTTGGGCAAGTTCGATCACGGGTTGGCGTTGGAGTGGATCATCCGCTGGCAGTGGCTTCTCGATCAATTCCAACTGAGGGTTCACCTTGGCCTTCACCAATTCGGCCAGCTGGCGGATGGTGAATTCACAGGGATTGCCGATGTTTATCGGACCACAGTGGTTGCCATTCATCAATCGGATCATTCCTTCGATCAGATCATCTACATAGCAAAAGCTTCGCGTCTGGCTGCCGTCGCCATAGAGGGTGAGCGGTTCGCCCCGCAGCGCCTGCACGATAAAATTGCTAACCACCCGGCCGTCATCGGGCAACATCCGCGGGCCGTATGTGTTGAAGATCCGCATCACCCGGATCTCAGTGCCATGCATGCGCTGGTAGTCGAAGCAAAGGGTTTCAGCGATGCGTTTGCCTTCGTCGTAACAGCTCCGGATGCCGATCGTGTTCACGCAACCCCGATAGCTTTCGGGTTGTGGGTGCACCTCTGGATCGCCGTAAACTTCACTGGTGCTGGCCATCAGCAGGCGGGCGCCGACGCGACGGGCCAGGCCAAGCATGTTGTAAGTGCCGAGGAAGCTGGTTTTGGCTGTTTTGATCGGGTTGAACTGGTAGTGCACTGGTGAGGCCGGGCAGGCCAGGTGCCAGATGCGATCTACTTCTAGCCGAATTGGCTCGGTGACGTCGTGGCGAATCAGCTCAAAACGTGGGTGGCCGATCCATTGGGCGATGTTGGCCTTGCGTCCAGTGAAATAGTTGTCGAGGCAGATGACCTCTTCGCCGGCCAGCATGAGGCGATCTACGAGGTGTGAACCGAGGAACCCAGCACCGCCGGTGATCAGATTGCGAGGTAAGGATGCAGGCATCTCAAATGGTGGTGTCAGAGGTGTTGTTGGTGGTTCTGATGCCAGCGCCAGGCGTGGCTGAGAATCGTATTGAGGTCTGGGTAGCGGGGCTGCCAACCCAGCACTGATCGGGCCCTCTCCGACGAGGCCACCAGCACCGGCGGATCGCCTGGACGGCGGGATGCCACATGGGCAAGCAAGCCACGGCCAGTGACTGTTTTGGCCGTATCGATCACCTGCTGCACCGAATAGCCGGTGTCGTTGCCGAGGTTGAAAACGTGGTTGCCCCCCTCGGCCAGCAGCAGGCGTAGGCCCCGCACATGGGCATCAGCAAGGTCGCTCACATGCACGTAGTCGCGGATGCAGGTGCCATCGGGGGTGGGGTAATCGTCGCCAAAGATCTGCAAGTAAGGGCTGCGCCCACCCATTGCGTCGAGCAGCAGCGGGATCAGGTGGGTTTCGGGGGTGTGATCTTCCCCGAGCCCACCGGCCGGGTCGGCTCCAGCCGCATTGAAATAGCGGAAGATCACACTCGGCAGGCCGTAGGCGGCAGCGAAGTCGCCGAGCAGTTGCTCCACCATCCACTTGCTGCGGCCGTATGGGTTGATCGGCTGCTGAGGGCAGCTTTCGCGGATGGGGATGTGCTGGGAGTCCGGAATTCCGTAGGTGGCGCAGGTGCTGGAGAACACCAGCGGTAGCGGCGCGCTGCCGCGGCGCTGGCCTTCGGCCAGCAGCGCCTCCAGCAGGATCAGCGAATCCCCCAGGTTGTTGCGGTAATACAGAGCTGGTTCGGCCACGCTCTCGCCCACATAGGCATAGGCGGCAAAATGCAATACTGCCTCAATCTGTGCACCACCGGTAGCTGGGTGGCGTCCGCTCAGCAGCTGATCAAGCAGGGGGCGATCCCCCAGCTGACCCACAACTAGAGGGATCTGAAGCACCTCTTCGACGATCTCGCGATGGCCGTAAACCAGGTTGTCGAGCACAACGACCGCCAGCCCCTGGCGCTGCAGGGCCCGCACCGCATGGCTGCCGATGTAGCCGGCGCCACCAGTCACCAGAATTGTCATGGCAGAGGGCTCCGTTGGTGTTCGGTTTGAAGCCCATCTTGGTAGGCGGCCACCACCTCTGGCAGACCCTCAGATAGCGGCAGGCGGGCACGCCAGCCGAGCATGGCCATGCGACTCACATCGAGAAGCTTGCGCTCGGTGCCATCCGGGAAGGATGTATCCCATTCAATGCTGCCTGCAAAGCCGCTGGCCCCAGCCACAGCTAGGGCCAGCTCGGCGATGCTCAGCTCCACACCAGTGCCCACATTCAGAAAGCTGAGCGGATTGCCGCTTTCATCGCGGGGCGCGTCAGGGGCCTGGGGATTCCACCGCTCCAGTGCAAACACGCAGGCTTCACCGAGGTCATCGGCATGGAGAAATTCCCGCAGCGGTGTGCCGCTGCCCCAGCAAGTGACGCTGGTTCCAGATCCCTGTGCAGGGAGCTGGGCAGCCTCACAGAAACGACGGATCAGCGCTGCTATTACGTGGCTGTTCTGAGGGTGGTAGTTGTCGCCGGGCCCGTAGAGGTTGGTGGGCATCAGGCTGATCGCATCGAAACCGTGCTGGCAGCGCAAGGCCTCACATAGCTTGATGCCGGTGATCTTGGCTATTGCATACCAGGCGTTGGTTGGTTCAAGACCGCCGGTGAGCAGGGCTTCTTCCCTGATCGGCTGGTTGGCGAATTTCGGATATATGCAACTGCTGCCCAGAAACAGCAACCGGCGCACCCCGGCGCGCCAGGCCGTTTCAATCACGTTTGTTTGGATTTTGAGGTTGTCAAGCAGGAAGTCGGCCGGGTAAGTGCTGTTGGCATGGATGCCGCCCACCCTGGCAGCGGCTAGCACCACCACCGTGGGCTGCTGCTCAGCAAACCAGCGCTGCACGGCTGTGGCTTCGCGCAGGTCGAGCTCGGCGCGCGAAGCCGTCAGCAAGGCGCCCCCCTGCTCGTTGTTTCCATAGCCGCTGAGCCGGAGAGCACGGCAGATGGCGCTGCCGGCCATGCCGCGATGGCCCGCTACAAAGACGCGATCGGCGGGAGTGATCAGCGGCTTGGTTGCTATGTCGCTCATGGCCGCTGACATTCGCCAGCGATCATTACATGTGGGTTGCTTGGCGGATTCTCCATCGAGCCCACCACCGCAAACCCCTCCCTGCGCAGGGTGGCCTCCTTGGCCGCTTCGTCTTTATCGGCTGCCACCATCTCACCCACGAGTTCCTCAAGAGTGGTGGTCGGAGTCCAGCCCAGCTTCTCGCGGGCTTTAGTGGGATCCCCCAACAGAGTCTGCACTTCGGCCGGCCTGAAATAACGCGGGTCGATGCGCACCACCAGCTCCCCCGTGTCAGAGCGGCGACCGGTCTCGTTGATGCCGCAGCCCTCCCAAAGGATGGGCCCCCAACCCAATTCTGCGGCCGTGAGTTCGATGAAGCGTCGCACTGATTCCTGCCGGCCCGTGGCGATCACGAAGTCTTCTGGGGGCCCCTCCTGCTGGAGCATCCGCCACTGCATTTCCACGTAATCGCGCGCATGGCCCCAGTCGCGCAGTGAATCTAGGTTGCCCATGTAGAGGCACTCCTCCAACCCTTCGTTGATCCTTGCCAGGCCACGGGTGATCTTGCGGGTCACAAACGTTTCACCACGCCGCGGTGATTCGTGGTTGAACAGGATACCGTTGCAGGCATACATGCCGTAGGCCTCGCGGTAGTTCACCGTGATCCAGTAGGCGTAGAGCTTGGCTACTCCGTAGGGGCTGCGGGGGTAGAACGGTGTGCTTTCCCTCTGGGGTATCTCCTGGACCAGGCCGTAAAGCTCCGAAGTGCTGGCTTGATAGATGCGAGTTTTGTCGGTGAGCCCCAGCATGCGCACCGCCTCGAGGATGCGCAGGGTGCCGAGCGCGTCTGAATTTGCGGTGTACTCCGGCGCTTCGAAGCTCACCGCCACGTGGCTCTGGGCACCCAGGTTGTAGATCTCATCAGGTTGTACCTGCTGAACGATCCGGATCAGGTTTGTGCTGTCGGTGAGGTCGCCATAGTGCAGCACCAGGCGCGGGTCGCTCTCGTGAGGATCCTGGTAGAGGTGATCAATGCGGGCGGTGTTGAAGCTGCTGGCCCGGCGCTTGATGCCATGGACGGTGTAGCCCTTGTCCAGCAGCAGCTCCGCCAGATAAGAGCCGTCTTGGCCGGTGATGCCGGTGATCAGTGCGTGCTTCACCATGTTTGAAAAATCATGTCCGGGAATCTCTGCATCTGATCAAAAGTATTGGAGAATACAAAAATTGGAAGATACAGAAATTCTACGAGATGGTAACGAGGCGCGAGCGGTGCTCAAACAGCCATCGATTACAAAACAATCTTCTCTGCAGTATTGCCGCTCGCCGCCCAGGCAGTCGAAAACTGCATATCATTATTTCGTCTGTATGGTTTTCCTGTAAGGGGACAGTTTAGCCCTGCTGTAGATTAGTTTGTAAAACTCTTTTAGTGGTTTCGCTGATGCGTCTTGGACAGTCTTCTGGTAGCGGGTCAAAGCTATCAATCAGCTGGTTGCGCACGCGCAGGCTCGCCATTGGCCCGATGCCGCAAAGCCCGGACCATTGGCTGGCATTGCAGCAACAGGGGGTGCAATCTATTTTCTGTTGTTGTGATGTGGAAGAAGGACCCTGGATGCCGCCACAGGAGTGGTCGCAGCGGCGCTTTCCCCTGCCTGATCACCGCCGGCCTGATGAGATGACCAGCGCCATGCTGGATCAGGCCATCAACGCTGCGCTCGATCTTTACCGCGTCGGGCCACCTCTCTACCTGCACTGTTGGGCAGGCATGGAACGCTCACCCTTGGTGGCCATAGGTTTGCTTTGTAGGGCTGAATCACTCAATTTTTTTGAAGCCCTGGCCCAAGTTCGAACTCAGCATTCGATCGCCAAACCGCTGATTCCTCATCTGTTGATTCTTGAATCCCTGTTGGCTGGCTGATCACAAACCAATGTGCACGCAGCCGTTCACTCCTGGGCTGGGGGCAGTGGCTCGGCGGCAATCAAGAGAACCTGCACGGTGCCGGGCTCAGCAGGTTGCTGGCGGGCGGCCCAGGTTTCCACAGCCTCGCGGGTGCGCTGATGGCGAGGTTCCACAAGCCCTTCGGCCACACCCTGATCGTTAATGATCACTGGCAGTTCCTGGCGCTCGGCCAATTCCCGCACCGGTAGACGCACAGTGCTGGCCTGGCTCACTCGCACCCCAGCGCCTAACTCCTGCCGCAGTGAATCGCGCCAGTGCAGTGGAAGCGCCGCTAGAGCATCGTTTGAACGCTCCCATTGCAAGCGCTCAGCCCGTACAGCAATCGGCACAAGGGGATCCTTGCGGCTGGCCAAGGTGATCGGCCCGCCTAACCCATCGGCTCCCTTCAGCTGGGTTAGCAGATCCGGAGGCATTGAGGGAATCTCCATAGCATCCACGGCTTTTCCGGAGCTTTGCAAAACCGGAAGGCCGGTCTGGGGTGCGAACTTAGCGATCGGGGCAGCTTCAGTTCTGGAATCAAGCGGCTCAAGCTTGGCCAGGGGATCAGGCTGAATGACCGGCTCCAGTGACGTCAGCGACTCCCCCATGGGGGAGGTCCGCACCTGAGCCATTTCCGCAACTCGTTGATCCCGATCAGCCATCAGAGACTGCATTTGGATAATGGCTAGGGGCAGCCCCCACAGCAGGCCGTTGGAAATGATCAGATACGTGACGGGGTTGTTACGCAGGCCCATGGTTAGTTGTGCTCAGTTGTTGTTGTTGTCCCTGACCAGCTGGACAATGCCCCAGGCGTTCACCAGCCCGTTGAGCGGTTTGGAGACGGCGTCGAGGGCATCAGTGAACACTGCGTAGTTGCTGCGGTTAACCACCACAGTGTCGCCATCGCGTAGCGGTGGGTTGCGGATACCGCTAACCCCCTGGGAGTAATCTATCGTGAATATTTCGCGTGTGGCGGTGCCATTGCGACTAATCCGCACCAGCTCCACGTTGCTCTTTTTGGCACGCCAGGTATTCGGTCCGCCGGCCGCCAAGATAGCCTGAATCAGCGGCGTATTGGCCTGCAGGGTTAGGGTGCCTGGAGACTTCAGCTCGCCGATCACGTTGACCCGAATGTTTGGTGGCGAGAGGTTGCTGGCCGCCAGCTCCATGATTTCGCTATCTGGGATGAGCGCCTTACCGATTAGTAATGTGTCGCCATCAAACAAAAACGGGTTTTGCAGCTTGTCACCGAGCTTGAGCAGGGCGATCAAATCCAGTCTGGTTTCACGCAGCTGCCGACCATTACCCGGTATGCGGCGTTGCAGCAGCACATTGGAGAGGTCGGCATTGAGGGTAAGGCCACCCGCTTTTTGCAACGCGGCCACCACCGTGGGCAGGCCGCTGATGCTGGCGGCAACCCCCGTCTGAGAACTTTCACTGGTTGTGAGGGAATACAGCCCGGGATTCTCAACCTCCCCGATCACGGACACTTGCATTGGCCGGGGTCGCACCACGCGCAGATTGAGCTCCGGCCTAAGCAAAAATTGGCTGTAGAGAGATTGCAACCAACTGGTGGCTTGATTCAGCGAGAGGCCATCGAGCACCACATTGCCCACCAGAGCCAGGCTGGCGCTGCCGTCATTGAGGATCTCAAAGCTGCCGCTTAGGGCTGCCGCTCCCGGATCGAGCAGCGTGAGCTGCAGTTGATCCCCGGGCCCGAGAATGTAGGCATCCTGATTAAGGGGATTCTCCGCCGCTCGAGCTGTGGCGGGTCGTGCTGTGGCTGGGCGCTGCACCGACTGGGCTCGCACAGCCTGCTGGCCCTCGTAGACGGCACTTAAGCTAAGGATGCCAACCGCTGCCGCCGCCGCACCGACTCGTTGGCGAAGGCGGCTGCGCTTGGCGTGAGCTAGGAGTTGAGTATGCCTGAGGAACACGTCTGGAGAAGATTCCGGCATTAGTTTAAAACTACAGTTGGCTAGATGACCTTGAAGCCAGTATGGCATCCAGGGGATATGGGTATGCAGTTGCGCGGCCCCTCTGCTCAGCTCAGCAATTGGATTCCATTGCTGGTGCCACCCAGGCTAGAGCGCAGGCAGGCGATGGTTTGCGAATAAAGTTTGGAAAAGCCGGGATCAGTCAATACATCCCGGTGGCCAACTAGGCCGATGCAATCGTGAATGCCCAACTCATAATTTAGGGGTTCGATCTGATAGCGGTTCACCAGCGTCGGTACCTGGTGGGGCGCCCCGTAGCTCAGGCCCAGTCCATTGCCGGCGAATCCCTCCCAGGAAGCTTCTTCGTAGTCGATCAGGCCGCACTGCTGGCTTGCCAAGCCCTGAGCTTGCAGACCTTGTATCAGGGCCGGAGCCATGCCCAGTGGTAGGGCCGGCGAGGGGTATTGGCGGAGTTCATCGGCTTTCAGATCGCGCTTCCCCTGCAGTGGGTGGTCGCGATGGGCGAGTAGTTTGAATTCCAACATGCCGATCGGTACGCACAGCATGCTTGAGCTGAGCGGGATCAGCCGCGACTGCAGCCGGGCCAGGGGCTGCCTCAAGAGGCTGTGAAACTCCATCAAGCCCATCAGAGACACGTCCACCAGACGTTGCTCCAGCAACGAAAGCAGCCGCCAGCTGTCCATCGGCCGGATCGGCAAAACCTGACCAACCTCGTCGAGGCCGGGCAGAGGGAAATTCCCCAGTTGCCAGCCGATTGTGATTCTGGTGCGCAAATGGCGCACACGCAGTTTCTGGGCGGCCTGACGCAGGCTGGTTAGCACATCGAAATTGGACGTTGCCCGGTATTGATTCTCAATACGGTCAAAACCTATACCAAAAAGCTCACTAAAAGAGCGATACCTCCGAGAGCAGCTACTCTGCGAAATGCCAAGCAGCTTTGCTGATACCACCGTGCTATTGAAAAGCTCTAAGAAATCAAGAACTTCCAGGTCTGTTACGGAGTCTTCTTGCAACATTTGATTGAATTCCTTGCTACGAGATCACGGAAACCAACTTCGTCACAACATAATGTTGCAATAAACGCTTTGCCCCGTGGCCTGGCGATCGTCACTTGCATATGGCTATGCAAGGCGTCCGAGGCAGCCTTTTGGCGAATAAAGGGAAATTGCGCCTGCTTAAGCTGACCATGCGGAAATGGCATGGTGGGAATCAAGAACTTAAATTAGACAACGCTTAAGATTCTTGCTTGAAGCTGGCTCATTGCGTATTCAGCCACCGTTGGCCTGGATCGGGCGAGCAAATCAGCTGGCGGCGTTTGGGTCGCTGGCGCCATGGCTGAGAAGCGCCTTTCGAAGACTGGGGTTGAATTGTCAAGCTGCTTAAATCTTTCCATGGAAAGAGATATAAATCCTCACACCTGTGCCGCTTGATAC
>ERZ888423.2066-NODE-2066-length-15854-cov-9.649788_pt1 | contig 15854 bp, 10 predicted proteins | sample MGYA00520523_ERZ888423 | MGnify/ENA primary metagenome ERZ888423 (study PRJEB32303, sample SAMEA104408611) | aquatic metagenome | biome: Brackish water; feature: Pelagic; material: water | place: Baltic Sea | collected 2014-06-08T10:24:00 | depth 30,27 m ...
GACATAGCGCGCTGGAATACAGATTATATTGGCATCATTATGACCTCTGGCTAGTGCCGCAATTTCAGCAGTCCAACATAAAGCCGCACGAACATTTTGGTATTTATTAGCGGTCATACAAACCCCATTACCACTGCCGCAAATTAGCACCCCTAAATCCGCTTTTTTTTGATCTACATCTTGAGCAACAGGATGAACGTGATCTGGATAATCGACACTGCTGTTATGATCTGTTCCGTAGTTGTGGACCTCATGACCTATAGAGGTTAAAAAAGCCACAAGATTGTTTTTATAATCTGTTCCTGCGTGGTCGTTACCAATGACAATTTTCATAGTATTGAATTTTACTTTTTAAAGGTACTTATTAATTCAAGCTAGAACAAGACTGTGTTTATAAAGTGAAAAAATTCGTCAACATTTATGTTCATATCTTATCTGTAAATAGACCTATTTATTTTTGGTGTTGTCTAAAGTTTACTGGATTGTAAATTTTATTTAAACAAAACCAAAATAACTCCCTTTTTTATAGATGATTTATTCAGACAATTCTCTGTAGATTTAAACACAAACACCTGAATTAGTTATAAAATCTTAGCGGCTTTAAGTTTAAAAATACCGTCTGTTAATATCTATTTTAATGGTTTGATATTGATCTATTTACTACCCTTATATCTTGTTAATACTGGGTTTATAATTAGAAAGTATTTTAACGCACAAAGGAATTCAATAAAACTTATTGTGGCTATTAACACCCTATAATAATCCATCATTTAATTTTTTAAAAAAGATAAAAGATAAATATTGATATAATTAATGTGAATAAAGATAAATGAGTCATAGTGGATTAAAGGCCAAGAGAATCGCGTACCTTTAAGGTCATCATAATTGATTCATGGGTAAAAAGAAAAGAAGAGTAAAAAGTACGATAAAAATAACACAGACCGCCATAGCTGATTTTTTCCGGTCTCACCCCACACAAGCCTATAGTATCAAACAAGTTGCCGCTGCCTTACACATTAGGGACAGTAGCGCACGCAATCAATTGATTAAAAAACTAGGCGCCCTAAGTGAGCAGCGACTTATTGCTGAGGTCAGTATAGGAACCTACAAATGGGCACAACAAAAAAATTATCTCGAAGGTCAAATTCAAATTACCACCAAAGGTAAGGCGTATGTTAAGATCGAGGGATGGGAAGAGGAAGTGGTCATTGATAAGCGCCGAACGAATCGAGCTTTAAATAAGGATATTGTTTCGGTTTATGTGTATAAGCGAAAGCATAATGGCAGAATTGAAGGCGAGGTCCATGAAGTACTAAAACGCGACAGAACAGAATTTGTAGGAATTTATCAGCACGCGGACAAATATGGCTTTGTCCAATGTGCGGGTCAAAATATTCATACGGATTTTTTCATCCCCGGAGCTAATATTAATGGCGCTAAAAATGGAGATAAAGTCTTAATAAAATTAGAGGGTTGGGCGGAGCAGAGTGAGTCCCCTATTGCTAAAATAATTCGTGTATTTGGTGAGGCTGGCACGCATCAATCAGAGATTCATTCAATATTAGCCCAGTATGGCTTACCGTATGATTTTCCTGAGGAGGTTACCCTTGAATCAGAAAAAATAAATAGAAGCATAACCCCTGAAGATTATAAAAAGCGCAGGGATTTTCGTTCTGTATTCACATTAACGATTGATCCTAAAGACGCTAAGGATTTTGATGATGCTCTGTCTTTTGAGGTTTTGGATAATAATGTAGTTAGGATTGGGGTTCATATTGCTGATGTTTCTCACTATGTGCGTAGCGGAACTCTTCTTGATCAAGAGGCTTTTGATAGAGGTACTTCGGTATACTTAGTTGATCGTGTGGTTCCAATGCTTCCTGAAGTTTTAAGTAATGATGTTTGTTCGCTTCGCCCTGAAGAAGAAAAACTTTGTTTTTCAGCCGTCTTTGATCTGGATAAAAATGCCCAGGTAGTCAATCAGTGGTTTGGAAAAACCGTCATATTTAGTGATTTGAGATTGGCCTATGAAGAGGCCCAACATTTAATAGAAACTGGGGAACTATTAATTCCTCAAGAAACGTCAATTACTGGTGCAGAACGAAGGGTAGAATCAATGGTGTTAGAATCGATTCAATCTATGGATGCCCTAGCAAAAAAACTAAGGAGCAGAAGAATGCGACAAGGCGCGATATCATTTGATCGAATTGAGGTAAAATTTAATTTGGATGAATTAAAAAACCCTGTCGGGGTCTATTTCAAAGAAAGCAAAGAGGCTAATAAACTTATCGAAGAATTTATGTTGTTGGCCAATCGCAGTGTCGCGGAATTTATAGGCAAACAACAACCCAAAAAAACATTTGTATATCGTGTTCACGACCAGCCGGATGACCAAAAAATTGCGGGCCTCCAAAATATTATTAAGCGATTTGGCTATCAATTAGACACTAAATCTAGGGCCAGCACCGCTAAATCAATTAATAAACTTTTAACCCAAGTGCACGGGACTAAAGAACAGAACCTTGTCGATACCTTAGCCATTCGCAGTATGAGTAAGGCTGTTTATACGACCCAAAATATAGGGCACTACGGTTTGGCATTTGATTATTACAGTCACTTTACCTCGCCGATTCGTCGTTATCCCGATGTTATGGTTCATCGCCTATTAGAATATTATTTGAATGAAGGGTCATCGCCTTCTGAACAGATGTATGAAGAGCAATGTAAGCACTCAAGTGATCGAGAACAATTAGCGGCCAACGCCGAACGTGATAGCATTAAATACATGCAGGTAAAGTTTATGTCAGAGCATGAAGGTCAGGACTTTTACGGCGTAATTTCAGGCGTAACAGATTGGGGGATATATGTGGAACTTGAGCAAAATAAATGCGAAGGCATGGTACGTCTTCAAGACTTAAAAGACGACCACTATATTTTTGATGCCCAGGAATACGCTATGATTGGTCAGCGCAATCACAAAATATATCGCCTGGGCGATACGGTACAAATCCGCGTAAAACGTGCGGATTTGATAAAAAGACAACTGGACTTTTTGATGTTGTCTTAGCGAAACAACACACAGAACTGTGAGGTTAATTTGTAACTTAGCGAAATGTTTGATGGCTTATGGTACGCTGCACTATATGGGTTCCTGCTTGCATTTGCTGTGGGCCCAGTCTTTTTTACACTGCTTGAAACCAGCATAACCAAAGGATTTAAGGCGGGTTTATTCTTTGAATTAGGGGCCATATTTGCCGACCTGATATTTATTTCAATCGCTTATTTCAGCACCAGTAAAATTCTCGATAATTTGCGCGATGAACCGGGTTTGTTGGTGTTTGGGGGCGCCGTCTTGATTACTTATGGGGCTATTTCATATGTGCGTACTGCTAAGTCCTTTATAAAAATTGCGCGAGAACACTATGCGGTGACGGTCAAAAAAAATTTACCAAGCCTCTTTGTTAAAGGCTTTCTACTGAATTTTGTAAATTTCGGTGTATTGGCAGGATGGATAGGAACCATCATCTTCGCAAACGCTTTGACCAGCAGTGATCAGGGTGTTATCCTTTTTTTAGCGACCGTGGTCGGGGTCTTTTTCACCACAGATCTTATAAAAATAAGCCTGGCCAAAAATCTTAAAAGCAAAATGACCCCCAGGGTTATTTATAAAACAAAGAAATTTGTGAGCATCACCATTATTGTGTTTGGTGTGCTCCTCTTAATTCAAGGGGTGTTGCCTGAAGCCATCCAAAAAAGCATGCGCGATAAGCTGCCGAGCGCCTTGGAGCAAAAAAAATAGGGTTTTTTCAAACGAAAAAACCCTATTGGAGGCGTCTAGCGGATTCGAACCGCTGTACAAGCTTTTGCAGAGCTCTGCCTAGCCACTCGGCCAAGACGCCATTATTAAGACGGCAAATATAATAAGTTTCTTTAACTAAACCCCTTTTAATTGTCTCGGGTTGAACGCAGGATAATACTCACTCGATCCACATCACCACCGATAGGGGGGTTTATCTTAGAAACGGTTACTTCGCTCCATTGCACACACGCAACTTCTTTCAAAATAGTTTGGTTGATGCGCAGGGCAACATGTTCCAATAACTTTGAAGGAACCTTCATTTGATCCACGACAATTTTGTGGAGCAACACATAATCTGCTGTCTCCTCTAAGCGATCACTCAAAGCAGATGAGGTAAGATCCGCGCCAACATGCAGTTGAACGAGGTAATCGCTACCAATAATCGTTTCTTCTGGCAGACAGCCGTGGTGGGCATAAACCCGAATGTCTTTAAGTTTTATTTCTCCCATATAAGTTTTGTGTAGCCTGGCCAAAGACCAAAACAGGACAAAATTAGCTAATTTAACACAGATTGATGACCCGGGGCGGTATAAAGAAAGTGATCTTTTCCGTGCGTTTATCGCGGCGGGCGTCTTATTGTTTTGGGAGATATTTTGGTATCTTTGCCCCCTTAACACCTTGCTATGAGCGAATCGCGCAGTTTAAATTTTATTGAGCACATTATCGAGGACGATTTGCGCTCTGGATACAAACAAAACCAATTGTGTTTTCGTTTCCCTCCAGAACCTAACGGCTATTTACACATTGGTCACGCCTCTGCAATTTGTTTGAATTTTGGGTTGGGATTGCGCTATAATGCCCCGGTGAATCTAAGATTTGACGACACCAATCCCGCTAAAGAGGAGCAAGAGTTTGTGGATGCGATAAAAAAGGACGTGTCATGGTTGGGTTTTCAGTGGGCCAACGAATGCTATGCCTCCGATTATTTTGAACAGCTTTACCAATGGGCGGTAATGTTTATTGAGCAAGGCAAGGCCTACGTTGATTCACAGAGCTCAGAAGAAATCGCAGCGCAAAAAGGGACGCCAAGCCAAGCGGGTACAGTCAGCCCTTACAGAGAACGCAGTGTTGCCGAGAACCTGTCCTTATTTGAACAAATGAAAAACGGCTCATGCCCAGAGGGAAGTCATGTTTTGCGGGCTAAAATCGATATGAGCGCAAGCAATATGCTTATGCGCGACCCAGTAATGTATCGGATCCTCCACAAAAGTCATCATCGCACAGGGGACCAGTGGCATATTTATCCCATGTATGATTGGGCCCATGGAGAAAGTGATTATATCGAACAAGTATCCCACAGTTTCTGTACTCTTGAGTTTCTACCCCATAGAGAATTATACGATTGGTTTTTAGATCAAATCCATGAGGCAACCCAATTGCGACCAAAACAAAGAGAATTTGCCCGCCGCAATTTAAGCCACACCGTGGTGAGCAAACGAAAACTTATGCGCTTAGTTCAAGAGGGCGTGGTCAACGGATGGGACGACCCACGCATGCCTACAATTTCTGGCCTAAGAAGACGAGGGTATACCCCTAACGCGATTCGCGCATTTGCCGACAGTATCGGTGTTGCTAAAAGGGAAAACCTGATCGATGTGGCCCATTTGGAGTTTTGTGCTCGTGAGGATTTAAACAAAATTACCGGCCGAGTCATGGCGGTTTTAGACCCCGTATTACTCGTGCTAGACAATTACCCTGAAGACCATACAGAGTGGTTAACCGCCGAAAACAACCCCGAAGACCCGAATTCTGGCAATAGAGAGATTCCTTTTTCAAAATATCTTTGGATCGAGCGTTCAGATTTTAAAGAGGAGGCGAACCGAAAGTTTTTTAGGTTGTCTTTAGACAAAGAAGTACGGCTTAAAAACGGCTACATCATTAAAGGGGAATCTGTAGTGAAAGATGCTCATGGCGCGATCACAGAGATCCATGCCACCTATGATCCGCTGAGTAAAAGCGGCACCGATACGCCTGAGGCCCTGCGCAAAGTAAAAGGCACGATTCACTGGGTTTCTCGAGACCACGCGTTGGACGCCGAGGTGCGCCTGTATGATCGATTGTTTTCCAGCGCGGCCCCAGACGCCGACAAAGACGGAGACTTTCTGGATCATTTAAACCCAAATTCCCTAGCGGTGATTACCGCCAAGGTAGAGCCTGGCTTGAAAACACTGGAAATAGGGCAGCCCGTGCAGTTTCAGCGCACAGGCTATTTTGTGCTAGACCCAGACTCTAAAGCCGACGCTCTGGTCTTTAACAGAACCGTGTCTTTGCGCGATTCATGGGGAAAACTTGACCAGGACTAATCACTAGTTTTATTGTTCTAAAAGCGGATCACTGCCTTTTTTTGGGGTGGTGCCTTTTCCTTTTTTTTGAGGCGTTTTTTCTTCCTCAGGCTTAATCCCAAAGGTTTGAGCCACTTGATGACTGGCCGAAAAGGAAGTGATCAATTGAGACAACATATCGCTTCCAGCGTGTGGTGAATTGGGCATTAAAATCAAATTACTCTGCGTGGCCTCTCCAACAGACTGAAGGGTGTCATAATGCTGGGTGACCACAAGTAAAGCCGAAGCTTCTTGTGAGTTGATCCCTACGTTATTGAGCACCTCTACAGACTCTTCAAGGCCCCGGGCGATTTCACGCCTTTGATCAGCAATCCCTTGACCCTGTAGCCGTTTGCTTTCGGCCTCGGCTCGAGCCTTTGCGACAATCTTAATCCGTTCGGCCTCGGCCTCGTACTCCGCAGCAACTTTTTCACGCTCTGCAGCATTAATGCGGTTCATCGCCGCCTTAACTTGCACGTCAGGATCGATATCGGTGACTAATGTTTTAATGATATCATAACCATAATCCAGCATAGCCTCATTGAGTTCACGCTTAACCGCAATAGCGATATCATCTTTGCGCTCAAAGACATCGTCCAACTTCATTTTTGGCACCTCGGCCCGCACGACATCAAAGACATAAGAAGTGATCTGATCATTCGAGTTTTCGAGCTGATAAAACGCATCGTATACTTTGGTTTTGATGACCTGAAACTGAACAGAAATTTTAAGACGCACAAAAACATCGTCTTTGGTTTTTGTTTCTACCAAAACGTCAAGCTGTTGAATTTTTAAATTCACGCGTCCCGCAATGCGGTCAATGACCGGTATTTTAAATCGAAGCCCTGAGCCGCGAATGCTGTGAAACCGACCAAAGCGTTCAATAATGACAGCGGTTTGTTGTTTTACAATAAAAATAAAGGTCCAAAACACAAAAAGGGCGAGGACCAAAAGGAAATAAAATAGAAAAGTGTTCATGGCGGATGTTGTTTCCTCCAAGATAAGCAATATTTACAATGGGGCTTGTTAAGAAATTGATAATGCGCACCACACTATGGCGTACGCTCAAACACACTTATTGCCTGCTTAATGCGTTTTAAGCTCTCAATTTTTCCAAGAACCCCCATTATATCAAACACATCGGGCCCTTTCATGGCGCCCACCAAAAACAAGCGCAAAGGCATCATAACAGACCCCACACCAATTTCTTTGGTCGCGCACCAGCGTTTTACAAATTCAGACAGGGATTCTGTTGTGTCCCATGGGTGATCCGCGAGCGATGCATGGAGCTCAGAAATTATATCTACAGTAGGTTCTTTGACCGCGCGTTTCACTCCAGCCGGATCATACTGTGTTGGGGGCTCGAAAAAGAAGTCTGAAGCCTCCCAGAGGTCTTTAATAAAATGCGCGCGTTCTTTGACCAGAGGGACGACGCGGGCTAAGTCAACCCGTGATGCTTCTTTGTGATTTGCTTCAAGCCACGCTAAAAAATCAGCGATCACTATGTCGTCGGGTTGCTTTTGAAAATAGTGATTTTGAAACCACAAGGCTTTGTTGGGGTCGAATTTGGCCCCGGATTTTTGTACGCGATCCAGAGAGAAATTGGTTATGAGTTCTGCTAAAGAAAACACCTCTTGCTCTGTTCCAGAGTTCCATCCAAGCAAGGCCAAAAGGTTAACCACAGCCTCAGGCAAGTAGCCTTGTTCCCGATACCCATCCAGCACAGCGTCTTCTTGATGCCATTGAAGCGGGAATACAGGAAACCCACCTAAAACACCATCTCTTTTACTGAGTTTCCCCTTCCCGGTCGGTTTTAAGATCAAGGGAAGGTGTGCAAACTCAGGGGCATTCCAGCCAAAAGCCTCATATAACAAAACATGTAAAGCAAGAGAGGGCAACCATTCTTCTCCACGGATCACATGAGTGATTTCCATGAGATGATCATCCACCACATTAGCAAGGTGATAGGTCGGCATCCCGTCGCTTTTAAACAAAATTTTATCATCAAGTACGTTGCTGTCTACCGTAACCTGTCCCCGGATCAGGTCATGACACACGACGCTCCGCCCCTGTGGCGACTTAAATCGAATGACATAGGGTGTGCCTTGGCTGATTAAACCCTCGGTTTGCTCAGCGGTCAACGCCAAAGAGTTTTGAAGCGCTAAGCGGTTTTGCGCATTGTACATAAATGTTTCTCCGGCAGCCTCAGCGTTTTTGCGCAAGCCCCCCAAAAATTCCGTGGAGTCAAAAGCGTAATACGCCCAGCCCGAATCGATTAATTGCTGAATATAGGTTTGATAATATTTTGAACGTTCACTTTGACGGTAGGGTCCAAAATTCCCGGGTTTATTTGGTCCCTCGTCGTAAGGAATGTCAAGCCAATTCAACACCTCCTCAATATAGTTTTCGGCGCCGGGAACATAGCGGGCTTGATCCGTATCCTCTATGCGAAGAACAAAGGTTCCTTTGTGTTTTTTTGCAAAGAGATAATTAAATAATGCAGTGCGCACCCCTCCAATATGAAGAGGTCCGGTTGGGCTAGGAGCAAAGCGAACGCGAACAGCTTGGGACACAGTCAATAATTTTGGCCGTAAAGATACAATTCTAAGGCTTCATTTCCGAGGGCACCCGCGGGTTCATAATAAAAAACCAAAGCGGAGGAAGCAAGCTAAGAACAATAGAGGTGGGATAGCCAAAGGGCAGCTCTGGGCTTGTAGGGTGATGGTCTAAGAGCTGGTATTTTTTTTGCGATCGATAGTGATGGTCGCTGTGCCTGGTCAGTTCATATAATAAGATGCGGCCCATTAAGTGGTTGCTGTTCCAAGAATGGATTTCTTTAACGGGGGCATATCGGCCCGACGCTTTTTTTGGACGCATTAATCCGTAGTGCTCTATATAGTTTGTTGTTTCTAGTAAAAGCACCGCAACGAGCGCCACAATTAACCCCCATAAAAGGGCGTTAAAACCAAACACGACATAGACCAGAACTAAATACAAGCTCTGTGCTAAAACATACCACAACAAATCATTATGCCACAAGGCCTCGAGCCCTTTTTTATGTCGAACAAGGCTTCTTTGGATCTGTAAAGCGCTTTTTAGTTGACCAAAAACAGAAGTAACCCAAAAAGAATACACGGGTTGATTGTATTTTGCTGTGGCTGGATCTTCTGGAGTTGCCGCGTGTTGATGATGGCCGTAGTTGTGTTCTATATAAAAATGCATATACAGGGCGGGGCACAAGAGTAGCTTTCCGAGGAATCGCTCTGTTTTTGTGGTTCTGTGACCAAGTTCATGGGCGACATTGATTCCATTAGCCCCCAAAACAATTCCGAGGGACAGGGCATACCCCAAAATAACCGCTGGGTCATACTGCGGCACAATATTGGTGTAGAAATAAACAAGGAGGCCAAAAACAATAGGTAGGTTGGCATAAAGCAAGAGGTCAAAAATCCCCCACAGGCTCTTTTTTGTTTTTTCTTCTTGGTCCAAATTTTCTTGGCTTTGAGGCAATAATAACTCCAAGATCGGTACCACACCAAAGACATAGGCAATTGTGGCAAAACCCCAGTATCCACCCATAACCACAGAGAGGGTAAATACTGCGGGAGTAGAATAGGCGGTTAGGTATTTTAAATCACGGGTATTTAAAGACACAAGAGCGAAATTTAAATTAATTTAGTGGCATGAAATTTATATAAGTGAGTGATTTCCAAGCCATAGAGCAAAAACTAGGTGAATTTAAAAAAAAATTCTATCTCAGCGACCTTTTGCGGGGCGGGATTTTCTTTTTGGCCATAGGGGCGCTCTATTTTTTGTTAACGGCCTGGGTTGAAGAATTACTGTGGCTACCAAAGCCCTTGAGAGCCTTAATGTTTTGGGTTTTTGTGTTGGTTGAAGTGGGCTTGTGGTTTTATTGGATTTGGCCCGCGCTTAGCGTGCTTTTTGGGATTAAAGCACCAATGAGCAATCAAGAGGCCGCACAAATTATCGGCACACAAATCCCAGAAGTTGGGGATCGATTAACCAACACCTTGGATTTATTAAAACAGGCGCAAGACACGGAGCTGGTCTTAGCCAGTATTGCACAAAAATCTAAAACCCTTTCGCCTTTTTATTTTAATCAAGCGATTGACCTTAAGGATAATATAAAGCATCTGCGCTGGATCATTCTCCCGGTTTCGGTGTTAATTTTGATTTGGGCCTTTGGAGATCTTTCTTCTTTATTTGAGGGATACAACCGGGTAGCGGCGTATAATCAAGAATTTGTTCGCCCAACACCATACCACTTAACCTTTTTAAATGAAGAGTTAAAAGCCAGAAGCAATCAAGAAATTCGTTTGCGGATTGAAGCCAAAGGGGCTGTTTTGCCTAATGAGGTGTTTGCGGTTGTTGGAGACCAACGCCAAACTATGGTCCCAAGAGGGTTTGGTCAATTTGAACTCGTGATTCCTCCCCAAAAGACGTCTTTTGAGGTGTATTTTGGCACCGACCAATATCGTTCTCAAAATTATCCTTTTGAGATTGTGTACGGACCAGAGATTAAAGGATTTTCTGTTGAGATTCTTCCCCCGAGTTACACGAGAATGCGCCAACAAAGGGTTGAGAACACAGGAAATTTCAGGGCGTTGTCGGGCTCGAAAATTCTTTGGAAAATTAATACCGAATATACCGAGCAAATTAGGTGGGCGAATAAAACAGACACTTTGTATTTCAAATCGGACGTGATCGATGGATTCAGTCTGGCCAAAACGGTATTTGGTAATGAACAATATGATTTGAGCCTAATGAACAACCAAGTCGGGTTCGAGTCAGGCGTGGCCTATAACATCGAGGTTTATCCTGATGAGCGACCAAAGATTTTAGTGGAAACCCAAAGCGACACAATAAATAGTGTGGCACATCATAAAGTTTTGGCGTGGGATGACTTCTTAATTTCAAAAATAGAAGTGGTGTGTTATGCCAAAGAGGATCCAAAAAATCAAAGAAGACAGCGCTTAGACGTTGTCTCTGGGGCAAACACCCAGACCCTATACACCTTTCCAAACGGTTTTGAGCTCATAAAAGGAAAGGCGTATCAATATTATTTTGAGGCTTGGGATAACGATGGTGTTTTAGGAGCCAAGTCCGCGCGGTCAAACGTTTTTGGCCATCAAGAATCAACTATTCTAGAGGCACAGGAAAAGCTGTTGAGTCAACAAAATGAGCAAACGAATCAAATCGAAAAAGCGTTAAAATCCCTCGAAGAGCAAAACAATCAAGTCGAGGAGATTGAACAATCGCGCCGACAAAAAGAAACTGTGAATTGGCAGGATGAAAGAAGCCTTGAGCGCTTGCTTGAAAAGCAGCAACAGCAACTTGATAACCTAGAGCAGAAAACAGAAGCGTTGAAAAATACTTTAGAGCGATTTAATGAAAATCAACCAGATGAAGACGGTCAAGCCGATGAATTAATGGAACGTTTGGAGGAGCAGTTGGAATCACTAAAGGAACAATCCGATAGATGGGAGGAGCTTCGCGAACTGCAAGAGCAACTGCAAGAGGAAGATCTTTTGGAGGAGCTGTCGCAAAACCAACAACAACAGAAGGCCCAAGAACAAAATCTAGCGCGGCTTGTTGAAATGACCCGAAGGTTTTTTGTCACCCAAAAAATGAATCAAATCAGCAATCAACTCAAGGAATTAGGGGAGCGACAAGAAAAACTAGCACAAGATCAATCCGACGAAAAAACCTTGTCCGAAAAGCAACAACAGCAAGCGCAATTAAATAAAGAATTTGAGGCCATTAAAAAGGCTTTAGATCTACTCGAGCAAGAAAATGAGAAGCTCAAACAGCCCATGAGCCTCCCGAGAGACCCTGGGGGTGAAATGGACATCGCGGCAGAACAACAAAAGGCAACAGAGTCTTTAAAACAAGGAGAGACGCCACAGGCGCAAGAGTCTCAAAAACAGGCGGGTCAAAAAATGCAGGAAATGGCTCAGAAGTTGGGCGCTGAAATGCAGCAAATGCAACAACAAGCCATGCAAGAAGACACTCAGATGCTAAGACAGGTTTTAGACAATCTTATTGTATTTTCATTGGCGCAAGAAGGACACATGAACCTTGGCCAAAAGCGCCAGCTCGGGGGGTGGTCTATGCCCGAATATATAAACAAGCAAAATGATCTTCGCGATAATTTTAACCATATTGACGACAGTTTATATGCCCTGTCGATGCGCCAACCCATGATTACAGCTAAAGTCAATCAATCCTTGAGTCAAGCGAGTTATTATCTGGGCAGGTCTTTGGAAGATTTGGCAGAAACGCGTTTTTCAAGCGCCGCCGTGGCCCAACAATTTGTCTTTACCCAAGCCAATGATTTGGCAAACCTTTTGGATGGCGTCGTTTCACAAATGGAACAAATGTCGATGAGTATGCCAGGAGCTGGTTCAGGACAGGGATCGGGCAGCCAAGGATTTCAGCTCCAAGACATAATTCAGCAACAGCAATCGCTTCAGGATCAAGGAGAGAATAAAGGGGAACAAGGTCAGCAGTCGGGAGAGGGCTCTTCTCAAGGAGGTAAGACAGGCAAAGACGGGACCCAAGGAGAATCAGATCAACAAGGCGGCCAAGAGGGCGCTCAACAAGGCAAGGGAGGCCAAAGCGGAAAGGACGGCCAAAACAAACCTCAAGGGGAGGGGAACAGCGGGCAAAATGGCAATAAGGAGGGATCATACAAGGACACAGATGCTGAGCGCGCGGCGCGTTACAGCATATATAAAGCCCAACAGCAATTACGACAAGAATTGGAAGACCGGCTCAGAAAACAAGGCCTGCTAGACCTCAATCGGGGGGTGCTCCAAAAAATGGAGGAGAACGCACAAGAAGTCTTGCGCAACGGGATTACGAATCGCGCTAAAGCCCTAATGAAGGAAATCGATTATCAGTTGATGAAGCTTGAGGAAGCGCAGTATGAACAGCAAAAGGAACAAAAACGCGAATCTCAAACCAATACCAGGCGCTATGACCCGGCATTAAATAACCCATGGCAGGACGAGAGAAGGTATTTTGACCAATTAGACATATTAATAAAAGACGCATTACCTTTGCAGCCGTATTATAAAAAACAAGCAGAACGATATTTTAAAATACGCAACCAGGCGAATGATCAGTTTTGACGCACAAAATGAATTTACTTTAGACCACCAAGAGCATTGGACGGCATGGTTGGTGGAGGTAATTAAAATCGAGGGTTTTAATTTGGGCTCCTTGACGTATATTTTTTGTGATGATGATTTTTTGCTGAAACTCAACCAAGATTTTTTGAATCACGACACCTTAACCGATATAATCACTTTCGACAATAATGTGGGCCGAACCATTCACGGGGAGATTTATATTTCTACAGACCGCGTGATTGAAAACAGTCAAGAGTATGGGGTTTCAGTAATGAATGAGCTCGCGAGGGTTGTGGTACACGGGGTGCTCCATTTATGTGGCTATAAAGACAAATCGGAAGAGGATGTTTTAAAAATGCGTGGGCGCGAAGATTATTGGATTGAAAAACTCAACTTACTGAATAACAACTAGATATAAGTGTTTCACGTGAAACATTAAGTTATGGACGCGAATTATGATGTTATCGTTGTTGGGGCAGGCCACGCTGGATGTGAGGCTGCCGCTGCCGCTGCCAATATGGGGGTGAAGACACTATTGGTAACGATGAATTTGCAGACGATTGCTCAGATGTCTTGCAACCCTGCTATGGGAGGAATTGCAAAGGGACAAATCGTGCGCGAGATTGATGCCTTAGGAGGGTATAGCGGGATCGTATCGGACAACACTGCGATTCAATTTAAGATGCTCAACAAATCCAAAGGCCCCGCTATGTGGAGCCCAAGGGTTCAAAGTGATCGCATGCGTTTTGCTGAGTTGTGGCGCCTTATGTTGGAACAGACCCCAAACCTTGATTTCTATCAGGACATGGTGACGAGTTTGTTGTATGATGGAGATAGAATAACCGGTGTTCAAACCTCATTAGGAATAGTTTTTAACGCAAGGGCTGTGGTGCTAACGAACGGGACCTTTCTAAATGGCCTTATTCATATTGGAGAAAAACAATTTGGCGGGGGACGCGCCGGTGAACGAGCCGCTACGGGGATCACCGAAGTGTTGGTTGATTTAGGTTTTGAAACAGGGCGAATGAAAACAGGCACGCCTCCAAGAGTCGATGGGCGTAGCTTGGATTTCTCAAAAATGGTAGAGCAGCCGGGCGATGAAGACCCACAAAAGTTCTCGTTTAGTGATCAAACGAAACCTTTGGCGCAGCAGCGCTCGTGTCATATGAGCTATACCAGCTTGACCGTCCATGAATTATTGCGAGAAGGCTTTGATCGTAGCCCAATGTTTAATGGCGCGATTAAGAGTACCGGGCCGCGATATTGCCCGTCTATTGAAGATAAAATTCATCGTTTTGCCGATAAAGATCGCCACCAATTGTTTGTTGAACCCGAAGGGTGGAATACGGTTGAGTACTACATCAATGGATTTAGTACCTCGCTGCCTGAGGATGTTCAATTGCGGGCGCTAAGGGCCTGCGCGGGCTTTGAACAGGTCAAGATGTTTCGACCAGGGTATGCCATAGAATATGATTACTTTCCGCCAACACAGTTAAGCCACAGCTTAGAAACTAAAATCGTTTCAGGCCTGTTCTTCGCGGGTCAGATTAACGGCACCACAGGTTATGAGGAGGCCGGCGCTCAAGGACTCATGGCGGGGATTAATGCCGCCCTTTTATGTCGTGAACAAGAGCCGTTTATTTTGAGGCGGGACGAGGCTTATATCGGCGTACTCATAGACGATTTAATTACCAAAGGCACCAAGGAGCCGTATCGAATGTTCACCTCGCGGGCGGAGTTCCGCACCTTGTTGCGACAAGATAATGCGGACTACAGGTTGACCCCAAAGGGCCATGATCTGGGCTTAGCGAGTGAAGCGAGGATGAAGCGAATGGAGCAGAAATATGCGTCAAGTGCGTCGTTTATAGAGTTTTTTAAAACAACAAGTGTGCTCCCTGAAGAGATCAATCCGATTCTCGATCGCCACGACTCGTCCCTGGCGCCGCAAAGTGATAAGTTGTTTAAGTTCTTTTCTCGTCCGAACATCAGTATGCAAGATATGTTTGATGTTAAGGCAGTCGCGGACTATGTGGACGCACACCAACTTGATGTTGAGGTGTTAGAGCAGGTTGAGATTCAAGTCAAGTATTCGGGCTATATTGAGAAGGAAAAAAATAATGCCGAAAAGCTGACCAGACTCGAAGGCATAAAAATCCCCAAGAATTTTGACTATAGTAAGTTAAAATCCTTGTCTTTTGAAGCCCGAGAAAAACTAAGCAGCATTCAGCCCGCCACCATATCGCAAGCATCAAGGATCAGCGGGGTGTCGCCCAATGATATTTCAGTGCTTTTGGTGTTTATGGGGCGGTAATGTTTCACGTGAAACAACGCAGTAAATAATGACAAAAACCAGCGCCATCGAATCTCATGTTCCCAAAGCAGTCACGGATTATATGGTTACGGCAGAAAGCTTTTCCTTGGTGTGGAACCAGGAATATAAGGCTTATCAAACAACCCCCCGCCCAAAAGAATTAGCGCCGTATTACAATCACCCAGATTACATTTCTCACAATGAGAAAA
>ERZ888423.2067-NODE-2067-length-15851-cov-17.349012_pt1 | contig 15851 bp, 10 predicted proteins | sample MGYA00520523_ERZ888423 | MGnify/ENA primary metagenome ERZ888423 (study PRJEB32303, sample SAMEA104408611) | aquatic metagenome | biome: Brackish water; feature: Pelagic; material: water | place: Baltic Sea | collected 2014-06-08T10:24:00 | depth 30,27 m ...
CTCAAACCATTATTACTTTTTTATATTGTTATTTGTTAATTTTCTTTCTATTTCAATATTATCTGAACCAATCTAGACATTATATTGTTGGCTTTGGATTTATACACTAAACCTGTCAAAATAGGAATATTTTAATCACTCTAAACTGAGATTAAGTCTTTTGTACTTTCTCAATTGGGTATTTCTTGAGCTAATTAATTTATTTTCTCAAGGTTTAAATTTTTTTGAAAGAATTGACAGTAATTGATATTTCTTCAAAATTTATACTATTATCTCATTAGATTTTGCTCAAGTCTATAAATGGAGGAATAATATTTTTTATGTGTATGTATAAATGGATAACACGAGTTTTTTATATCATTGGAGGTTTAAATATTTAATAATTCTTAACTTACAATAAATTTTTAATAAAAATCATAAAAAAATTTATTAGGAATCGCAAAACAATTCTTTTGGATTATTTAGATTTTAATAATGAAAAAATACTGTTAGACCAAATTAAAGTTGGTTCTACAGATGCTTTTGTTTTTTTTTTTAACAAATATTACAATAGTTTAGTAAACTATGTTTTTGCTATTTCTAAGAGTAAGACTATAGCGGAAGAAATAGCTCAAGAGACATTTATAATTTTCTGGGAGAGAAGAAAAAATCTTTTCATTCGTAATAATTATTTAAAAGCATATTTATTTAAAACAGCCTATTATAAATTCATAGATGATAATAGGGCATTAAATAAAAAGTATAAGTTATTGGAGGATTTAAGAAATGAGTCATATTTAGAGCTTATTGATTTTGATAACTCTTTAAAAGAAGATCAAATTAGAAATATCAATTTAATCATTGATAGTTTACCTAATCGTTGTAAACAAATATTTTTAATGAGTAAAATTGAGGGTTTAAAGTATAAAGAAATTTCTCATAATTTAAGAATTTCAGTTAAGACTGTTGAGGTTCAGATTTCTAAAGCCCTAAAAATATTAAGATCAAAACTTGTCACTTTTTTGTTATTCCTCCCCGATTATATTTATGATATTTTAAATTTTTAGTTAATTTTTTATATTTAGCATAAGGGTTTTTTGTTTTTTTTGCGTCTTTAATATATAACCTATTAAGATTTGAAAAAAAATAAACCATTTATCAAAACTATTTTCATTAAGTTTTTAAATAATGAAGACACTCCCTTGGAAACTAAAAAGTTATTTCAATGGGTTAAAAATAAAGACAATTCAGTTTTTTTTAAATTGCTTATTAAAGAGCATTTTATTAATAACTACCAAAATAATTCTTTAGATACTGAAGAGGCTTACGCTTATGTTTTAAAACAGATTGCAGAGAAATCTATTATAGTTGAAAACAAGAAATTATTTAATTTAAAATTTGCTAAATACGTAGCATCAATCATTTTTTTAGTTGCTACCCTAATAGCTACTTATACAAATAGGGATTTACTTATCAATGAATTAAATACAACTAATCATAAGTTTGTTAGTATTAAATTTAATTCAGACAGCCCGGTTTTTTTTAAACCTCAAAGAGATACCTCTTTTATCTCATCGGCAGGTACACATAAAATTATTTTTAAGAATGGGATTATTTCAGTCAAAGGTTTAAAAGTTTCAAATATGCCTTCTCCTCAAAGTGTAATTAAAGTTCCTTTTGGAAAAAAAATTAATGTTTTACTTAATGACAATAGTTTAGTTAATTTAAATTCAGGTAGTACTTTTATTTTTCCAGCGGATTTTAAGAACCAGTTGAAACGAACAGTTTCTATTGAAGGAGAGGGCTTTTTTGAAGTATCTCATTTAAAAGACAAACCATTTGAAGTGGTTACCCCGCATTTAAAAACTACTGTTTATGGTACAGCTTTTAACATTAAATCTTTTCGGGAAGACATTAAGTCTGAAGTGGTTTTAGTTAATGGTGCCGTTGGGGTTACTAATTTGTCTAATCCTTTAAAATCTGAAACGTTGTTCCCTTCTGATAAAGCGACTTTAAACACAGAATCACCCGAGAATATATTAGTTGAAAAAGTTGACGTAAGCTCATATATATCATGGAAGGAGAATATTTTAATTTTTGATAATATTAGTATGGATGAAATTATTCTTATTCTTCAAAGAACTTTCAATGTAGAAATCGATAATCATTATAAGTATTTAGAAAATAAACGCTTTACTGGTAAGTTTGAAAGATTGAGCTTAGAATTTATTCTAAAAACTTTTCAAACTCATACTCCTTTTGAGTTTTCTATTAAAGATAATAAAGTAGTAATAGACAAAACGCTTTCTAATCAAATAGAGCTAATTGACAATTAAAATTAAGTATTAACCAACCTAAATTAAAATTTATGAAAAAAAGTATTAAAATACATTTTGTTGGGACCAACGTAAGGTGGTTTTTTGCAATAGTGCTGAATTTTTGTTTTCTTTTTGCTTCTGCATCAACAAAGAGCCAAGAAGAATTAGTTAGTTTAAAGTTTAAGAATATACCCATGGGTGAAATTTTCAAACAATTAACAAAAGATACAGGCTATAATTTTTTCTTTGAATCCAATGAATTAGATCTAAATAAACATATTTCATATAATAAAAATGAAGTGACTGTTAAAGATTTTTTAAAAGACATTTTTAAGGATACTAATCTAAATTATGAAATAGTTGAGAATCAAATTGTGATTAAAAAGGTAGAATCTTCGATAATCGAAAAAAAAGCAAGTATTATTGAGCCAGAGGAAGAGGTGTTTCAGCGTCTTTTAACTGGAACTGTTTTTGACGAGAATGGCGTTCCGCTTTTAGGAGCCAGTATAGTTATTAAAGGCACAAGCCAAGGCACTACATCTGATTTTGATGGAAATTTCAGTCTAAGTTTAAACAATGAAACTGAAGTAATTGAGATCTCTTATATAGGATACAGAACTAAGCAAATAACCGTTACTGATCAGGCAAAAATTCAAGTAAGTTTAGAATTAGATGCAGCCGTTCTAGACGAAGTTGTAATAGTTGGTTACGGATCTTTAGCTAAAAAGAGGGTAACTGGTTCTGTGATTTCAGTAACACCAGAAACTATAGTAGAGGTGCCATCTTTAGGTCCAGAATCAGCTATTATAGGTAGGGTTGCTGGAGTGCAAGTTCAGGAGACATCTGGGGAGCCAGGGGCGAGCCCAAATATTAGAATTAGGGGTTCTGGTTCAATTTCTGCTGGGAATGACCCACTTTTTGTGATAGACGGAATTCCAATCTCTAGAAACCTTACAACGGTAGGGGTAAATGGAGGAATACCAGGAAGAAATTCAAGAACTCAAACACCCCCAATAAACCCACTTTCTACCTTAAACCCTAATGACATTGAGTCTATACAAGTATTAAAAGACGCTTCAGCGGCAGCTATATATGGTTCTAGAGGAGGAAATGGAGTGCTGTTAATTACTACTAAAAAGGCATCAGCAACAGATGAGGGTAAATTTTCTTTTGATTCCTTTTTTAGTATGCAGACTGTAGCAAATAAATTAGATTTAATGAACGCTTCTGAATTAATAGACTACACTAGAGATTCTAGGAATAACAATTATTTATCATCTGTAAATGGCGCTTCAATTACGGACCCTATTGGCCCTGGAGAAAGGGGATCAGGTAATTATGAAATGCCAGCATCTTTTTTAAATTGGGATGGTACAGACACAGACTGGCAAGACGTAATGTTTAAAACAGGAGAGGTTAGAAATTACAATTTATCCTATGCTTCTCCACTAAAAAATGATACAAGTTTTTATACTTCAGTGGGATATTACAGTCAAACAGGTATACTGGATAAAGCAAAATTTGAGCGTTACAACCTTTTGTTAAATGTAAACTCTCAGTTAGCAGAAAAATTAAATTTAGACCTAAGGATTGCGCCTACCATTACGGAGAACCAAAGGGTGCCAGCATCTTCAGTATATTTTGCTAGACCACCAGGAATAATTTACTCAGGAATTATTCACTCTCCTACAGTAAGTCCTTACAATCCAGATGGTACAATTAACCAGCTAAACAATCATTCATATCTAGGTGGTGGTACTTCTACAACGAGTAATCCACTAGCAATTATAGAAGCGGTTGATGACAAAATTTTTCAATTTCAGACCCGTGCTTCTCTAGGGCTTTCATATGAGATTCTAGAAGGACTAACCTTAAAAACTTTTGGAGGTTCTTATATTAATTTGTACAACCAAGATTTTTACACCGCTAATACACTCTTGTTTAGAAACGCTACAAAAGGAGAATCCATCGCACAGGCTACTTCATCTACAGAGGTGAACTGGCTGTGGGAGAATACTTTAAACTGGGAAAAAGAAGTGGGTGACCATTACATAAACGCTGTTGTTGGGTACACTGCACAGAAAGACAATATTGTTGTTAAGCAGGTAAATGCAGACAATTATCCAGATGATTTGGTAAAAACAATTAGTGGAGGGCAAGTATTTGCTGGTAATTCAATTCAGGAACAATGGAGTTTGGCTTCTTCCTTATTTAGGATGAACTACGCGTTTAAAGACAAGTACCTCTTTACTGGGACATTTCGTTCAGACCGTTCTTCTAGGTTTGGGGCAGATAATCAAACTGGTTATTTCCCTTCTTTTTCTGCTGGTTGGCGTGTAAATGAAGAGCCTTTTCTAAAATCTGTTGAGGCTATTTCTGAGCTAAAACTTAGGTTTAGCTGGGGAGAAACAGGAAACTTTGAAATTCCAAATTACGGTGCCATTGGGCTTCTTTCTCCAGACAACTATAATCTAGGAGGTAATGAGGTGAATGGGTTAATACAAAGCAGCATTCCTAACCCTGAACTTACTTGGGAAAAATCTCAACAAACAAATATTGGTTTAGAATTGGGATTATTTAAGAACAGGGTGTTTTTATTAGCAGACTACTACAAAACGGTTACCTCAGATTTACTCTTAAATGTGAGTATATCTGGTGTTTCTGGTTTTCAAACTACCTTACAGAATTTAGGAGAAGTGCAGAATTCTGGTTTTGAATTAGCGCTTACTACTAAAAACTTTGTGGGTACTTTTACTTGGGATACAGATATAAATTTCTCCACCAATAAGAATGAAGTGTTGTCTCTAAATGAAAAAAATGAGCCTATATTTTCAGCGGGAAACGCAGGGGTAAGGCATGTCACTAGAGTGGGAGACCCCATTGGTAGTTACTACGGCTATGTGGTTGACGGTATTTACCAGAACCAAGCAGACATAGACAATGCTCCTAAAGACACTCAGGCACCAAAACCTGCTCCTGGAGATTTTAAATTTAAAGACATTAATGGAGACGGAAGAATTACACCAGATGATAGAACCGTTACTGGAAATTATTTCCCAGATTTTACTTGGGGTGTAAACAACAGATTTAGCTATAAAAACATAGACTTTAGCTTTTTAATACAAGGAGTAGAGGGGAATGAGATTTTAAACCTAACCGCAAGACATATGAAAAATGGTGAGGCGAATTTTAATTCTTATGCTATAGTTAATGACAGATGGCGCTCAGCCTCAGACCCTGGCAACGGATTAGTTCCAAGAGCAGACAGGGGTACCGGTAACCACGGAAACAACAACAGGCCTTCCTCTTACCAAGTAGAAGACGGTTCATTTGTGCGCTTGAGAAACGTTTCTTTAGGATACTCTGTTCCTGCTAAAAAACTTTTTGCTAATAGTGGTATTGATAGGCTTAGATTCTATGTTACAGGAACCAATCTTATTACACTTACAGATTATTTAGGGTATAACCCAGAGGTGAGTAATATATCTACCAATGCATTAACACCTGGGGAAGATTATGGTGCCTACCCACTAACTAAGTCATTTACATTAGGAATAAATCTAACTTTTTAATAAAAAACTTTAGAACATGAAAAAAATTATTATACTATTTACAGTCCTATCGTTATCATTTTCTTGTAGTAACGAGTTTACAGATCTAGCTCCTATTTCTAATAGAAATGAGGCAGATTTCTTTAACACAGCAGGTGACTTGGTAGCCTCCTTAAATTCCAGTTATGCGGGTTTACAAGATCCAGGGGTATACAATAGAGCCTATTGGACTATGTTTGAAATGCGCTCAGATAACACGGACCAAGGAGCAGATGCCACTGGTCTAGCTAGGCAGTATACAGAAATTAATCAGTTTACTGAAAATTCATTAAATGAACAGGTAGACGCTGCCTGGAGAGGCTCTTATAGCGTTATTGCAAATTGCAACGTGATTCTTCAAAGAATAGACAAGGTGTCAGATATTGAGGAAGGTCTTAAAAATAGGATTATAGGCGAGGCCTATTTTCTTAGATCTTTAATGTATTATCATTTAGCAGTAGCTTTTGGTAATATTCCTTTACAGTTAACACCTTTTGTTCCTGGGGATGGTCTTACACAAGTGAATGCAACAGCTGTTTACACACAACTAGCCGCAGACTTAGCCATTGCAGAAACTAATTTGCCTATTTCATACTCCGCCAGCGATCGTGGTAGAGCCACTAAAGGTGCTGCAGCCACATTACTTGCAAAAGTTCAATTAACACTTGGTAACAAGGCAAATGCAGAAGCGACACTTAGAAGAATTATCGCTAATTACAATTACAGTTTGTTGCCTAATTTTGCAAATTTATGGGGTGCTGCAAATGAAAATAATGCAGAGTCTATATTTGAAGTACAGTTTAAAAGCGGTGGAATAGGCCAAGGTTCTTTTTTAACCAACGAATTTTCTCCTAGTGGTGATTTACAAACTGGGCAAGGATTTGGCAGAAACAGACCTACTTTAGCACTTATTAATGCATTTGATGCGGGTGACTTACGCTTATCATCTTCTTTAGGTACTTCATATGTAAATAACGCTGGAGAAGTTGTGAATCAAAATTATGGAAAAAAACAGCTGGGTAGCCTTCCAACTGAAAATGATTCAGACATTAATTTTGTTGTATTTAGATACGCAGATGTTCTTTTAATGTTGGCAGAAGCGCTTGGAGAAACACCAGAGAGCTATGGTTTAATAAATCAAGTAAGAACTAGGGCTGGCTTAGCGAATATAAGTAGCAGTACCCCAGGTACTTTTCAAAATAAATTACTTAAAGAGAGACAAGTGGAACTAGCTTTTGAAAACCATCGTTGGGCTGATTTAAAGAGATTTGGGGTTGTACAACAAAAATTACTAGAATCTGAGTCTGATGTAATTAATGCAAATGACATTAGAGATTTGTTTTTCATTCCACAACGAGAGATGGATATTAACCCCAATTTTGTTCAAAACTAATTACTTAAAAATACTTAAACACAAAATCCACATGAAAAAATTATCCTTAATAATTTGCTTGTTCTTTGCATTTACCCTTGTAAATGCCCAGCAGAAAAAAGTTTTAAATATTTTAGCAATTGGCGCTCACCCAGATGATTGTGATTCTAAATTTGGAGGAACTGCCGCACTGTTTGCTAAAATGGGCCATAATGTGAAGTTTTTAGCACTTACCAATGGAGACGCAGGGCACCAAGACATGGGTGGAGGTCCATTAGCAAAAAGGCGAAGGCAAGAAGCCCACAATGCTGCTAAGGCACTTGGAATTTCTGAATATGAAGTCCTAGACAATCATGACGGAGAACTGTTTCCAACTTTAACAGTGCGCTTAGAGGTTATCAGAAGAATAAGAGAGTGGGATGCAGACATTGTACTTGGTTTAAGACCAAATGACTACCATCCAGATCATAGAAATGCTGGATCTGTAGTGCAAGATGCTGCATATATGAATATAGTACCTAACGTTGCACCAGACACACCTCCTTTACAGAAAAACCCTGTCTTCTTATACATGAGTGATCGTTTTAGTAAGCCATATCCTTTTCAAAAAGACATAGCTGTGATTGTAGATGAAGTGATAGACACTAAAGTTAAGGGTTTAGCAGCTCATGATTCTCAAATGTTTGAGTGGCTTCCATGGACAAATGGAACAGACCCCTCTACCATTCCAACAAGTGAAAAAGAGCGTTTGGCTTGGTTAAAGGAGCGTTGGATGAACAGAAAACCAGAAGCTAGCACTTTGTTAGCGTTAAAAAAATGGTATCCTGGTGTTGATCTCACTAAAGTAAGTCAAGTAGAGTTTTTTGAAATTTGTGAATACGGCAAACAACCTACGGATGAGGAAATTAGGGAGATGTTTCCAATGTTAGGTGGTAAAAAATAATCTACTTTTTAAACAATTTTAAATCTTAATAATCTATAGATGCATAACAATACACCTAAAATAAAAAGATTTTATCATATTATTGGTTTAGTAATGGGGGTGTTTTTTGTAATATCATTTATTACAAATATTTTAAATTCAATTATTGTAGATGTTAAGGACAGTTTTAATTTAAGCCTCGCTTCAACAGGTTTCTTGCCGTTCACTTTTTTTATAGCTTATGGAATTATGTCTATACCTGCGGGCTTCTTGTCTGAACGGTATAGCGAAAGAATCTTACTATCCATGTCTTTTTTAATCATGGGAATTGCTTCATTAGGTTTTGCAATTTTTCCTAGCTATGGGGTATTTAGCGTCACTCTTTTTGCACTTGGCTCTTCTATGGCAGTGCTACAGGTGATAATTAATCCTATGTTAAGAGTGGCGGGTGGTGAAGAGCATTTTGCTTTTAATTCAGTACTAGCACAATTAGTTTTCGGAGCGGCATCTTTTTTAAGTCCTTATCTTTATCAGTATATAGTAAATACAGATAGTAGCTCAAGAGGTAATTTTGCTGAGCTACTTCGCGGATTAGTTCCAAAAGAACTTCCTTGGTCTTCCCTTTATATTATTTTTGCAGCTTTGTCTTTTGTCTTCTTGGTATATGTTTTTTTTAACAAGTATCCAAAGTTTGAAAAAAATGAAGATGAAAAATTTGGAGACAGCAACTCTTACTGGGATTTACTAAAAAATAAATGGACTTTATTTTATTTTTTTGGAATATTCTGTTATGTTGGTACAGAGCAGGGTGTGGGCAATTGGATCTCACAGTTCTTGTACCAGTATCATGGGTATGACCCAAAAACTATTGGTGCTGAAACTGTTTCTTACTTTTGGGCTATGTTAACTTTTGGGTGTATTTTAGGGTTATTACTTTTAAAGTTTATAGACAGCCGTAAAATATTAATATTCTCAACTTTAATTACTGTTGTCTGCTTAGTTGCCGCTGTATTAGGTTCCGCAAGGATGGCCTTAATTGGTTTTCCAATGATAGGATTTTTTATATCTGTGATGTATTCCATTATTTTTTCTTTAGCACTTAATTCTGTTAAAGAATACCATGGATCTTTGTCTGGAATTTTATGTACCGGTATTGCTGGGGGTGCTGTTTTTCCATTCATTGTTGGTGGTATAGGAGAGATAACGGATCTAAGATTAGGTATGTTGTTTTTACTAATTCCACTTGTTTTTATTTTTACCATTGGGTTTTTATCAAAACCACTTGTCAATAACCAGACCATTAACTTTAGTAAAGCCGAATGAAGCTTAGCTCAATTATAGGAGTAGACATAGGTGGAACAAATATAAAGGCAGGACGAGTTAGTCGAGGAAGTATTTTACAAAAAAGCCTCATACCTGTGAAACGGAAAGATCCTGAACAAGTGGTTATTGAAAAACTATTTAATGCCATTGATAAAGTTTTTTCTAGTGAAGTAGAAGCCATTGGAATTGGTGTTCCTGGTGTAGTATCGCCAATTACAGGTATAGTTTATGATGTACAAAACATTCCATCTTGGGTGGAAATTTCTTTGAAACGTCTGGTTAATGAACACTATAATGTTCCTGTATTCATTAATAACGACGCTAATTGTTTTGCCTTAGGAGAAAAACATTTTGGCAATGCGAAACAGTTTTCTAATTGTGTTGCAATTTCTATAGGAACAGGTCTAGGTATGGGTGTTTTAATAGAAGATAAGCTCTATAATGGAGTCATGTGTGCTGCAGGAGAAATAGGAATGCTTCCATATTTAAATGGAATAGTTGAAGATTATACAGGCAGCTTTTTTTTTGAAACACATTTTGGCCAATCCGCTAAAACTATCTTCGAAAAAGCAATTAAAAATGATTCACAGGCATTAGAAGCATTTAAGGCATATGGTTACCATTTAGGAGAAGCTTTTAAAATAATCCTTTATATGTATGCGCCTGAGGCCATTATTTTAGGAGGATCTATCAGTAAAGCATTTTCATTTTTTGAAAAATCATTAAATGATAGTTTAGGTTCATTTGCATATCAAAAACAAATAGAACATTTGAAAATAATAAAGTCAAAAATGATCGATGCCCCAATTCTAGGTGCTGCGGCACTATGTCTCTAATTAATTTATTAAAAATGAAAAAAACATTATTACTACTTTTTGGCTTTGTAGTGCTTTCTGCATGCCAAACTACAGAGTCAGTTAAAACGGTAAGTATAACCATTGAAAATAATAAAACAGGCGCTCCTGTGACGTTAGGAATTCCCTTTCCAAAAGGGGAACTTTATTCTGTTGATAATATTAGATTACTAACAGCAGAGGGGGTTGAAATACCTTCTCAAACCACTGAGGTTAGTAGTTGGGGTCCAACGGATGAAAGTATAAAATGGGCATGGGTATTTTTCTTTTCAGAAGTAGGTTCTAACTATGTTTTAGAGTATGGAAAAGGTGTAGTTCCAATGGAAATTTCAGAAAAAATCATTTCGTCTAATAATATGAGAGAGCAAGGTGGTATTGATGTAAATACTGGTCCACTTTCTTTTACTATACAAAAAAAAGGGAATGGTTTTATAGATGCTGTTTATTTAGATTCAAATGAAAATGGCACCTTTGAAGAAAATGAGCTTATAGGTACTTCTCCAGAAAAAAACAGAGGTACTTTCTTAGACCTTCTTGATGATTCAGGGATAGATTACTCAAAGGCTTTTGTAGAAAGGGTTTTAAGAGGAAAAGGCTCTGGTCCTATGCATAGCGTTTTTAGAATAGACGGCACTTATATATACAGCAGAGAGGACAATAATATTTCTCCTTTTACCATTTGGCTTCATACTTATGCAGGTAAAAGCTATATTAAAGTACTACATACCCTTACATACACAGGGGTTCCAGACAAACACAAACAAGAAAAAGGGCAGCATTATTCTATTCTAACAGAAAATGAAGCTGTTTTGTCAGAAGACACAGCTGAAGATTTAGGTTGGACACAGCCAAATGACCAAATAGCTGGAAGCGGTATTCAATTAAAATATCATTTAGATAAAAATATACAAGTGTCTATTCCCCTTAATGAAGGAGATTGGATAAACGATAAGGCATACACTACACTAAATAAATTTTCTTTAGAAAGTAAAACCCCTATAACGCTTTTACAAAAAGGACCTAAGAAAAAGAAAGCCCAAAGTTTAAGGAGTCTTTATATGAATGAACCGGACAATAAAAAAGAAGATAGTTCTGGTAATGATTTGGTGTTTAAAGCCACTGTTTCAAAAGGTTCTGAAAACTTAGCCATAGCAGAAAGAGCCAAAGGCTGGATGAATATTTCAGACGGGAAAAGAGGCGTAGCAATTGGAATTAAGAATTTTTTAAAAGAATACCCAAAAGGAATAGAAATAGATCCAGTATTAGAGGTATTAACCGGGAGTATATGGCCAAAAGCAAACGGTCCAATGAGCTTTGAAAGACAAAGCACAGAGGCAGACGGTGGTATGCTTGGGAATTTTGCCCAAGGGATTACAAAAACGACAGAATTTATTTATTATTTCCACCATAAAGTTTCTGATGAAGAAATAAGCCAAAAAATGGATTATGTGATAGATAACCCTGTAGCACACGCTTCTCCAGAGTGGTATACAAATTCTAAGGTTTACGGAAATATGGCGCCCACTTCAACTAAATATCCAGAATTTGAAAACGCGCTACAGTACCGGTATCAGTGGTGGGGTTATAACCAAAAACATGAGCCATGGTACGGTATATTTAATTACGGAGATGGAAAGAGCTATTTTTACAATAACCGTTGGATACAGTGGACAAACAATGAGCCTACCGCCGATTTTATGCTCTGGACCAATTTTATGCGAACAGGAGATTTAAAATCTTACAATATGGCACAGGCCATGAGTAGACATACAATGGATGTAGACAACATTCATTGGCCTAAGAAAAGAATTTTTTACGGAGACAATAATGACGCTATAGATTACTGGAATTTCAAAAAAGAGCCAGCCTCTACGCCCTATTTAGGGATTGGCAGAAGGCATGCTAACGAGCATTGGAATGCCTTACTAAGCGCTCATGTTTGGATTCAAGGTTGGATAGCCTCTTATTATATATCTGGAGACCATAGAGCTCTTGAAGTAGCAAAAATGACAGGTGATACTTACTTAAACAGAATTTGGGGCGATCACGACTTAAGAGGGAGAAGATTGTATTTATCAGTACTTAATTTGGTGGAGCTTTATGATGCTACAAAGCTTAAAAAGTATAAAGATGAGTTAGATTTCAGGGTAAATTTAATGCTAGAATTTCAGGAAAGGCAAGGGGGCAACCTTTTATTAGATAGGTACGGCTATAGCCAAACATATGTAGCACAAGGGCTTTATAAATATCAGCAAATTTTTAATGACGAAAGAGTAAGAAAAGCGCTCATAACCCATGCTAGATGGGTGAGAGATGTACCTCCTTTAAACCATGAAATGGAATCTTATTTAGCTTCTATATATCCATTACTAATTGGATATGAATTCAGTGGGGATAAAAGGTTTTTAGAAGAAGCCAAGGAACGAGCAGAGCTTTTAAAAATTGGTGAGTTGCCTCAGCTACCAGAAGATTACGCAAATGCTGTTTTATTCAGTGAAGATTTAATAAAAATCTCCAACTTACCTCAAAGCAAAGGTCGATTTACTAATTGGCAAACAAACCAAGGTCTTAGAGTTTTTGGTTGGACACATTCATACAACATTCCCTATTTACTCTATTGGTTAGAGGAACAAGAATAATTATTTTTTAAAAGAAATAACATTTGGATTCAAAAAAAATTGGCTTTGTTCTAGGTCCAGTAATATTTTCCTTAGTTAGATATGTTTTAGTTTTTGATGGACTAACAGACCAAGCAAATGCTGTTTTAGCGTCAACACTCTGGATTGCAATTTGGTGGATTACAGAAGCAATTCCTATTGCAGCGACCTCGTTGCTGCCTATTATTCTTTTTCCACTTACCGGTGCTTTGTCATTGTCAGAAACCTCATCTTCTTTTGGGCATAAGTATGTTTTTTTATATATGGGGGGATTTATTTTAGCATTGGCCATAGAAAAGTGGCGTTTGCATAAGAGAATTGCTTTAAATATAATCAATATTATAGGAACAGATGTAAGAAAAATTATTTTGGGTTTTATGTTAGCCACTGCTTTTCTTTCCATGTGGATTTCTAATACAGCTACAGCAGTTATGATGCTTCCCATAGGAATAGCTATTATTAAGCAAATGAAAGATTTGAAGGCTACCCCAGAAGACGAAAACTTAATTTTTGGAAAAACCCTCATGCTATCTATTGCATATAGCGCATCTATTGGAGGCATGGCTACCCTAATAGGGACGCCACCTAATCTAGTTTTAACAGGAATTGTACAAGAACTCTATGGGATAGAGATTAGCTTTTTAAAATGGTTTGTTTTTGGCCTCCCTATTTCTATTTTTTTACTTTTTACTTCTTGGATTTACTTAACCAGAGTAGCATATAAATTCCCTAACATTAATTTTGAAAGTGGGAAAATAGAAATTAAAAAGCATTTGTCAGAGTTGGGGAAAATAACCTATGAAGAAAAAATTGTTCTTATGGTTTTTATTATTGCTGGCTGCTCGTGGATCACTAGAACCTTCTTTTTAAATCTATTTTTACCTAGTTTAGACGATGCCATGATAGCGTTAATAGCAGGCCTAAGTTTATTTATGTTTAGTGTTAAAAATAAACCCTCTGAAAAAATCATGAGTTGGGACGATGCTGTTAAATTGCCATGGGGAATACTATTACTTTTTGGAGGAGGGCTGGCCATTGCTACTGGTTTTCAAGAAAGTGGTTTGGCTACTTGGATAGCAAAGAGTATGACAAATTTGAATGGGTACCCTATTTTTATTATTTTATTAATAGTCATTGTAGCAGTGAATTTTCTCACAGAAATCACTTCTAATTTAGCAACTATTGCAATGTTACTTCCCATTTTAGCCCCTACAGCAATTATTTTAGATATACACCCTTATTTACTTATGGTAGGCGCTACTTTAGCAGCTTCTTGTGCTTTTATGCTCCCTGTAGCAACCCCACCAAATGCAGTAGTATTTGGTTCAAATTATCTAAAAATATCTGATATGGTTAAGGTTGGTCTCATGATGAACATTATTTCCATAGTTATTATTATCCTAGTAGTTTATTTTGTTTTACCATTAGTTTGGGATTTTAATGCTTTTAAATATCCATTTTAATAGTTTAAAAATATTAAAACTTAAAATTTTTTTTTAAAGAAAAATAGTTTAAAACCCAGACATGAATGTAGCAGTAGCACAATTTCAGCCGAAAGATGGAGATAAAGTATATAATTTATCAGTTATTCGTAAACTAGCAGAAAAAGCAAAATCTAAAGGAGCGGACCTAATAAGTTTTCATGAAATGTCAATTACGGCTTATACTTTCACCAAAGATTTAAGTCTGGAAGAACTAACTGAATTAGCAGAGGAACTACCCAACGGAAAAAGCACCAAAGATTTAATTTCCATTTCTAGGGATTTAAATATTCCTATTTTGGCGGGTTTATTAGAAATATCAAATAATAAAATCTATAACACTTATATATGTGTAACTGGCGAGGGTGTAATTGCTAAATACCGTAAAATACACCCATTTATTAGTCAATATATGTCTGCTGGAAATCAATATTGCGTGTTTGATCTTCTTGGTTGGAAGTGTGGAATTTTAATTTGTTATGACAATAATGTTATAGAAAACGTTCGAGCTACAAGTCTTCTAGGAGCTGAAATTATTTTTGCACCACATGTTACATGTTGCACTCCGTCTCCTATGCCCCATCGTGGTTTTGTGGATGAAAAATACTGGAAGAATCGCGAAAACGATCCAGTATCTTTGAGAATGGAATTTGATGGCCCAAAAGGTAGAGGTTGGTTAATGCGATGGCTGCCCGCAAGAGCTTATGATAACGGAGTTTATTACGTGTTTTCTAACCCAATTGGTTATGACGGTGAACATCTAAAAAGTGGCAATTCAATGATAATAGACCCTTTTGGAGAAATTTTATCTGAAATAAAATCATTTGAAGACGAAATTACCATTTCAAAAATGGTAAAAAATAAAATTCAGCTTTCAGGTGGTTGGAGATATAAAAATGCTCGAAGGCCGGAATTGTTTAAGGACATAATTGGGGGCAAGAATGAATCAGAGACAAAGCCTGTATGGTTAAAAAACAGATTAAACGACAATGATGGTTATTCAGATTTACCTTTGTAGGTTTTTTATTTTACGAATAGATTATTAGTTTATAAAATAAAAAACCTTCAACCTTTTTGGTTGAAGGTTTTACTTTGTGGAGCCGGAGGGAGTAACTTCGTTTACTCCTTACGGGAGTAACTTCGTTTCACTCGTTGCTCCCTATTGGCTTCGCTGTTGAAAATACAAAAACCACTTGCTTCGCAAGCGTTCGTTTTTTTACCCCTCCTCACTTACAAAAGCAAGCTTTTGACGCTCGTAGGTATAAAAAAACCCACTCCAAAGAGTGGGTTTTTGTGCGTTAAGTGGAGCCGGAGGGAGTCGAACCCTCGTCCAAACAAGCAATTACAATGCTTTC
>ERZ888423.2070-NODE-2070-length-15840-cov-88.369021_pt1 | contig 15840 bp, 21 predicted proteins | sample MGYA00520523_ERZ888423 | MGnify/ENA primary metagenome ERZ888423 (study PRJEB32303, sample SAMEA104408611) | aquatic metagenome | biome: Brackish water; feature: Pelagic; material: water | place: Baltic Sea | collected 2014-06-08T10:24:00 | depth 30,27 m ...
ACGCTGCAGCACCTCAAAATCCTGCACCTGCAGCTGGCTGAAGCTTCCCTGGCGCGCCAGTCGCTCTGCCGGTGCAGCAAGCAGCGGATGGGGTGACACCTGGGGGCGCCGCAGGCGGCCCTGCACCTGCAGGCGCCAACCCTGCTGCAGCGCCGGGCATTGCTTGAAGCGCAGTTCGGTGCGGCCCACGGGCAGCTGCAGCAGGGCCCGGCAGCCAGCACCGCTAGGCACCGGATCACTGAGCAGGGTGCCCCGCAGCGTCAGCTCCAGCGGGCCAGCTGCTGCCTGGAGTTGAAGCACTGGATCACCCGCCGCCGGCTGGAGCGGCGTCAAGGCCAGCCAGCCCACCCGCAACAGCAGCAGGGCCAAAAGCAGGCCCCACAAAAGTGGCTTCAGGCGCAGCCTGGCTGCGCCGGCAGTGCCTGCCCCACCCCCACAACAGGCCACAGGCCACTCCGACACGAACCCAGCCAGGGTTCCCACGCGGGCTGGGGGCTAAAAGCGGGGAAGCTGCAGCAGCAGCTCGCAGAGCTCCCGGCTCGGCATCTCCTGGCCCAATAGCGGTGCCACCAGCTTGGCCACCGGGCGCAGCCGGCAGGGCCACACGGCCCGCTCACTCAGGCGCCCCAACTGGAAGCTGCCGCCGGCCAGCACCACCACCAGCAAGCTGCGCTGCAGCAGCCTCTTCACACCACCACGGGGCGCTTGGCCTCGCTCAGCAGCGGAAAACCGAGGGCTTCCCGTTCGGCCAGCCAGGCCTCCGCCACCTGACGGGCCAGGGTGCGGATGCGACCGATCGTGGCGGTGCGCTCCGTGACCGAGATCACGCCGCGGGCCTCCAGCAGGTTGAAGGTGTGGCTGCACTTGAGCACGAAATCCAGGGCTGGAGCGGGTAGCTGCTTGGCCACCAGATCTGCCGCCTCCGCCTCATAGATGGCAAACAGCTGCTGGAGCCGCTCGGGGTTGGAGGCTTCGAAGTTGTAGGCGCAGTGACCCTTCTCAAATGGCAGCCAGATGTCGCCGTAGGAGCGATTGCCGTCCCAGCTCAGATCCCAGATGCTCTCCACATCCTGGAGATACATGGCCAGGCGCTCCAGGCCGTAGGTGATCTCAATCGACACCGGCCGGCAATCGAGGCCGCCGCACTGCTGGAAATAGGTGAACTGGGTGACCTCCATGCCATCGAGCCACACCTCCCAGCCCACACCCCAGGCGCCCAGCGTCGGCGACTCCCAGTTGTCTTCCACGAAGCGGATGTCGTGGTCTTTGGCGCGGATGCCCAGCGCCTCCAGCGAGGCCAGATAGGTCTCCTGGATGCCATCGGGGCTGGGCTTGATCAGCACCTGATATTGGAAGTAGTGCTGGGCCCGGTTGGGGTTGTCGCCGTAGCGGCCATCGGTGGGGCGGCGACAGGGTTCGGGGTAGGCCACGGCCCAGGGCTCGGGCCCGATCGCCCGCAGCACCGTGTGGGGGCTCATCGTGCCGGCGCCCTTTTCAGTGTCGTAGGGCTGCAGGAGCAGGCAGCCCTGGTCGGCCCAGAAGCGATTCAGGGTCGCAATGATGTCCTGGAAATGCACTCTTGTTTCCTGGTCTGGTGGAGGGGGCTGGATCGTGGCTCCATTGTCGGTGGCGGCAGCCCCTCAGGCCACCAGCTCCAGCAGGCCCATCAGGCCGCCTGCTAGGGGCCGATGCCGCACTTCGCTGAAGCCAGCCCGCCGCGCCAGCTGCTGCTGCTCCGGGCCGGTGGGGAAGCGCTGCAAGCTCTCCTCCAGGTAGGCGTAGTGCTCGAGAGTGCCGAAATGCTCAGCGGTGGGCACCACCAACCGGCGTAGATAAAAGCTTTGGAAGCTCGCTGCTGCCCCAGAAGGGCGATTGAAATCGAGCACCGCGGCGCGGCTGCCATCGCGCAACAACCGCCGCAACTCTTGCAACCCGGCGCCTGGATCAGCGAGGTTGCGCAGGCCGTAAGAGATCACGGCACCATCGCAACTAGCGCTCGCCAAGCCTGTAGCCAGGGCATCACCCTGTTGCCAGCTCACCGCTAGCCAGGGCTGGGCGGCCGCCCGCCGGGCCGCTAATGCCAGGGGAGCAGAGGCCGCATCGAGGCCGAGCACAGAACCACCAGGTCGTAGCCGAGCAGCCAGCACCAGGGCTAGATCGCCGGTGCCGCAACAGAGATCTAAAAGATGCTGGCCAGGCTGGGGGCGCAACCAAGCAACCGCCTGCCGTTTCCAGAGGCGGTGCAGGCCGAAGCTGAGCAGGTCATTTAGCAGGTCATAGCGGGGCGCGATCTGCTCAAACAGCTCCTGAACAGCCTGCGGATCTCCGGGCCTAAAACTCGCCATCCCAGGGCAACACGATCGAATCGAGGCTGATGCCCGCGTCGACCGCAGGTGAAGGCAGTAGGCCAGGACGGGTAAATGTGAGCACCATCACGGTGGCCAGGCCAACGGCCGCTGAGCACACCATGCAGCCAGCCAGCATCAGCGAAAATTCCCGGCGATCACTGGCGGCCTGCATCAACTGCAGGGCCCAGGCAATCAAAGCGACGACAGCCGACACCATGCCAATGGCAATAGCGGTGGAGGCGGGGGGCGGGAGCACGGGAAGGGCGGAAAACAAGTGCTGGCAGAGCCTATGAAGGTCTTTAAGTAATGTAACGAGGCTTAGAAGCTTGCGGCGAGGGGCCGGATCGGCAAACCGCGCGCGAGCAGCTCGATTTTGATCTGCTCAACACTAAGAATGCCATCGTGCAGCAACGAGGCCAACAGGGCTGCTGAGGCATGACCACCAGCCGGACCGGGGTCGAGGGCTTCAGCGAGGTGGTCGATGCAGCCGGCACCACCAGAGGCGATTACTGGCACCTCCACAGCATCGGCTACTGCCCGGGTGAGCCCCAGGGCGTAGCCCGCTTGGGTGCCATCACCATCCATGGAGGTGAGCAGGATCTCGCCGGCACCGAGGCCTACTACCTGCCGGGCCCAAGCCACCGCATCAAGGCCGGTGTTCTCGCGGCCCCCTTTTACGAACACATCCCAGCCCCCGCCAGCTTTGGCGCGGGCATCAATGGCCACCACGATGCATTGGCAACCAAAGCGCTCGGCGCCGCGGGCCACCAGCTCGGGATCGCGCACAGCCGAGGAGTTGAGGCTCACCTTGTCGGCACCGGCACGCAGCAGGGCGGTGATGCCCTCAACGCTGCTGATACCGCCTCCCACGGTGAAAGGAATGGTGACTGCTTCTGCAGTGCGCCGCACCAGCTCCACCAAGGTGCCGCGGCCCTGGTGGCTGGCGGCGATGTCGAGAAAAACCAGCTCATCGGCCCCAGCAGCGCTGTAGCGGCAGGCCAGCTCCACCGGATCACCGGCGTCGCGCAGTCCAACAAAATTCACTCCCTTCACCACCCGGCCATCGGCCACGTCGAGACAGGGAATGATCCGCTTGGCAGCCATGAAAAGGAGCTCCGTTGGGCACTGTTAAGGTTGCGCAACTTTCCAGTCGCGCCGGCCATGTCCCAGGCTGCCACCATCAACATCGGCTCGAAGGTGCGGATCACCCGGGTTCGGGATCGCATCTCCAGCGAGATGGTTGATTCCCTTAAGGCTGATTCCACCGGCACCGTGACCGGCTTCCGCACGGTGGATGGCAAGGGCATCGGCGTTGTTGTGGAACTGAGCGGTGGTCAAATCGCCTGGTTTTTTGACGACGAACTCACCCTCGCCTGAGGCCTAGGCCGTTGAGCAACAGCCCCAATCCCGAAGCGGCCAGCGGCGGCGGCGCCCGTCAGCTGCTCGGCATGAAGGGTGCCAGCGGCACCAGCAGCATCTGGAAAATCCGGCTGCAGCTGATGAAGCCGGTCACCTGGATACCCCTGATCTGGGGAGTGCTCTGCGGCGCAGCGGCCTCAGGAAACTTCCATTGGACCCTTAGCGAAGTGGGGGCTTCAATCGCCTGCATGCTGATGAGCGGACCCCTGCTGGCCGGCTACACCCAAACGATTAACGATTACTACGACCGCGAGATCGACGCGATCAACGAGCCCTACCGGCCGATTCCCTCCGGAGCGATTCCTTTAAGCCAGGTGAAGGCCCAGATCTGGATCCTGCTGCTGGCAGGGCTTGGCGTGGCCTATGGCCTAGACGTCTGGGCCGGTCACACCACCCCGGTGCTACTGCTGCTGGCCCTGGGCGGCTCTTTTGTGAGCTTTATCTATTCAGCCCCACCGCTCAAGCTCAAGCAAAACGGCTGGCTAGGCAATTACGCCCTTGGCGCCAGCTACATCGCCCTGCCCTGGTGGGCCGGCCAGGCTCTTTTTGGCCAGCTCACCTGGACCACCGCCTTGCTCACCCTGGCCTATTCCCTGGCAGGTCTGGGCATCGCCGTGGTGAATGATTTCAAGAGCGTCGAAGGCGATCGGGCCATGGGCCTGCAATCGTTGCCAGTGGCCTTCGGTATCAAGAAAGCCAGCTGGATCAGCGCCAGCATGATCGATGTGTTTCAACTGGCGATGGTGGCCGTGCTGATCGCCATCGGCCAACATTTCGCGGCGGTGTTGTTGGTGCTGCTGATCATTCCCCAGATCACCTTCCAAGACATCTGGCTGCTGCGTGATCCCGTCGCCTTCGATGTCAAATACCAGGCAAGCGCCCAGCCATTCCTGGTGCTCGGCATGCTCGTGACAGCCCTGGCCATCGGCCACAGCACCCTCGTTAGCTGAGGTGAACCGCTCCACCACCGGGAAAGTTCAGCGGCCTCGCCGCACCAACCTGGTTAGGGCAGGTCTACTAGCAGTACTGATTGGCGCCGGCGTAGCCGCTGGCCAGGCGGCCCTGGTGGCTGGCTTCGACAGCCTGCTGCCCGACGCCCGGGGCATCAACCACTTCAACCGCCCAGGCACCCTCACCATCCTCTCGGCCGATGGCCAGGTGGTGCACAAAATCGGGCCGGTAACTCGCGAGAAGCTGACGCCCGAAACGATGCCGCCCTTGGTGCAGCAGGCTTTTATCGCCGCGGAAGACCGGCGCTTCTATCAGCACAACGGCATTGACCCGGTGGGTATCGGCCGGGCCATGGTGCGCAACCTGCGCAAGGGCTCGGTGGAGGAGGGGGCCAGCACGATCACCCAGCAGCTGGCCCGCACCGTATTTCTGAGCCAGGACCGCACCCTGATTCGCAAGATCAAAGAGGCCGCCCTGGCCGGCAAACTCGAGCGCCAGCTCAGCAAACCCCAGATCCTCACCGAATACCTCAACCTTGTTTATCTCGGCTCGAGCGCCTACGGCGTGGCCGACGCGGCCTGGGTGTATTTCACCAAAACTCCCGACCAGCTAACCCTCGCGGAAGCCGCCCTGATCGCAGGGCTGCCACCCGCCCCCTCGGTTTATTCACCCCTGGTGAATCCCGACCTGGCCCTGGAGCGGCGCTCTGTGGTGCTGCGCCGCATGGAGGAGGCGGGCTTCATCAGCGTCAGCGAGCAGCAGCAGGCTGAGGCCGCACCGCTGCAGCTCAAACCAGCCGAGCCCAAATATTTAGACAGCCGCGCCCCCTGCTTCGGCAGCTGGGTGCAGCAGGAACTGCCCAAAGTGCTCAGCCCCGAGCAGCTCGAAGTGGGTGGTTTGACGGTGCGCAGCAGCGTCAATTTGGCCTGGCAAGAAAAAGCCCAGTCGGCGGTAAACATCTATGCCAGCGGCAGCATGCAGGGCGCCCTAGTGGCGATGGAGCCTGGCACAGGCCTAGTGCGGGCGATGGTGGGCGGCACCGACTTCGAAGACAGCCAGTTCAATCGGTCGGCCCAGGCCCTGCGCTCACCCGGCTCCACCTTCAAGTTGTTTGTATATCTCACGGCCCTGCAGCAGGGAATGCTGCCGGAGCGGCTGTTCCGTGATGCAGCCCGCTGCTTCGGCGGCTACTGCCCCAAGAATTTCGGCAACCGTTACCTCGGTTCGGTGTCAATGGTGGTGGCGCTGCAAAACTCGCTCAACACGGTGGCGGTGGGGCTAATCAAGGAGCTGGGTTTCGACAAGGTGATCGCAACAGCCAAGAGCCTCGGCATCACCCGTGAGCTGGGGCCCTTCTACTCACTAGCCCTTGGCGCCACCGAGCAAACCGTGGTGGACATGACCGCCGCATACGCCGCCATCAACAACGGCGGCATCTACGTGAAACCAACGCCATTTGAGGAGATCCTCGGCCCCGATGGCGAGCTGCTGTGGAGCCGCCGAGTGGATGGCGATCAAGGGCGCCGGGCGGTGAACAGCGACATCGCGGCCCTGATGCTGTGGATGCTGGAGCGGGCGGTGCGCTCAGGCACGGGAGGGGCCGCGGGCCTACCGGATCGTCCGGTGGCGGGCAAGACGGGCACCTCAGAGGGGGGCCGCGACCTGTGGTTTATCGGCTCGATTCCCCAGCTCACCACCGGGGTGTGGCTGGGCTATGACGACAGCCGCACCACCAACGACACCAGCGTGGTGGCCACCTACGCCTGGCGGGCCTTTATGGCGCCGATCAGCAAGGACCTGCCAGTGCGCCAGTTTCCGCCCAAGCCGGAACTGGTGGACACTTACAAGCAGGTTAAAAAGCAAGCAAAGCGCCGCATTGAACCGGCGGCCAACTCCCAAAGGTGGCGCGAGCAAGCTCCCGAGCCCGAAAATCTTGATCCCACCCCCAGCGTCTACGAGTGGCCCGAGGAACGGGCCACACCGGCCGCCCCTATTACACCCCAACCTCAAACACCAAGCGCGCCAGCTCCCACTGTGAGACCCGCAGCAGCCCAGAGCCCCGCAGCAGCCCCAAGCCAGGCGCCCCCCACACCACCGCCGCCCTTGGAAGCCCCGCCACCGCCGCTGGTGGCGCCACCACCACCCCCCTAAGCCTGCAGCAGGGCGGCAAAAAAGCCATCGCCGCCGCTTGCTACGGGCCAGCGCTGCCAGCTCTGCCGCAGCTGCCAGCTGATGTGATCGACAAGGAAGCCAGCGAGCAGCTGGCCGTTTTCAGCCGGATGCACTGTGCAGGTCGCATACACAAGCTGGCCGCCCGGCTTGAGCAGGGGCAGCAGGGACTCCAGCAGGGCCCGCTGCAGGGGCACCAACTCGGTGATCGTTTCAGGGCTGATCCGCCAGCGGGCATCGGCGTGGCGGGCCAGGGTGCCGAGGCCCGAACAGGGCGCATCCAGCAGGATGCGATCAAACCAGCCAAGCCACTCAGGCCTCTCAGCCGCCAGGGCGGTGGCATCGGCGGCCAGGGTGTGGATGCACTGCAGGCCAAGGCGGGCGGCATTGACGCCCACCCGGCGCAGGCGCCCCTCGGAGCGATCCACGGCCCACACCTCACCCTCGTTGCCCATGAGCTCAGCGAGATGGGTGCTCTTGCCACCCGGGGCGGCGCAGGCATCGAGGATCCGCTCGCCGGGCTGGGGATCGAGCAGCAGACCCACCGCCTGGGCAGTGCGATCTTGCACGCACCAGTGGCCCTCGGCGTAGCCGGGCAGGGCGCGCAACTCACCGGATCTGCCCAGCAGTGTGAGCCCCCCGGGCAGATCCGGCAGGGGGGCCGCCTCGATCCCGGCGGCAGCAAAGGCCGCCAGGGCTGCAGCAGGCGTGGTGCGCAGCAAGTTGAGGCGCAGGTCGAGAGCGGGGGGCTGGTTGCAGGCCAGGCCGAAGGCCTCGGGTTCAGGCCACTGCAAGGCCAGCTCCGCGAGCCAGGCGGGCAGGGAATGGCGCAAGCCATAGCTGACGGCGGGGTCGCTGGGCAGGGGGCCCAGCCCAGCCCAGGGCTCAGGCCCGGCCTCCGAGCGCCGGCGCCCGCAGGCCCGCAGCAGGCCATTGGCCACCGGCGCCAGCCGGCCGAGTCCGCCCCGTTTTGCCAGCTCCACGGTGGTGCTCACCGCCGCAGAGGCCGGCACCCGGCTGCTGAACAGCAGCTGGTAGAGCCCCAGGTGCAGCAGCCAGCGCAACTTGGGCGGCTGGCGGGCGGCGGGCACCTTGCCGAGGGCATCGAGCCAGGCATCGAGCAGGCGCCGCTGGCGGATGGCGCCGTAGGCAAGTTCGGTGGCTAGGGCCCGGTCGGCGCCCTCAAGGGGATGGCGCTGCAGCTCCCGCTCGAGCGCCAGATCGGCGTAGGCGCCAGCGCCCACCGCCAGCAACACCTGCCAGGCGAGCTGGCGCGGCGCCAGGCCAATCGCGGGGGTTTCGGTCGGGGGGGCGAGTGCCAGGGAGTGGGGCGGCGGAGAGCATGGCTCCACAACTAGCGCGCAGGGGTGAGTGGGCGGGGTGAGCGGCGGGTGCGGGTGCGGGAGAGGTGGATGTTTTTTGCTAGTTAGCTAAGGAGGACTAATTCGCAAACTCATCACCCCCAGCCCGCCAACGGTGCTGGGCCAGGGGCAACTGGCCGGCTGCATCCACTGGGATGCCTTCAGCGAGCAGCAGCTCACGCTGAATCCAGTCGCTGCCTTCGCGGCTGGGGTTGAAGCTGATCTGCCCTTTGGCATTAACAACCCGCTGCCACGGGATCTCCGACGGCAGGGGCAACCGCCGCAGGGCCCAGCCCACCTGGCGCGCCGCACCCCAGACGCCGATCAGCTCGGCGATCTGGCCGTAGGTGGCCAGCTGGCCGCGGGGGATGCGGGCCACGACGGCGTAGACCCGCTGGTCGAAAGCGTTTGGGCTTGGCATCTCCTGGAGGGCATGATCACGGTGCATGACCGGCAGGGTTTTCTTGGCATAGCCCTGCTTACGGTTGATGTCTATCTTTCACGACGTCTCCATGCCCTCCGGCGCGACCTTCAACACCCCAGACGATGAATCTGGCGCCGTTCCCCAGGGGCGAAGGGCTGAGGAGGAGGGCAGGTTGCGGGGCCTGACCCAGGCCGAAGGAATCGTCATGATCGTCCTAGGCCTCCTGGCTCTCGGCTTTCCCGTGGTGGCCTCCGCCTCGGCGACGATGATGGTGGCGATTGCCTTCCTAGTGGGCGGCATCGTGGGCTGGATCGACAACATCTCACGGGCGAGGCGCCTCGGGCGCTGGCACTGTTTCTGGCGGCTGGTGGTCTCAACCCTGTTCCTGGTCACGGGGATCTGGGTGCTCCTGCAATTCAAGGCGGGCATCGTGCCGGCGGCCTTCCAGGTGAAAGCCCTGGCCACGGCGATCGGCATCGTGTTCCTGGCCGAGGGGGTAGTGACTGCCATCCTCTCGCTCAGCCATCGCTCCACCAGCGGATGGGTTTGGGGGCTGGTCAACGGCATCGTCACCCTTGTGCTAGGTGTCCTGATCCTCTCGATGAGTCCGGCCGGGTTGCTCTCCGTGATCGGGACCCTGGTGGGCATCAGCTTTGTGTTCAGCGGGTTCGATTTGCTCGCCTTCAGCAGCCGCTTCCATCCGCGTGTCGAATGAATTGCGGCCATGAATCCGCAGCTCACCTGACGCCATGCCCCTGCTGCCCCGCCGCTTTGAGCGGCTCAAGGCCGTGCTCGATCGCCGCATGGGCGATCTCACCGTGGTGCTTGAGCATGTGGACAAGCCCCACAACCTCTCGGCCATCCTGCGCAGCTGCGATGCGGTGGGGGTTCTGGAGGCCCATGTGGTGAGCCTGGCGGGCCGCACGCCCACCTTCAACTGCACCTCTAAGGGCAGTGAAAAGTGGGTGCCACTGCATCGCCACAGCGACGGCGACAGCGTGGCCCTGCTGCGCCAACTCAAGGACCAGGGCTTCCGGCTCTATGGCACCCACCTGTCGGTGGAAGCGGTGGACTACCGCCAGTGCGACTTCACCGGCCCAAGCGCCCTGGTGCTGGGGGCCGAGAAGTGGGGTTTAAGCGCTGAAGCGGCGGCATTGGTAGATCAGCCGATCGTGATCCCGATGCACGGCATGGTGCAGTCGCTGAATGTGAGCGTGGCCTGCGCCACCTTGCTGTTTGAGGCGCTGCGTCAACGGGAGGCTGCCGGCCTGCTGCCACGCCACGGCGAGGGGGTGCCGGCGGAGCGCTACGGCAACTTGCTGTTTGAGTGGGCCTATCCGGAGGTGGCGGCCTGGTGCCAGCAAGAGGGTCGTGCCTACCCAGCCTTGGATGCCGAAGGAGCGATCAGCGAAACCCTGCCCCGCACGATCAAGCTCAGGCACTGAAGCTGCCCTACTGAAGCTCGACTACAGATAACGGCGGGCGGTAGGCAGCCAAATCGCCACGCCGAGGGCCAGCAGCTCAATGAAAATCTGGCGGCCGCCGAGCAGCACCACCGCCAAGGCAACGGCAGCAAGCAACTTTTGGAACAGGCTCCAAACATCGTCGGCGTTGGCATTGCCGCTGCACCAAAGTGCCACCGCGGCAGAGAGCAGGAGCAGATCCAACCACCAGGGCACGGGCTCAATGCGGCTGCCTACTGATTCTGGCGCGGCAGCGAGCAAGTGAATCGCCCTAGATGCCGTGCGAAATGGCTAGCAAAACTCCATTTTGGCTGCGGATATGGCGGCAGTGCGGCGATTTTTGCAGCCACCTCCTGGCAGCTTCTTCCTGTTTGGCGCTTCAGGATCCCGTCCGCTGGGCATTGCCACCACTGAGCCAGCTCTCGAGGCCCTCGCCTAAAAACGACAGACCCAGCACCAGCACAAACATGGCCAGGCCTGGGTAGAGGGCGGTCCACCAGATGCCGGTGGGCACGGCGGTGAGGGCCTGCTGCAGGTCGCCGCCCCACTCGGGGATGGTTTCGGGCAGGCCCAGGCCCAGAAAACCGAGGCCACCGAGCACCAGCACGGCATCGGCGGCATTGAGGGTGAGCAGCACCGGCACCGAGGTGATCACGTTGCGCAGCAGGTAGCGGCGCAGGATCCAGATCGGGCCGGCGCCTAGCGACTGGGCCGCCTCCACAAACAACTCGGCCTTCACCTGGGCGGTTTGGTTGCGCACCACCCGGAAGTATTGGGGGATGTAGACGACGCAAAGGGCGGCGGCGGCATTGGGCAGGCCCCGGCCCAGCAGGAAGGCCAGCACCACCGAGAGCAGCAGCACCGGCAGGGTGTAGAGGGTGTCCATCAGCAGCACCAGCACTCGATCCACCCAGCCGCCCAAGTAGCCGCTCACCATGCCAAGCGGCACACCGATCAGCAGGGCGATCACCAGGGCCAGCAGCACCACCTGCAGGGCCACGCCACTGCCGGCGAGGGTGCGCACGCACACGTCGCGGCCCAACCGATCGGTGCCGCACCAGTGGCTCAGCGAGGGCTGGGCATAGATCGGATTTTGCAGGCCGGCGTTGGGATCGCTCAGCCAGCCGGCATGCACCAGCAGCGGCGTGAGCAGGGCCACCAGCGCATAGAGCACCACGATCACCAAACCCCAGCGGGCCATGCGGACCGAGAGGCTGGGGGCGCGGTGCAACGACAGGACCATGGCGCGACCTTACGCAGCTAGGCGGCAGGCCGCAACAGGTCTATCCACCAACAAGGCTTCATTACCATAAGGAGAGCACCGCCCTAAAGTGATTCCTGTGAGTGAAGCCTTGGGGCTGCGGCAGGGGGATCAACTCAGCTGGGAGATGGAGGATGGCTCGGTCCGCGTGCGGGCAATTGCTCCGCTCGACCTGGCATACCTACAAAGCCTCGATGCCAGCCTGCAGGAGTGGAGCAGCCCAGCGGATGAGGAAGCCTTCGCAGGGCTATGAAGCCGTTTGAACGTCATTCACTGGTTCTGGTGCCGTTCCCCTTCACGGATCGCGCCACCCAGAAGCGGCGCCCGGCGGTGATGCTGTCGTCACCCGACTTCCAGCGCGCCTCAGGCCATGTTCTGCTGGCAATGGTGACGTCGGCCAAGCAAGCCGCGTGGCCCCTGGATTGGAGGATCCAACACCACCAGGACGCAGGCCTGACCCAGCCCTGCCTGGTGCGCTTCAAGGTGTTCACGCTGGATGAACGCCTGATCCTGAAGACCCTGGGACACCTGGCCCCGCCCGATCGCGATGGGGTCGCAGCCCAGCTGCACCAACTGGTGGACTAAGAACGACGCTAACGATTGCGGCTAGCGTTGAATTCAGACTTGCTCCCAGCAGCGTGACAAGCCAGCTGCAACGCAATGGGTTTCCGCTGCTGCCTCTGCAACCAAGCGGAGGTCCCGTGGATCTTGAGCTCGTCAACAGCCTGCGGGAGGACGGCGGGGAGGGCGCTCTCGAACTGATTGCCACGTAAACCGCAAGCCCCTTGCCACCAATCCGGCCAATCGTTCGATCCCATCGCAGCATTGGCAGGATTTGGCGCCAGGATTGGCAGGCACTCGCACTAAATTGCCACCAAACCCTGGACTGCTGTCAATGTCGTCGCTGCAGATTCGCGACCTGGAAAACCAGGCGGGCGGCGATCCCCCTCTGCGGCGCCAAGCGGCCTTGGAGCGCATCGAACAGCGCTGGTCGCACAGCCCTCCCTTTAAGTGGCCCCAATCGCCGGAAGACCTGATCCGAGCCGACCGGGAGCGCTAATGCCCAGTGCCCGCCTGCTGATCGTCGACGACGACCCGGAGCTGCGCCAGTTCCTACGCACCGAGCTGGAAATCGAGGGCTACGCCTGCGCCGAGGCGGCCAGCGGCCAGCAGGCGCTGATGCAGCTGCGGGAAAGCCGCTGGGACCTGCTGCTACTGGATTGGACCCTGCCGGATTTCAGCGGTATGGAGATCTGCCGGCGCTTGCGGGGCAGCGATGACCACACGCAGGTGCTGATGCTCACCGCCCGCGATGACGTGCGCGAACGGGTGGAAGCGCTGGATGCGGGCGCCGACGACTACCTCACCAAACCCTTCTCTATCGAGGAGCTGCTGGCCCGGGTACGGGCCAGGCTGCGCAGCGCCAGCAAAGCCAACAGCGAGCCGGAAACCCTGCAGCTGGCGGATCTGCAACTCACTGCTGCCAGCCGAGAGGTGAGCCGCGGCGGCGAAAGCATCGCCCTCACCGGCCGGGAATTTGAGCTGCTGCACCTATTACTGCGCCAGCCCAACCAGGTGCATGGCCGTGAAGCGATCCTCAACGCGGTGTGGGGCGAGCACTGGGTAGGCGACGACAATGTGCTCGATGTGTATATCCGAGCGCTGCGCCGCAAGCTGGAGCGAGAAGGCCGGCCCACCCTGATTCAAACCGTCCGCGGCGTGGGCTTCATGCTGAAGGAGGCACCCCCAAGGGCCTAACTAGGGGCAGGTGCAACTGAAAATCGGCGCCACCCCCGGGGGCATCGGCCACCTGCACCGAACCACCCATCGCCTCCATCAGCAGCCGCACCACGGCCAGGCCGATGCCACTGCCGCGGCTGTTGGCAACGATGGCGGCGCTGCCGCGGGCGAAGCGGCCAAAAATTGCATCGCGCTCGCCGGGTTCCACGCCGGGGCCCTGGTCGCGCACATGCAGCACCAGGGAATCACCCTGCTGATCGGCAGCGAGGCTGACCGGCAGCGGTGTGGGGCTGTAGTGGAGGGCGTTTTCAATCAGGGCGGCCAGGCACTGCTGCAGCCGCTCCGGATCGCCGATCGCCACGGGCAGCTCCGCAACTGAAGTGTCTAGGCGCAAGCGCCAGTCACTGCTCTGGGCCAGCCGCTCGTAGGCCTGCACCAGGGCCTCGTCAGCCACGACCGGCAGACGCCGCAGCTGAAACCGGCCGGAATCCTGACGGGCCAGATCAAGCAAATCGCTCATCAGGCTGCCCATGCGCATGGCCTCCTGCTGGATCAAGCGCAGGGAGGGCGCCGTGGCCTCCAGACCCGGCTGGCGCAGCAGGCGCTGGGCGTGGCCAGAGATCAGGGTGATCGGCGTGCGCAGCTCATGGGCAACGCCATCCACAAAAGTGCGCTGCCGCTGCCAAGACGCCGATAGGCGCTGCTGCAGGTCGTTGAAAGCAAGGGCGATGGGCTGCAGCTCCTCTGGCTGCTCGGCCACGGGGATCTGGTCGGAAACCCGCGGCGGCGCCTGGGTGGCGGAGAGCTGGCTGGTGAATTCCTGCAGGGGCTGCACCAGGCCGCGGTGCAGTACCAGGCGCAGCAGGGCACTGGTGAGCAGGCTAGACACCCCGGCCGCGGCCACCAGCAGCCAGAAGTTGAACCACTCGCGGCGCACCGAGGCCGACACGTCCTGCTCCACCAGCAGGCCGGCGCGGCTGCCATCGGCCAGCTGCAGCGGCTGCCAGCTCAGCAGCCAGACCTGATCGCCGCTCTGCAGGGGCTGGGCATTGGCGGCGTAAGCAGCGTCCGGCAACAGGCTGAGGCGCAGGTTGGTTAGCAGCGAGGCTTCCAGCAGGGGCAGCAGCTGTGCCCTAGTGGTGGCGCGGCGCTGCAGTTCAGTGCTGAGCTGCTCCACCGTCTGGCGGTGGGCAGCGGTGCGATCGAAAGCGGCGATGCGCTGGTTCAGCAGCAGCAGCAGGCTGTAGCCAGCCAGCACCGCCAGCAGGGAGGTGCTCTGCAACCAGAGACGCAGAGGCGAGATCCGCACTGGCGGGGGGATTCAGGGAATACTCAGATTCTGCTCAGCCCGCCTGTGTTGGCAGCGCTGCCGATCTGGCCACGATGCATGTGCTTTAAATAGCCTTATACACTCAATGACTTCTCTTCTCCAGGGCAAGCTGCTGGCCCAGCGCTCACTCTTCCAACGCCTGCAGAGCAGCAAGAGGCTCAGCAAGCTTGGCCAAGCCGGCTTCACGCTAATTGAGCTGCTGATTGCGATTGTGATCGTTGGGATAGTTAGTGCGATTGCGATTCCCAACCTTCTCAATACACGCGACAGTGCTGAGCAGAAAGCCAATCAAGCCTCTGCCAGCGCCGCCGCCCGCGCCTGCGCAACTGCCATACTCACCGGTGCTAACCCCCTGCCTACAGCACCAACAGGACCTGGAGGGGATCCACCAACAGCTGGCACCTGCGCAGCAGGTACAGCAATCACCTATGGAGTAGGTCTCAAGAGAGGGTCAGCAATCCCAGCCGCTGATGGCACGATAACTATACAAGCTCCTGAAGCTCCTCCTGCTGGTGGCTAACAACTAGTGATCAAGGGAAGCTCCGGTCAACGAGGGTTTTATGCTGGCAGCAAAGAACAATTTTGAGGATGAGTGGATTTAGGGGTGATTCAGCTCCAATTTACCTTCTTCTTAATCTCAGAGGGAAACTTTGCCCTTGTTCTAGGCCCAATTCCAGCCAAATAAACACACCATTTGTGCCCTTATCCTGTCGCCAGTAGAGAGGCGCGGGCGAGATATAGATTCATAAGCGCTGCCAGAACATTGACTTTGCAGTGGTTCTTGGCCATGCCGCGGAGACGGTCTTCTGGAACCCAAACTGTTGTTTGATCACACGAAATGAGTGTTTAACCTTTGCCCTGATGTGCGCCTTGTCTATCTCTAGTAAATCAATCAATCTGCCATCTGGCCTATCTGGCAAGACCCGCCGCTTCCTCACCATGGAGTAGCTGGGCTGCTCGGGTGATGTCATGCACATTGGCCGAGGTGGTCTCTACCGAGTGGATGAGGCCGCAGTCCTTGTCAACCCCTATATGGACCTTCATCCCGTAGGCGCAGCCCCGCAAAGCGGCGTATGGTCGCAACCTCAATCAGATCAAGCAAGGGCTACCAGGGCACTACCTGATCCATTTCGGCCAGGTACTTCTCCTTCTTGGTGAGCTTTTTGGCGGTGGTTTGCTCGTAATCGGAAAAGCCAAGCTGCTTACCGCCCATCACCCCAGTACTGGACTTGATTTATGCCCCTATTCTCACGCAGATGGACTGGGTTTTCCAGTGTCTCCTGAGTTACTTGGCTCCAATTACTTGTTGATCTAGGGCCTTAAGGGCACCTCGAAAAATCAACATATCACTTAATTTCGGCATGATCTCGTTTA
>ERZ888423.2073-NODE-2073-length-15807-cov-13.042661_pt1 | contig 15807 bp, 10 predicted proteins | sample MGYA00520523_ERZ888423 | MGnify/ENA primary metagenome ERZ888423 (study PRJEB32303, sample SAMEA104408611) | aquatic metagenome | biome: Brackish water; feature: Pelagic; material: water | place: Baltic Sea | collected 2014-06-08T10:24:00 | depth 30,27 m ...
CATCCCATGATAAGACTTATTTAAGTACACCATCATAATGACACCGATCTCGACCGCTACGCCCGCGAGCGCGATAAAGCCGACACTTACGGCGACCGAGAAATTGTAACCGGCGAAATACATAAGCCAAAAACCACCAACTAGTCCTAACGGCAGTGTTCCTAAGATCAAAAACACTTCGGCGAAGTGTCTAAAATTGGCGAACAACAGCAGCGTAATAATTGCTAGCGTGAAGGGAATGACAAGCGTGAGGCGCTCTTTCGCCCTTTCCATGTACTCGAACTGCCCCGACCAGCTAAGTGAGTAACCCGGCGGCAACTCGAGCGACTCGGCAATAACCTGCTTTGCGTTTCTGACGTAGGTCCCTATATCGACATTTTCAATATCGATTAATGTCCAGCCGTTGAGTCTCGCATTTTCGCTGCGGATGCTCGGTGGCCCGTCTTCTATAAAGACATTGGCAACGTCTGCTAGCGCAATACGTTGGCCATCAGGGGTCAACAGGGGCAACACTTTCACCGATTCGAGCGAGTCCCGATAAGCCTGAGGGTAACGCAGCTGAATCGGATAACGCTCGAGCCCCTCAACGGTTTCACTAATATTTATTCCGCCGATAGCAGTCGTCACAATTTGCTGGATGTCGGCGACATTGAGCCCATAGCGTGCAGCACGATCGCGGAGAATGTCCACTTTGATATAGCGACCGCCCGCCACTCGCTCGGAGTAGACCGACGCGGTACCCGGCAGGCCGGCCAAGCTTCGCTCTATCTCCTGCCCTAACCGCTGTATAACCGTGAGGTCGGGGCCGGCGATTTTGATACCTACGGGCGTTTTAATGCCTGTCGCCAGCATATCGATGCGTGTCTTGATAGGCATCACGAAGGCATTGGTTAGCCCAGGCAGGGTGACGAGTGAATTCATCTCGTCTATGAGGTCTTGCGTCGTTATGCCTTCCCTCCATTCGCTGCGTGGCTTCAATTGAATAAACGTTTCGATCATCGTAAGTGGCGCCGGGTCGGTCGCGGTTTCCGCCCGTCCCATTTTGCCAAATACTGTGTCTACCTCCGGCACTGTCTTGAGTAATTTGTCGGTCTGCTGCAACAATTCACGCGCCTTACCGATAGATATGCCTGGGAAGGTTGTTGGCATATACATCAGGTCTCCCTCGTCTAAAGGCGGAATAAACTCGCTGCCGATTTGACCTGCCGGCCAAACGCTACCGAGGGTGATAAGAACCGCAGCTCCCATCGTGAGCTTAGGTTTAGCCAGCACACCTTTTATTGCGGGGCGATAAAGCCGAGCGATCGAACGGTTAAGGGGATTAGCCTGCTCCGGCATAATCTTTCCGCGGATTAAATAGCCCATTAGCACTGGCACCAGTGTTATCGACAGCAATGCCGAAGCCGCCATCGCATAGGTTTTCGTGAATGCCAGTGGTGCAAACATTTTGCCTTCCTGCGCCTCGAGCGCGAAGACCGGCAGAAAACTCAGCGTGATAATGAGCAAACTAAAGAACAGCGCCGGCCCGACCTCTCCCGCTGCCTCGGCCACGAGGCGCCAGCGATTTGCGTCGGTCAGTCCTGCACTTGTCGATAGGCCTTTGGGGCTAGCGCTTTCTCCTGCCAATTCTAACTTCTTATGCATGTTCTCTATCATGACGGTCGCCCCATCGATCATGGCACCAATTGCGATTGCAATTCCCCCTAGCGACATAATGTTGGCGTTGATCCCTTGTAGGTTCATGACGGTAAACGCGGCGAGCACTCCCACCGGCAAACTAATGATCGCCACAAGCGACGAGCGAAAATGAAAAAGAAAGGCGATAAATATGAGAGCGACAACAACGAATTCTTCGAACAGTTTTTCCCACAAATTGTTCACCGCGCGAGTGATCAGTGCCGAGCGGTCATAGACAGTGATAATTTCGACACCCTCTGGCAGCCCAGCCTTTAATTCTTCGATTTTCGCTTTGACGTCTCGTATCACCTCTGCTGCGTTCTCGCCGTAGCGCATAACGACGATACCGCCAACAACCTCGCCCTCGCCGTTTAGCTCAGCGAGCCCTCTGCGCATTTGAGGGCCGAGGTTAATGTCGGCGATATCCTTGAGCAAAATGGGCGTGCCGTTTTCATTTAGGCCGAGTGGGACGGTTTTTATGTCATCGATACTCGACAAGTAACCGTCGACTAAAACCATGTATTCGGCTTCGGCCATCTCGATCACCGACGCACCAGACTCTTGATTGCCCCGGTTAATTGCCGTTTGGACATGACTTAACGGAATGCCGAAAGCGCGCAGTTTTTCTGGGTCTATCTGAATTTGATACTGTTTAACCATGCCGCCAAGCGACGAAACTTCTGACACACCCTTCACAGTTTGCAGCTCGTATTTCAGAAACCAATCCTGAATACTGCGCAGCTGACTGAGGTCATGTTGTCCCGTTCGGTCAGCCAGTGCATACAAATAGACCCAGCCGACGCCCGTGGCATCAGGACCGAGCTGTGGTTTAGCAGTCGCGGGGAGGTCAGCTGACACTTGGCTCAAATACTCGAGCACTCGACTCCGCGCCCAGTAGAGGTCTGTTTTGTCCTCGAAAATCACATAGACATAAGAGTCACCGAAGAAAGAGTAGCCGCGCACAGTCACCGCGCCCGGTACTGAGAGCATCGCTGTCGTCAGTGGATAGGTCACTTGGTCTTCGACCACCTGCGGAGCCTGCCCCGGATAGGAGGTCTTCACAATAACTTGAACATCGGATAGATCGGGAATCGCATCGACCGGCGTCGTCCGCAATGAATAGGCACCAAAAATTAAAAGTATTGCCGTAAGCAACAACACCAGCATTCGATTGGCGATAGACCAATTTATAACGTTAGTAATCATCTTATTTCCTTGTCGCCCTCGTCGACTTATGAACACCAATCACCTAACCACTTAAGGTCACATTTAGTGATCATGGTGCTCTGCCTGCTCCGCATCTGTAGGCGTAGTCATCGGCATAGTCATTGGCATAGTCATTGGCGTAGTCATCGGCATCGACTGCGGTTGATCTGGCTGCCCCCCGCCGCTATTAATCGTGTCTGCAGACGATCCGGCCATACGCAGAAAGTCCGAAGTAATGCTCGATTCCGAGTCCAGTAAAAAGTGCGCAGAGGTCACAATCCTGTCTCCGCTTTCGAGCCCTGAAATAATCTCTGTTTGGCTATCGCCAGTTCGGCCTAGCGCGACCTCAACGGATTTAAATCTACCTTCACCCATGGCAAGAACCACGCGGTCTTGCACGCCGCTGCGGATAATCGATTCATTCGGCGCGAGCAATACCTGACGTCCTGATTCGCTGTGCTGAATCATGACCTGCGCAAACATATTCGGCTTAAGTGCTTGGTCCTGATTCTGAAACTTAAGTCGTACAGGAATCGTGCGAGTGTTTTCATCTAGGGTCGGGTAAATAAAATCGACTACGCCTTGCCATTCGCGCCCGGGCAGATAATCGAGCGTCATGGTCACGGGGTCTGAGTTGGACACAAGCGAGGCCTGTCGTTCGAACACTTCGGCAATCACCCAGACCTCGTCTAGCACGCCTATCGACATAATCCGATTGCCGGGCTGTACATACTGTCCTTCGCGCACACTTAGCTCGGCAACTAAACCGCCCTGAGGCGCATAAACGGTGACAGTCTGAAAAACGCGACCTTCGCGTTTAATTCGATCGATAAGCCTTTGCGGTACTTGCAATGCCCGCAAGCGTTCTTCTGATGATTCTATGAGCGTCGGCCGCGTCGATTCTCGGCTCATCGCAATGAGCAACTCTTCCTGCGCGTTAACCAACTCAGGCGAGTAAATCGAATAAATAGGTTCTCCTTCTTCGATAAATTCACCCTGGGTTTTTACGTTAAGTACGTCAATCCAACCTGCGATGCGTGGATGCATGTGTACGAGGCGATCTTCGTCGAATCGAACATAGCCCACCGTCCGAATGTTGCTTTCGAAAGGGCCGACCTCGATGGTCTGGGTTCTCACTCCAAGATTGTTTTCTACCACCGGCGAAATCGACACCATTCCTTGTGCATCATCCGTCGCATACACAGGGACAAGGTCCATACCCATGGGTGACTTGCCGGGTGTATCGCGCCTATAGTTCGGATCCATTGGTGCAACCCAATAGAGCGGGTCTGGCGATGCGATCTGTGTCGCCGATTTCGGTGCAACAGCAAGCCACACCCCGCCAGCGCCAACAATAGCCCCCATAAAAAGAACGCTAGCCAGTGTCTTCATAGAAATTGTCATCGGGTTATTCCTCGTTTATGGCCGAACCAGCCAGTAAATAGTCGAGCCGTGCCAATACCTGCAAGCGCTCTACATCAATCTGAAGAAGATCTATTTTTGTATTGAGTTCGGCGATATAGGCGCGCATCACTTCTTCGAAGTCGCCTTCATCCGCCGTGTAGGCCGAGAGAGTCGCCTCGGTAAGGTCGTTGATTTGCGCGAGAAGCAAATCAGCGTAAAGAGTGCGTCGCTCATCAAGAATATTCAGCTCTGCGACGGCTTGCTGATAATTGGCAAACAGTTCTTTTACTATAAGCGTGCGCTCGACTTGTATCGCCGCTGCACTGTGTTGACTCGCTCGAATTAGCGGCTTTTGTCTTTTCTCTGCAAACAAGGGGACATCGAAACTGAGCTCTAGGGTAAGAAAATCCGCTCGATTAATCCCCCCCGGTGCGTTGTCTCTGTAGCCATACGCGGCGCCAACCGTGTATTCAGGTTTTAAGCTTTGCTTGGCCAGTGCAACCTGTGTGGCCGCCACTTCGATCTGCTTATCGTGGCTGCGGATTCGAGGATGCGTTTCGAAAAACTCAGCGGCTTCGGCAAGGGTCGCTAGCCTAATTTGAGGCGGCGCGCGCTGCGGAATCTCATCGCTCAAAGCACCCGCAATCAGCGCGCTAGGCACCCACTGCGCAAGCTGTTGCTTATTGCTGTCCTGCGCTTGTCGCAGCACAGCAAGCCTATCGTCTAATCTCAATAGTTCGAGCTGTGCGCGCACCACGTCTTGCTGCCTTGCAAGCCCAGCCCCAACGGTATATCGCGAGCTCGTTATATCGATAAGCTGTTGGAACAACGATCGATCGGCTTCGATTAACGCGATCGATCGCGCCGAGAGAAAGCTCTTTAACCAGAGTTGTGAAACGAGTAGCTCAACCTTCGCCTTGCGGTCCGCTCTGAGAAAAGGGTTAACCTCGCTTTGCTGTTTCTTCTTTTGCTCAGAGAGCAACAGAGTATCTCCGCGTGGGATCACCTGATTAATACCGACGCGCAGCTGAGTCATCGGCTCTTGACCAAGATTGAAGGTGTCAAGCGGCAGGTTCGACAGACCGATCGAGACGCGAGGGTCTGGCAGCTGCGCCGCCGCTAGTGCTTCCTCGAGCATCGCTTGCTCGCGTTCAACATTTGCTGCAAGCCAATCGTCTTCCAAGACCGCTTGCTCTATGGCGTTTTCGAGGGTTAGCGCCGGATACGTTTGGGCTACTGCCTCTAGCGCGCCCAGACACAATGCTTGCGCAAACAAAGTGGCAAGCACAATTCGCTTTGATAAATTTTTCATTAGAATAGCTCTCAACCGAACATGGGCAGCGATGGCTGCTTTCAATAAGCACAACGTCGCGGCGCGCGTGTTCTTCTAAGAGAAACTAAAAGGAAATTCGACTCGGTCGCTCGCGATAAAAACGAGCCCGAGGCCTAACCTACCGACGCACCGATCCTGTGATTAGGCTGCAATCGGTGGGCGAAAGAGGTTTTCGAGTGAGTTGCTGAGGGTGGGCGCGAGATAACTCTCACGCAGTAACGCGGGAGAGTCGGGGCGATTGAGTGGCTGCGGGTTTATGCTGCTTACAACGCTGCAGCTCAGACAAGAGTCACAGTCATGATCGGCTGGAGACAATCCTGTGTGGCCGTCTGCCTTTTCGACTCCCCCCTGCTCGCTCGAGTGAGTCTGAGCCTGATTAACAACAGAGGTGGTGTGCGCGTCTACGTGAGACCCAGAACGCTCATCTGCGAAAAAATCTGCGTGAGACGTGTCTGAGAAAGACGCGTCTGAGAAAGAAGAGTCTGAATGGCCCAGGTGGCTAAGCTGATCAAGCTGATCAAGAGGCGCGCTAGTGTGCATGCCCAGATGACAGTTCAGCGCGCCAGCCGGTGTCACCATCATTTCGCAGGCAAGTAATGGTAGCGCAGCCACCTGCCCGACAGCACCGAGGAGAGCGAGAACAAACATAAACTGCGAGGGCAACTGCTTGACGAGTTTTTGCGCACGAACTTCAGTCCGTTTAGCGTTTACCCTTCGATGGGTACTGGCTATTTGGCTTAGCCTTAGCCTTAGCCCCAGCACGCGCGTCGCAAACAAAGTAAGTTTAAGAAAGTTCATAATCCAATGGTGCGCCATGGCCTGAAAAAATGCAACCGCTTCATGGAAAAGCCAATTTATTTCATAACCTTAGAGCCACACGAAAGTTTGCCGCGATATCGAGCTGGCAAATTAACGACTCAGGTTGCGCGCAGGGACGATCAACAACGCATAGCACGCGATGGCCACGAGCAAGCTCGTATTAATCCCACTCCACATCGAAATCGCCACGGCAAGCACACTCGCAAGAACCCCCGTCGCGCCATTCACACCCCACATCCACGGCAGGCAATCGTCGGAGTACTGACGGAACAGGCGAAGCCCTAGAGGGAAACACATTCCCATAGGTATTGCAGCTGTCGCCACCAGCAGAATCACAATCAGGCAACGAGCGACAAGCCCCTGATCGATGGTCGCTTGGATAATCGGACCCGACAACAAATAGATCGCACTAATGAGAACGACAATTGTCAGCGGCAAGGCGAGCGTCCAGCGCTTATCGCGTTCGACAGAGATGCGATCAGATAATGAACTGCCCAACCCCGCCGCGATTATCATCGAAAACAGCAGTACCGACACCGCATAAACCGGGTGGCCTAAGTAGACAGAAAAACGCTGAATCAGTGGTATCTGCACCATCATAAATCCGGTGCCTATGCAGGCGAAGTAAAGCAGGCCGTTGGCGAACACGCCTTTGGGCAGCTTCGGCTTTCCCGAAAGCAAGAGCGGCACGCCAATAACGAGCGTCACACCAATAAAAGCGAGCAGGCACAAAAGCATGAGCGTGTAAGTTGCAAGGAGGTTACCGCCCGCAACGATACCTAGCTCGCCGAGTTCCGCGTCGGTGCTTAACAGCGCCGATGGTTTTAGGATATTGAAAAAATACGGGCGGCTATCGAGCGGCGGCGAAAAGTCGAGAAACTGGTGCTGCGTTGCTGCTTCAAGCTGAGCGACGCTATTGCTCGCTAGCGCATCACGAATGAGGCGCTCGCTACTCTCTTGGCGTGGCGAGTGCAGGATAGTAAACGCCATCTCTGCCGCAACCGCTTCTATTTGATCGAGGTCGGCGTCGCTGAATGGCGTGGGAGAGACAAGGAGTGTCGCGACCGTATTACGCGCCACTAACACCGCATGATCGCCAGGATTCTGTATTCCTTGTTCCAATAATGACATCGACGCAAGCGAGATCAGCCTATTTGTCTCGGAAAGCGCCTCCGGAGAATACCACCGGGAAACACTAAGCAAACCGTCGGGAGCGAGCTTATCGAAGAATATCTGCCACCCTTCAACCGTGTAGAGGCCGTTCTCGGACAGCGTAAACGCGCCCGCTCCAGTTGCCGCCCACGTGTCGATAAGCGACATCTGAATCACATCGTATGTCTCATCGGTGCGAGTCAGGAACGAGCGCGCCTCATCGTGTACAAACTGCACTTCGGGCTGCTGGTCGAGCGAGACAAAGTCGCGGCGGCGGTCTTGTAATATGTCGAGTATTGCTCCGTTTATTTCGATTCCGGTGATGTGTTTGCTCTTAGCCCATAGCGCGGTAAGAATGTCGCGTCCGCCGCCTACGCCTATTACTGCTACGTTGCCTTCTTTACGTAAATGATAAGGCAGGGAAGTCACATCGAAGCGCGGCCAGTCCAGCTCGTCTTTATTTCCATCCCACTGTGTAACTGCGGTGCCAGCCTCTCCGTCGATTACCAACCCCTGTAGCTTCATGCCTTCTATCACTGGTGCGCCAGCACCTGCACCCCAATAGAACGGCCCGACTCGCTCTTCGGCGGGCGACAGCAAAATTTGGCCATGAATGGTCCAGTACTCAATCGTCTGATCGCTGTAAGCGACTTCATTGCCCTTGGGGTAGAACACCCGCAGCCCACCGGTAAGCTGACTGTTTACGAAGGCGCCGATAGTCAGTGCAGCGGCCAGCGCTACCCAGCGCAGGTCGCTGCGGCCGGTTTTCGCGCGTTGAAAAAAGAGAATGGCAAGCACGGTCATGACTGTCGACGCGATCGTCGCGCTACTGATATCGAGAACACTTAACAGCGCGAGACAGGCGAGGCTGCCAAGCGCCGCACCGATAAGGTCGACCGCGTAAATAAGGCCGCTATTGCCCGGCACCTGCGTAAGCGCAATAGTCACAACCACGCCACTGAACGCAAACGGGATTGCCACCGCGAGGGTAATCAGTGTCATCTTTAAGAGGTTTGCCGCATCCCATCCCTCGAGCGTGCTTAACGGCGTAAACAAAATGATGAGGTGGCAAACGAGCGTGCTCAGCGCGAAGAAAATCGAATAGCGATAGAGTGAGCCGAAGGCGTCTTCGCGCGGGAATTTACGCGGTTTGAGGTAAACCCAGAGCGCACCGGCGGCCATGCCAAACATGGCCATCGATACCGCAAAAAAAGACAAATGATACCAAGTGACGACCGAGAGCAGCCGAGTATTGAGGATCTCAAGTAGCAGTGTCGCGCTCGTGATAAAGAAAAGTCCTGCGAGAAAAGATCTGCTCGTGCCCTGTGCTGTCGAAGTACCCAAAATCGGCCTTGCTCCTCATTCTTTTTGTGTTTCGCACCCCGCGTCTCTGCTGCTACTGCAATCTCGCGCAGCCGCGGCTATTAATCGCGAACTAATCTGACGCATAATAGACGATAAACGTGACAATCAATATGGTTAGCTTGTAAAGCCTGCATGCTCGAAGGCTTCCGAGATCAGCGACAGCGCCAAAATCCCAGAGGGACCGCCCGTGACTCAGCCCATTAAAACAGCACTTTCATTGCTGCCACTCTTGGGCTACCTCATTTTTTTAATTTTTTCTGCCTACTCAAAGCCGCTCTACACTTGGGATACCGTTCCCTATACCGCCACCATTCTGAGTGCCGATATCAAAGATCCGCAACTCCTGCACACGCGCACATACGAGTATTTGCAGCGCTCGCTGTCGCCCCAACAATACGCGTCAATAACCTCCGGCGCTTACGCTGCTGATCTCGAAAACAACGCCGATCACTTTATCAGCCAACTGGATATGTATCGAATCAAGCCCGCTTATGTGATTGCGCTGCGAACATTCACGGCGCTCGGCGCCGAACCGCTGACGTCGCTTAGGCTGCTCTCTTTAATTCCCGGCGTGCTTTTCTGCCTGCTGCTCTTTGCCTGGCTGTCGCGCAGCTGCAGCACGTTGGGTGCTGCGTTGATTGTCGTCGCCTTTGCGGTGGTCGGGCGCCTCGCCGACCTAAGCCGCGTCCCAGTTCCCGACAATCTCTCTGCGCTTATTGTGTTCGCAGCGCTCTATGCTCTGGTCTGCAAGCAGTGGCTGCGAGTCGCCGTATTTTTGCTCGTCGCATCGGTCTGTGTGCGGACCAACAACATCCTGTTTGCAGGCTTGGTGCTCCTGTGGCAAAGCTTTAGCGCTTACGCTCAAAGCGCCTCGCTACGCAGCCCTGCTGTGATGTTATTCGCCGGCGGCCTAGGGCTGAGCAGTGCGCTCTATTTTACAATCAATGGCCTGTTCGACTATTCGTGGTGGCGGCTGTTCTATCACACTTTTGTTCAAAGCCAAGTCGATATTCCGGGCTTCGCGCAGCCATTCGTCTTCGAGACTTACTGGGCTGTAGTGCAGTCGGCGCTTGTACAAATAGCCGCGAGCGGCGCCACGATAGCCACCTCGATGCCCTTCTTCGTGCTGCTTCTCCTCCTCTGTTCGCGGGGTGTCAGCCGGCAGCTTCTGGCAGAGGCGCTGACGCCGAGAACACTGGTGTCTCTGCAGCACCTCGCCCTGCTCTGTTTACCGCTGTTTGCCGCATTTCTCGTGCTTTTCCCCCTGGTGCTGGGGTGGGATCGCTTCTTCTTGCCCTTTTACGCATTGATTACGGTAGCAGCCGCCGAGCGCTGGTCTGTTAAGCGCGAAAAGGCTACCCAAAACGACCCCAAATCATTATAGTTAGCGCCTGAAATTCATCCAGCTTGTGCTCATTTTCAAGGAATACACTATGTCAGCTCATGACCACGACCAAGATTCAAATACTGGCGCAAACATCGTTATCGTTGTTTCACTAATCGCTATGTCGCTCCTCACTTACATGGTGGCGGTTTGGTTGCTCTAAATTCGATTTTATCGAGGCTGCAACACTAATCCTGTGCCAGACTCGATAGACTGAGTGAGGTCTGGCGGCGACGTCCCCCGCCTCACAGCTTGGCTTCCCCGACTTAAACTCCTTAGCTCTCATCCACTCATTTGAGGCTGATCCTATGCTGCTCGACAATCGACTATTTGTTTACGGGACGCTCGCGCCCAACCAACCTAACGCTCGTATTCTTGCCCCTCTGGCTGGCAATTGGCAGGCGGCCACTGTTATCGGCACCGTGCATCCCGAAGGCTGGGGCGCAACAATGGGCTATCCTGCCATTAAACTCATCGGTACCGATTCGGTTAAGGGTTTTCTGCTCGAGTCGCCCGACCTGCCCAGCTTTTGGGAAGAGCTAGATGAGTTCGAAGGCGCGGACTACCTACGCGTCGAAGTAACGGCCTATCCTGAGAAGGGCGACGCCGTGCAAAGTTTTATTTATGCACTCAACGATCAGCGCTGATTTGTCTCAGCTTGCCTTCAGCAACGCCAATAAAGTTTGATTTGATAAAAACAAAAAGGAACTCACTATGCTCACCTTAGAGATCAAAGACAAAGTCGTTCTGGTTACCGGCTCCAACCGCGGGATAGGCAAAAGCTTCGTTGAGAAAGCACTCGAACTCGGTGCGGCTAAGGTTTACGCGACAGCGCGCAGCACCGACAGCCTTGCCGACCTTGCTGCGGCGAATCCTGAGCGCGTTGTTTTGCTAAACCTTGATATCTGCAATCAAGAGCAAGTTGATGCTGTCGCGGCGGCGGCGCAAGATGTAGACGTGCTAATCAATAACGCCGGCGCGGGTGGCGGCGGCGCGATCGTCGCTGCAAATAACGAAGCGCCAAAGCGTATGGAAATGGACATCAATTACTTTGGCACAATGAAAATGGCCGTCGCGTTTGCACCCATAGTCAAGGCCAAAGGCGGTGGTGCGATCGTCAATATCCTCTCTATCTCGGGGCTTTGCAGTTTTGCATTTGCACCTGGTTATTCTGCCTCTAAAGCCGCCGGACATTCGCTCACACAGGCGCTACGCGCCGAGCTTGCGAAACAGAACACGCTCGTTATAGGCGTGTACCCTGGGCCTATCGATACCGACATGGCAAAACATCTGCCCTTCGACAAAGCTTCTCCTGATTCAGTCGCCACGCATGTGTTCGATGCACTCGCCACTGGCGAGGAAGACGTGTTTCCCGATCCTTTCTCTGTCGAATTCGTCAAGCAGCTGCGCATCGACGCGAAAGCTGTTGAGAAAGCCAATGGCGCAAGCGCCTAGCCAGCCACACACAGAAAAATAAATACAACGCAGGAGATGCAACACGATGGATTTCGAAACACTCGTCCGCACCCGTCGCAGCGTGCGCGGTTATAAGACTGACCCCGTTCCTAAAGAAATTATTCAAGAGATTATCGATGTCGCGAAAGGCGCGCCTTCGTCGATGAACACTCAGCCGTGGAACTTGTATGTAGTCACCGGCGAGCCGCTCGATAAGATTCGTCAGGGCAACACAGAGCGCATGCTAGCGGGCGTGAAACCTCAGCGCGATTTCCCCACGAAAGAAGCCTACGAGGGCATTCATCGCGAGCGTCAGGTCGAAATAGCGAAACAGCTTTTCGCCGCTATGGGCATTGCCCGCGACGACAAAGAAATGCGTCAAGACTGGGTAATGCGCGGTTTCCGCCAGTTCGATGCGCCTGTCTCCATTGTGCTCACCTATGACAAAATTCTTGAGCCTGCCGCGATCGGTCAGTTCGACCTCGGCGCCATTTCCTATGCGATCTGTCTCGCTGCATGGGAGCGCGGCCTCGGCACGGTTATTAACGGTCAGGGCGTGATGCAGACTCCCGTTGTGCGCGAGCATGCGGGCATTCCCGAAACCCAAAGCATTCTTACCTGCATCGCGATGGGGTATCCCAACGATGAATTCTCTGCCAATCAGGTTAAGTCTACGCGAGCCGAAGAAGACACGTTTGTTCACTTTGTGGGATTCGAATAGTCGCTGATCGCACCGAGCACTAAACACCAAACACCAAGCGCAAAAAAAAGAGAGTATCGAATAGAAACCGATACTCTCTTTTTTTATGACCAGATTACCAGTGGAGATTAACCGGCACGGTTGCACCGGTTAACTTGATAATTTGCTATGCCCGCGGATTACCTGCGAGAGCAGCACTATCACCCAACTAGATATCGAAACGGTCGAGGTTCATCACCTTCGTCCATGCCGCAGCGAAATCTTCGACAAAACGCTGCTCTGATCCCGCCATCGCATACACTTCGGCAATCGCACGCAGCTCAGTGTTCGATCCGAAGATTAGGTCAACAGGCGTCGCCGTCCACTTCATCTCGCCCGTATCACGGTCGCGGCCTTCGTAGACGCCTTCCTGATCGGCCTTCGCCCATACAGTCGACATATCGAGCAGATTAACGAAGAAGTCATTCGTTAAAGTGCCTGCACGGTCAGTAAATACACCATGCGCAGCGCCTCCTACATTCGCGTCGAGCGAGCGCATACCACCGAGCAGAACAGTCATCTCAGGCACTGTTAGCGTAAGGCGGTCGGCCTTCTCGATAAGCGCGCGCGCTGGCGAGAGACGTGTGCCTTCGGCGAAGTAATTGCGGAACGCATCGTAATCAGGCTCGAGCACGGCGAACGAATTCACGTCGGTGTGATCCTGCGTCGCATCTGTGCGACCCGGCGTGAAGGCAACTTCTACCGAATGACCCGCTTCTTCCGCAGCCTGCTCAACGGCAGCAGAGCCTGCTAACACGATGAGATCGGCAAGAGACACCTTACGGCGACGGCTGCCTTCGTTGAACTCGGCCTGAATGCCTTCGAGAACGCCAATGACCTTCTCGACCTCAGCAGGGCTGTTTGCTTCCCAGTCTTTCTGAGGAGCAAGACGCAGCCGCGCACCGTTGGCACCACCGCGGAAGTCTGTACCGCGGTAAGTAGACGCAGAGGCCCACGCTGTGCGCACGAGTTCTGCTGTCGTCAGGTCTGACGCAAGCACAGCCGACTTCAGCTTGGCGATATCGCGGTCGTTGATCTCGGCGTAGTCGGCCGCAGGAACAGGGTCCTGCCACACGAGCTCATCGGTTGGCACGAGCGATCCTAGGTAACGCGTGCTGGGGCCCATGTCACGGTGAGTCAGCTTAAACCAGGCACGACCGAACGCGTCTGCGAACTCTTCTGGATTCTCGAGCCAGCGCGACGTGATTTCACGGTAGGCTGGGTCTTCCTTCAGCGCGAGGTCGGTTGTAAACATGATCGGTGCATGCCGCTTCGATGGATCGTGTGCGTCTGGCACTAAGTTCGATGCTGCGCCGCCCTTAGGTATCCACTGGATAGCACCCGCTGGGCTGCGAGTCTGTTCCCAGTCGTAGGCGTACAGATTTTCGAGATAATTGTGTGTCCACGCCGCCGGATTCATCGTCCATGCGCCTTCTAATCCACTGGTGATCGTGTCCGCACCCTTGCCCGTGCCGTAGCTGTTTTTCCAGCCGAGACCCTGCTCTTCAATGCTTGCGCCTTCAGGTTCAACACCCACATTGCCCTGTGGCCCAGCGGCACCGTGTGCCTTACCAAAGGTATGACCGCCGGCAATCAACGCCACAGTCTCTTCGTCGTTCATCGCCATGCGGCCGAACGTTTCGCGAATATCCTGCGCCGCTGCGAGCGGGTCAGGATTGCCGTTTGGGCCCTCTGGATTTACGTAGATCAGGCCCATCTGCACGGCGCCCAGCCCATCTTTAAGCTCACGTTCACCTTCATAGCGCTCGTCTGCAAGCCACTCGCCCTCAGGGCCCCAGTACACTTCCTCAGGCTCCCATGAATCGACACGGCCACCGGCGAAGCCAGCAGTCTTGAAACCCATAGAGTCCATCGCAACGGTGCCAGCTAACACCATTAGGTCGCCCCAAGAGATGTGGTTGCCGTATTTCTGCTTGATTGGCCACAGCAGACGCTGCGCTTTGTCGAGATTGGTATTGTCCGGCCAGCTGTTCAGCGGCGCGAAACGCTGCATGCCGCCATAGGCGCCACCGCGACCATCGCTCACGCGGTAGGTACCGGCGCTATGCCAAGCCATCCGAATAAAGAAAGGACCGTAGTGTCCGTAGTCAGCCGGCCACCAGTCTTGCGACGTAGTCATTGCAGCAATGAGGTCGGCCTTTAATGCTTCAAGGTCGAGCTGTGCGAAGGCTTCGGCGTAGTCGAATTCGGCGCCCAAGGGATTAGACGCGGGGTCATTGTCACGAAGCGGATCGAGGTCGAGCCGGTTAGGCCACCAATAATCATTGCTGGCGACACCGTCTTGAGCAACCGCAGGGCTAACCGCGGCAAGTGTAGACAAGCCAAGCGAGATCGCCGTGGCGAGGACGAGAGATTTCTTAAGCATGCGAGATGCCTCCATTAATAGTCAACCATAAGAGTCGGCTCTAACGCCGACGTTTGTTTTTTAATACACGCGCGGATCATCTGAGTAGATGATTTTTACAACAGGCAGAATAGCCTTACTCCGTGCATCGGGATAACGCTTTGTTTCGATCAGCGTGATCGGTTTTTCCGAATACAAATTCCTATCCTACTCCGCCTTCGTTCTGTTCAAGGGCGTGAAGACGCGCTATCGTCAGCGACGTAACTTGCCTCTGCAGGAGTCACCCGCACCATGTTTTATGAACCGAAGAAGAAAAACCACGGCCTGGCTAAAAACCCGTTCAATAGCCTCATTGTGCCACGACCCATAGGCTGGATAAGCTCGGCCGATGCTGCCGGGGTATACAACCTCGCACCCTACAGTTTTTTCAATGCCGTGAGCTATCAGCCGCCCACGGTCATGTTTTCAGCAGGCGCCGGAGCAAACGACGACCGGCTAAAAGACTCGGCTCGCAATATCGAAGAAACCGGCGAGTTCGTCTGCAACCTTGCCACTTGGGAGACTCGCGAGCAAATGAATCACAGTTCCATAGCTGCAGGCCCCGAGGTCGACGAGATCGCTCTGTCGGGGCTTACCGCAATCCCTTCGCGGCTCGTTAAAGCCCCCCGCATCGCCGAAGCGCCTGTGCATCTTGAGTGCCGATTTATAAAAAGTGTGGAAGTTCCGGGCTGGACCGAAGCAGACAATTACCGCGTTATCTTTGGCGAGGTCATCGGCATCCATATCGATGACTCCGTGCTCACCGATGAGGGGCTTGTTGACATACGAAAGATGGGCGTCATTAGCCGGCTCGGCTACAACGACTATGCGCGCGTTGACGCCGAATCAGTGTTTAGTATGGAAAGGCC
>ERZ888423.2074-NODE-2074-length-15803-cov-8.246126_pt1 | contig 15803 bp, 14 predicted proteins | sample MGYA00520523_ERZ888423 | MGnify/ENA primary metagenome ERZ888423 (study PRJEB32303, sample SAMEA104408611) | aquatic metagenome | biome: Brackish water; feature: Pelagic; material: water | place: Baltic Sea | collected 2014-06-08T10:24:00 | depth 30,27 m ...
TCAGGCACTTTGATGAGGAATTCATAAGCTGCTGGATTTGGTTCGAAGGCGTGTACCGTGGCGTTTGGGAAGTGCTTTTTTATAAGCGTGGAATACTTTCCTATGTTAGCACCTACATCAAAAAATACCCAATCTTGATTATCGGATTGTGACAATTGTTCCAATAAAAAAGCTTCGCCATTTTTCTCGATATCTGAATCCATGATACCCATCTCGCTATGAGCAAACGTCAGGGGGTTCAGGCCAATGACCCGCATAATGAACCTTATAACAGGCCACATGAGTTCACGAAGAAAGGCTCTCATTCTATTGGGCGATTGATTTGGTCGATATTGAATTTTGGCTCTAGGATACCTTGAGAATTAGACTTGTATGACTGCTCACTTCGCTCAATCCTGAATTGTATACCATCATTGATCCAATCTTGAATATCTTCACCTGTTCTGAAGAATAAGACTAATCTATAGGTGCCGGGCTTCAATAGATGACTTATACTGAATCTATACGACTGATCAGTATGATTGAATTCCTTACCGATGAATTTGTTGCATACATGAATCAAAGTTTGATCTTCAGCACTTAAGATATTCACAGCAATATCTACTTCCTGGAAGACAGTTTTGAGGTGATTTCTTAGATCCAGATCAAAAACGATCTCGTCATTAACATCGAAGTAAGCTTGAGAGAATCTGATGCTTTGAAAAGTCAACTCTCCTTTTCCTGATCTATCCTCAATCGAAGTGAGGTCAATCGATTGCGGAGTTTCTAAGCCTGATTTGACATATAGGTCTAGTACTGTATTGGTATCAGAGATGCATTTGATTTCACCTTTTTCTAGGAGAACGGACCGTTCGCATAAACTTCGGACAGCATTAAGGTTATGCGAGACAAAGATTATTGTGCGGCCTGATCTACTGACTTCGGTCATTTTCTTAATGCACTTCTGCTGAAAAGCAGTGTCTCCAACAGCTAATACTTCATCGATGACGAGTATTTCTGGTTCGAGATGTGCGGCCACTGAAAAAGCTAGTCTAAGCTGCATTCCGCTGCTGTAATGCTTCAGAGAGGTGTCCAAGAATCTTTCAACTCCAGAAAATTCTACAATGGCATCGAATTGACGGTCGATCTCTTTTTTCGTCAGTCCAAGGATTGACCCATTCAAATAGACATTCTCTCTGCCTGAAAGCTCAGGGTGAAAACCTGTTCCTACTTCAAGAAGGCTTGCGACTCTACCTCTGGCCACTATCTCACCTACGGTTGGATAAGTTATCTTACTCAGGATCTTTAAGAGTGTTGATTTTCCTGCACCATTCTTTCCTACAATGCCTATAGATTCCCCTTCGTGAACGTCAAAAGTTATATCCTTCAATGCCCAAAAGCTATCGTTCTTAGGAGATTTTATTCTTGAAATAGAATTGACTAAGCTATCCCTAAGGCTCTTGTATGGCTCAGAGTGCCCTCTTAGCTTATACTCTTTTCCAAGATTCTTTATTTCTAAAATGGGTTTCGACATCATGCTATATCTGCAAAGTACGCCTCTGTCTTTCTGAAATAGTAAACACCAAAAATCAAGAAGAATAAAGATGATGCCAAACTGATAAGCATGCATGTAAGGTCCACAGGAATATCGAACATGAGATTCTTTAAGCTGATAGGGGCATACATTGGGCTCAATGCGATGACTTTTTTGAGCAAAGGTTCAGTAACGATATCCTCAGGGTATATTACGGGGGCCAAGAAGAAAAGCACTTGGATGATGAAGGGGATGAGATATCTGAAATCACGATACTTCACATTCAATGAAGCTATCAAACTACCCATTCCTAGCGTTGCAAAGATTGAAAGCAATACACAGATGGGGCTCAGTATCACTATCATTATCCAATTCACAGTGAACCCCTGATAGATACTCATTGACCAAGCCAAAATCAAAAAAACAACAAAAGCAATGACAAAGTCGAATACGGCCACCAGAATGGCAGACATAGGTATTATCATTCGCGGAAAGTAGATTTTCTTTATGATATTAGAGTTACTGACCATGCTATTACCAGCATTGTTCAAGCCTGAGGCAAAGATCCCCCAAAACATAAGCCCAGAATAGTTGAATAAGGCATAAGGTATTGTACCTACTTTATCTCCTACTCCAAGAAAAGTACCAAAGAATACAGTGAAGATGACCATAAGAAGCAGAGGCTGGAGAATAGCCCAAGCAAAGCCTAGTAAACTTTGTTTGTACTTGACCTTGATGTCTCTCCATGTGAAAAAATAGAAGAGTTCCCTATAACGAAAGAGCTCTGCCAAACCGAGTGTAGTCTTATTTGGAGGGCTTATCCGATACTCAGTGATTTCTTTCATTTCCAATCAAAGGCTCTAAGGTACCAATTTCATATACACTCTGAGCGAAAAAGCTAAGCATTAAGGAGGCCTTATTGACTCAGACTATGTCAAAATAGTATATATAAGTCTGCCAGTATAAGTATGTCATGTCAACATCTCTGCCTGTTTTCACTTGGATGAACGTATTTTCTTTTCTTTTGCGTTATGAAAGCTTCCGTTGTTATAGTGATCTTCGTTTATAACCGTCCGAGTCATACTCAGCGAGTTTTGGAAGCGTTAAGGGCAAATGTCGGCATAGAAGAATCAGAGCTTTTTGTTTTCTGTGATGGAGCCAGAGATAATTCAACGATAGAGTCCGTTTCGGAAGTCAGGAAAATTATAAGAGCAATAGATTGGGTGAAGTCGAAAAGGGTTTTTGAAAGCGAAGAGAATAAAGGGATAGAGCGATCTGTGATAGATGGATTGAACTTGGTTTTTAGCATATACGATAAAGCCATCATCCTTGAAGATGATATAGTATGTTCCAAGGGATTCTTAAGCTTCATGAATCAGGCCCTCGACTGTTATGAGCACGAGAGTAATGTTGCGGGAATATCAGGCTATGCCTTTTCCAACCCCATAGAAATGCCAGATAGTTACTTTCTCCCTCTAGGCAGTGGTTGGGGGTGGGGTACATGGAAAAGGGTCTGGGAGAGGACCATCTTTGATGGTTCCCTATTGCAGAAAAAGATTAAAGAAGTAGGCGAAGAAAAATTCAATTTCGGACATTACCCGTATTCTGATCTGCTCAAGCCTCAAGAAGCCGGTAAATTGATACCTTGGGACGTATGTTTCTATGCAAGCTATTTCATAGAAGGAGGCGTATTTTTATTCCCAAAGAACTCGCTTGTAGAGAACATCGGTTTTGATGGATCTGGCACGCACAGTGATGCACCAGAGTCTATAAGGGTTGTAAAACTTTCAGATTCAGTGAAGTTTGAACCTATCCCGGTGAAGCTCGATCCAAAAATTGTAAGACAAGTGGAAAAGTATTTTGAGATGGACTTCAAGCCATCCTTTCTGGGAGTGCTCAGAACGAAATTCCTTCGATTTCTAAATGCAAGAATAGGAGGTCAAAGGTGATCAATGCTTGAACTTCTCAAATAATGAGACGAGCTTGAGTCCGTAGGCTTGATTCCTTGATTGATTTTGTAGTAGTGAGAATTCTGTAGGGTTCTCCATAGAAGTCGAACCAAGTTTCTTTGTAATGATATCAGCTAGTTCATTGGCGCTGTGAGGCTCAAAGAAATCATAGTCACCAACAAGTTGCTCCCTATGAATAGGGATGTCTGAAGCGATTACGCGTTTGCCCAAGGTCTTTGCATCTTCATTCACAGTACTCCACCCTTCAAAGAGGCTTGGTTGTATCACCGCCAACGATTCTCGCATCAAGGTCAATTGGTCAGCTCTGTCAATGAATCCAAGGAATTTTACCTGATCATTCAATGTGTTACTTTCCACATAAGCGCTCAATTTATTGAAGTATTGAGAATCTCTGTGGTCATGAGGTTTCCCAGTAAATACTATATCGAAGCCTATTTTTTTCTGATCTAAAGCGGCCAGTGCCTCCAGAACTAATAGGTGATTCTTATGTGACCAGAATTGATTGCATACAATGAAATAAGGTCTGCTTAGCTTGAATTTGTCCAAGACATTCTGCTTGTCACTCAGTTCTGATTCGTTAATCAAAGACATGAATTGCAGAACGCGCACTTCGGCTTTGCTGTTGGGGTAAAATTCTTTGAAATGACCAAGAGCATCATGACTTGAAAGAATCAAGTGTATCGCATGTTCAGCGATGGCCGAAAACTGTAAATCTCTACTCTTAAGCTCATCAGAAGAGAATAATTGAGGTAAGAATTTATGTTGAAAATCAGGAATCCAGTAGATAGCTTTAGACGTAAGAGTGTAATCATACTCACCCCAGCTTAGGAATGGATATAGGGCATCAACAGGATGGTTTTTAAGAAAGCTTCTAAGTATACGGTGGGGATTATTTGCTTCTATAAGCTTCAATAAAACTTTCTTCGGCAAGCTCATCTGAGACATATCAACGCGCACAATGTCCAGTCCTTTTAATTCATGATCTAATTCTTCAGACAGCGGCCCGAAATAGAACACATGAACTTGAACGCTTTTGTCCTCTAGTCTTGAGATAGACTTAATGAGATTAAGCACATAGTAGACGCCACCCATCCAATTAGAGTCAGTCTGAAGAATGAAGCCTAATCGAAATATACGTTCTGAATTTTCTCTCACTTGAGATAAGGAGTCAATGAAGCTCCAAAGAAGAGAAAATATTCAGTAGTGAATGGAGGAATTGCACATATATTTAACAAGCAATTATGATGGTACATGCCCGTCTTTGTATCTTTAGCACACCAAGGAAAGCACAATGAGTCGAGAATCTAGGTATGCCCCTATCATATTATTCGCCTATAACAGGCCGAGGCATGTACTTAGAACCTTAGAAGCACTGGGCCGAAATGAGGAGTCCAGTCAAAGTCCATTGTTCGTTTTTATAGATGGCCCGGCTAAAGAAGAACATAAGACTTCAGTTTCTCAAGTTCGCGCTATTGTGGAAGAATTCAAATGGAAAGGGCCTGTTTCAATACATTTTTCTAAAGAAAACAAGGGCTTGAAGAATTCGGTCATTGACGGATGTACTTCAGTTTTTGAATCCTATGATCGTGCTATCATTCTTGAGGATGACATCTTGGTAAGTCCAGGCTTCTTGGATTTTATGAATAAAGGACTCGATTCCTATAAGGAAAACCCAGACGTTTTCGGGATTTCTGGATTCAGATATGCTAATCCTATTGCGCAAAATAGACCATTCTTTCTGCCGCTAGGGAGTTCTTGGGGATGGGCTACTTGGAAGTCGAGGTGGAAAAAAGTGTGGTTTAATGCCCCGGAACTTGCAGCTAAAATCGCACAGAAAGGTCTTGTTCAAGACTTTGACTTTGGCAAGTATCCATACTTTGAGATGTTAAAATCGCAGGTGGAGAAAGGTGGAAATTCATGGGCCATTTTGTTCTATGCTTCTATGTTTTTAGAGAAGGGTATATTTCTTTTTCCACAAGATTCTTTGGTTCAGAATATCGGATTTGACGGGACTGGGACTAACGAGGTGGGAGGCTATGACATCACTACTCCAAATGTCGTTCAGTATGTAGAGTTTTCTAAAGTAATGCCGGTCGTAATTCCAAGCATTGAAAACTCATTCAAACATTGTTTTCAAGAGAGCTTGAAAGTAAGTTTTGGAGCTGAAGTGAAGATGTTTTTCCGAATAGTGAAGGCAAGGCTGTTACAGCAATGAAATGCCTTTTTCAAGGACGTATTAAATCCTTATACCACTGTGCATATTCACTTATTCCCTGGGAAATTGGTCGAGTATTATAGTCAAGAATTAAGTTCAGTTTTGTATTATCTCCTCTCCAGTTCAAAGGGTCACCTGGGCGAACTTCCATGTTAAAAAGCAAGTCGGATTCATCTCTTTTGAATTCATCAAGAAAGTGCAGCGCAACTTGACGAATAGTAGTTTCTTCAGATGAGCAGATGTTGATCATAGAACCATCAAAGGTGCCTTTTTCAAAGTACGCTGCGCTGATTGCGCATATATCATCCATGTGAATGAAATCACGGCTCTCTTGGCCTGTGCCGTGAAGGGCTATTTTTTCCTCAGTTTCACACTTTCTAGCGAGGTCCCAGAAAAGTTGTTTTTTCAATCCAGATCCGTAGGCAGAAAAAATGCGAAAACTAACACATGAAATCCCTTTTAACCCTGCTTCATTGATTAAGGATTCAGCCATGGCCTTATGAGTTCCATAAGGTGAAATGGGCGATATAAGGTCATCTTCTCTTATGGGAAGACGAGTAGGATTTCCATAGACAGCTGCGCTCGAGAAATTAATGAGCTTTGTGCCCGGACTTACAGAACTGATAGCCTCCAGGAGCATTTTAGGAATCTCATGATTCAGGTATAAGTCTTCTTCAGGATTTTGTAATGAAAACCCTACTGTGGGACTTCCAGAAGCATTGATACATAAATCAACATCCTTATCTTGAAATAGACGACTGAGGATTTTCTCCTTTTCGGTGAGAGAAGAAATTATAAGGTTAGGCTGATTTTCTATTAACTCAGGATGTGTAGTGACGGCTTGGACCTTATGACCTGAAGTGAGGAAATACGACATAAGACGTCTTCCTATGCTCCCATTAGCTCCTATAATCATCACCTTCATGAATGTTCTTCTTTGAGGGTGATAAAGCTATATAACCTTCCGGGAGTCTTGTCCAATGTATCTAGGTATTTTCGTGTAACAGTCTGCACCCAAGTGTTGTTTGAAATAAACCCAAGCCCCTTTGAGGCTAAGGCTTGCTTCACAGCCAAGGATACATCTTCTTCTGTTCTAGGATGAAAATTAATTACAGAACTGAGCGGGCCTATTTCTTCAATAACCTTTAAACGAGCTTTTGTAAACGCTGTTTCATAACGGTTCAATGTGAATGCGTTTTCTCCTCCATAAAATTTCTGAAGTGGATGAGATTCCAAAAAAGCAGAAAGATCCTTTTCCTCTGAAAGCACATGGTCTCGTATGGCGATAAAAAGACCACCAACTTTAAGATGTTTAGCGCAATTAAGAACAAAGGAATCCAGCTCTGTGGCATGGTGTAGCGCCTGACGTGCAAAGATGATGTCAAACTCAATCTCAGAGTTGAAATTCTCAGCAGTATTTTCTATGACTTCAAGGTTATGAATGTTCAAGTCATTCTTTAGAATTCTGATGGCACCTGCACCTATGGAATCTGAAGGGTCAGGTTCTAGAGCAGTAACTTTATATCCGTTCATAGAAAAGGCTGCTGCTGAAATTCCGTTCCCACTTCCTATATCTAAGATGTGAGTTGCTGAAGGATGTAGTTCCCGAATTTTCTTTAAAATTTCCTTGAATTCCTCACTTGCTGCGTAGCGCTTCACATTGGCATGAATGTCACCACCCAGATACGCTGCATTAACAAGTTCGTCATAGTCCTTTGTTGACCTGATATGGGCTATAGTCTCGTGCCAGTTCATTTCCTTATGGATGTAATACTAGTTGCACTAGTTGAAGATGGAAAAGTGAAATAATCTGGTGTCATGGAGTCGTATTCTTATGCAATAAGCTCGACTTCTTGAGAAAGCGTATTGAAGACTTGAAGACCTTTTATTTGTTCAAATCGCTCATCGAAATCCATGAAAGTCAACTTACCTTTTGAGTCTCTTCCTTCTTTGAATCTAGAGATTTTATAGCCTTGTTCTGGACTCAGTGCTTTAAGAGATTTCATTCTGTCTTTTTTTACAAAATAGGCATTGTTCCCATTGCTATTTGAGCCTATGAATTCGTAGCCTTTTTCTTCAGCCAAATTACACAACGAGGAAATAGAGACTCCCCAATAAAGATTGCTGTAGTGCGCTTTGGTCCGTGTGAATTCTGGAGCATAAGGCACTGTCCAGCATGCCTTATTCCCGAACAGGCTGTTGTACTCTACAATCACAATAACTGGGTCCACAGCCGAGATGGCTTTCCAAATCCAATAGTCATTGCCATCTACATCAATGTGAAGCAGCCCTATTTGCCCTTTAAATCCATTGGACATAAGTAGGTCATTGATATTTTCAGCAGTGACAAATGCCGATTTAGCTTTCAGCGCATGACGCCAATAAATACTATCGGCCTTAACAGTGTTCATATGCTCTTCGCTTCCATCGAGGATGAGTCCTTGCCAGTTGTCGTTTTCTAGCAGGAATCGTGTATTGGCCTCGGTATAATTCTCAACGCCAAATTCAACGAAGGTTTTCTCAGGAATATCTAGATAGTTAATAAGGAATTGGATGATGCCATCATCTCCCCATTGAGAGAACACCTTGAATTCAGCCTGACACAAATCATTGAGAATTTCTTCATTACGCGCCTTCTGGCTTTGGATAAGGGACTTTGCAGCCAATATCTTCATGTCGGATAATTCCCTCATTAGCTTGGGAAGAAATGGACTCCGATCTTGGTTTGACAATAGGTCTAATACCTTTTTCATTCAGCTTCTTTGAGTTTCTTAATGACCTTGGCCGGGGAACCTCCTACCAATGTGTAGGGTGGAACATCTTCCAAGACCAATGAATCTGAGGCCACAATTGCTCCTTCTCCTATGCTCACATTCTTAAGGATAGTCACATTGAAACTAATCCATGCGTAATCACCTATACTGATCTCTCCTACAACGACTCCTGGGTTTTCCCTAGGATGGCCTTCTTTCAAAAGTTTCTGATAAGAAGAGGATCGCTTTTTAGCGTCCATTTCATGTGAGTTAGAACCTATTATATTACAGTTATGAGCGATTAGGACATTGTCTCCAATATGAATCGTACTTCCAGCCCATATGCGTGTTCCTCCACCTATATAAACGTGCTTGCCAAGTGTTATCTGCTTGCCATAATTAAAAAGCAGAATCTCACCTCTGACACAGCTGCCTTCTCCAATTTGTATTCGGCTCCTTTCTCTTTGATTGAAAATGCTCGTTTCTTGAAAGAATTGAACGCTATCATCCGCTTCGCAACGCTTCCTGAGTTCAGTCGTTTGCCATTCATCTCTGGCCTTTTCAAAGATCTTGAAAGGAAAAGTATGCCTAAAAAGGAAGGTCAAAGCCCTTTGAAGAAGTGCTTTCATCTCAGATTGGATGAAATTTGATTTCTGGACATATCTTTTTGCTTGGTCGAAGGTGCAAAAAATTATCAAGGCATGAAGGACCATCAATAAGATCATTGAGTAATTTAGCGGGTAATGACAAAAGTTCTATCCCCATGTTGAACAAGCCGAGAATCACACTTTTCTTGATTTGTTTGGGTCTTTATTTGACCACCATTGGTCAATTCCCTACAGATATCCCAGGACTACAAGTCTGGTTGGATGCAGATTCTAATCTCACATTTAATGGGATGAATGTCACTCAATGGGATGATCTCAGCGGTAATGGAAATCACGCTATTCAGGCAGACCCATCATTAGCTCCTGTCTATTCCGCAGAGAATGCAATCATCAATAGAAATGGTGTGTTGAGCTTCGATGGAGTGAATGACCGGCTATTTATTCCAAATGCAACGACAGCAGGCACGGTGATCATCATAGCTAATCATAATTTGACATCTCTTCCACCGTATTCTGGTCTGCTCACAGTGTCTCAAGGAGGACTTCCAAGTTTGCTTTTTGTAGCCTCTGATAATGGAACGAGCTTTTTGAATGATGGAAGATTCGGACCCAATATTTTCATGAATGAGATTCAGACAGTGAACATGAGTCCGATTCAGAAATTCAAAATCATTGAGGGAAGAGCGGCCAGTACAGGGACCTTAGATGATCTTTTAATAGGTTCGGAGCGATTGAATGACGGGCGATTCTGGAATGGGAATGTTGCCGAATTCATGATGTTTGACCATGTTTTGACAGAAGCAGAATCTGAATTGATTTATGGGTACCTCTACAGCAAGTTCAATCCTGTGATGGATTTAGGAGCGGATATCGAAGTGAATGGATTTTGTCCTTTTCAATTGGGAGTCGCAGATGCCTTTGAGGACTACATGTGGAGCTCAGGTGAACAAGAGGCTGAAATCACAATCAGCAGTTCAGGCCAATATATTTTGACAGCACAAACTGTTTTTGGCTTCATAGTATCTGACACTGTGAATGTTAGCTACCCCGGTAATTTCATAGAGTCCTTTGCGCTTTGTTCAGGCTCTGACAGTCTCTGGGATACGGGATTGGACGAGGGGTCATTCACGTTTGATTGGAACAGTGCGAACTCTGGATCCACCATTTTGATTGATCAAGAAATGGAAATTAATCTTATCGTGAGTGATATGGGTGGGTGCAGCTATAGTCCTCCATCAATTCTAGTAGCAGAAGATACATATCCCTTGACGACCACTCTAGGACCTGATCAGGACTTATGCGTTGGAAACACGCTTGAACTCCTTGTGGGAGCTGAAGAAGCAGAAGAGATTCTTTGGAACGGAACGACAATAGGTGAAATGATCACTGTTGATTTCACGGGAGATTACACCATCCAAGCCACCAACTTCAATGGCTGCATAGCCTATGATACCATTTATGTTAACATACTTGGTGAAGCGCCCTTGGCCTTTTTCACCGTGGAGAACACTTGCTTCGGTCAAGAGACCATTCTTACGGATGCAAGCACAGCCATAGGCGCATCTGTCATTGTTGACACAAGTTGGGATTTAGGTGATTTGAATGCTGATAATGGACTTGAGATTTTTCACACATATGCTGTTGCCGATACCTTCGTAATAGAGCTGACAGTAACGACTGATGTTGGCTGTATTGGCAAGAAATCCCAAGAAATCATCATCACACCTTATCCAGAGGCTGCCTTGGATTATGAGGTGCCATGTGATGGGCAATTGACCACCTTTACTGATCAAAGTACGGTTAGTCAGGGAGAAGTAGTGATGTTTGATTGGCTTTTCGATAACCAAGCATTCGCTTCGGGTGAAATAGCTGGTTATATATTTCCTGATGTAGGCTCATATCCAGTACAACTCATAGTAACTACCGAAGGCGGGTGCCGAGATACAACTTGGCAGACAGTAACAGTAAACGGAAGCCCTATTTCAGCGTTTAATGCGGATTGGGTTTGCTTAGGTGAGCCCACACTTTTTCAAGCTACGCCAGACGTTTCAGCCTCTGGGCCTATTCAGAGTTATCTCTGGGATTTCGAAGGACAGAGCAGTATTTTCCAAAGTACCACCTATACGTGGCTCAATGCGGGACCGCATGAAGTGAGCCTCACGGTTACGTCAACACTAGGTTGTTCTGACGATACCTTAATGAATGTCATGGTAAGTCTGGATCCTATTGGAGCATTCTTAGATGATGCAAATTGTTTCGGTCAGGCCATACAATTCTCTGATGCATCGGTTACTTCATTCGAAGATCAGATTGTCCATTGGGATTGGTTCTTCGGCTCTGAAGGGTCTTCAATTCAAGCCTCTCCAACGTTTCAGTTCACAGCTCCAGGCACCTATAACGTTGCGTTGAATGTAGTGAGCGCAGCAGGTTGTGAAGATCAAGTAGATCGTCTAGTGACCATACATCCCCTGCCACAGGCTGAATTCTCCGTTTTCCCAGAGATAGGAGAGCCGCCTTTTACTCCTGAAATCACTAATTTGAGTAACGGGGCCAATGCCTACCTCTGGATGTTGGATTTTGGTCAAGAATCCGAGGATTTTGAACCGAATCATATATTTACTGATAGTGGATTGGTGTTCATAGATCTTCAAGTCACCAATCAATATGGCTGCACTGATGAAGCCACAGGAAGTATCCTATTAACAGAACTTCTCACAGACCTGGTACTTCTTGACTTAGATTACTCAGAGAATGCTGACTTCATCAATCCCATACTGACAGTGAGCAATCTGAGTAATTATCGCGTTGATTCCTTCACTATTCATGCTGAAATCACGAATGGCACTGTGCTTCAAGAATTCTATGCATTGCCATTAGAACCTGGAGCAACAAGGTTGATTCAGATGAGCAGTTCTCTGTTCTATCGTAAAGGAGCAGATCTACCCTATATATGTGTAAACCTGAGTCCGGAACCAGGTCGTGCTGACGTAGACATGAGCAATAATGATCTATGCAAGACCATTGGAACAGGAACTTCAGATATTTTCTGGTTGGATCCCGTGCCTAATCCTGTGCAAACACAAATGACCGTTGGAATAGCTAATGCAACCAAGGGCCCGCTTTTGGCGAGTGTATATGATGCCATTGGAAGGCAAGTGATGGAATTTGAATTTTCAGCAGGGTTGAGCTTGGTAGAGCGGTATACCATAAACGTATCTGGCATTGAACCAGGAAGATACGTGTTGAGGTTGGTCAAAGGAATCCATGAAAAAGTGTATCAATTCCAGGTCTTGAAGGATTGATGCACATCATTTTCGCTTCACATAATGAGCATAAAGTAGAGGAGATCCAGAAGAGATTATCCTCATTTCATGAATTGAGCTCACTCAGAGCAATGGGCTGGGAACAAGAGATTCCTGAGAACGGAATAACCTTAAGAGAGAATGCCTTAATCAAGGCGCGAACGGTATATGAGGAATTAGGTAAACCCGTATTGGCTGATGATACAGGGTTAGAAGTAGACGCATTGGAAGGAGCTCCTGGGGTTTATTCTGCTCGTTACGCGGGCCTGGAGCGAAATTCTGAAGCCAATATGGAAAAGCTTCTAACTGAAATGAAGTGGATAGACAACCGCAGTGCTAGATTCAGAACCTGTCTAGCACTTATCATTTCAGGTGAGGCCTACATCTTTGAAGGCATCGTAGAAGGTAAAATAAGCCATCAAAGACAGGGGACAGGAGGATTCGGCTATGACCCTATCTTCATTCCTCGAGGAGAAGAGCGAAGCTTTGCTGAAATGAGCCTTGGGGAGAAGAATAAAATCAGCCACAGAGCTAGAGCCATGGGAAAATTGATGGATTTTTTGGCTAAATTGACATAGAATTCAAGATAACGGCTTTGAAATCAATGTGGTTTCCGTAGCTTTGCACTCCTTTTTTAAAAACAAATAAATCTCAATATCATGAATAACCGATATGAGACTGTCTTCATATTAACTCCCGTTTTGTCTGACCAACAGGCAAAGGAGACAGTCAAGAGCTACAAGAGTATGCTCAAATCGGCAGATTCGAAAGTCCACCATGAAGAGGATTGGGGACTTCGAAAGCTAGCCTACCCTATACAAAAGAAATCTACTGGTTTTTATTACCTGTTAGAACACGAGACTGATCCAGCTTTCATAGACAAGCTCGAAGTCGCCCTTAAAAGAGATGAGAAGGTCATCCGCTTCCTTACTGTGAAGATGGACAAGCACCACATCGCTTTTGCTGAAGGCAACAGAGAAAGAAGAAAGAAGGACAAGAAAGAATCATCTGATAAAGCATAAGGTCATGGCAGATAAGAAAGACGACATCAGGTATTTGACCCCTATCGACATTGAAACGAAGAAAACCAAATACTGCCGTTTCAGAAAGAATAACATCAAGTACATCGATTATAAGGACCCAGATTATCTTCTGCTCCTAGTGAACGAACAAGGGAAGATTCTTCCAAGAAGGCTTACGGGTACTTCTTTGAAGTATCAGCGTAAAGTGTCACAGGCCATTAAGAGGTCTCGTCACATTGCCCTTCTTCCATACTTGACAGACCAATTAAAATAACCGTTAATCCACATCTATCATGGAAGTAATATTGAAACAAGAAGTGGAGTTCGTGGGTTCAGCTCATGAGCTTGTATCGGTTAAGCCAGGATACGCTAGAAATTTCTTGATCCCAAGAGGTCTTGCTATTTTGGCTACTGAGTCTGCTAAGAAGGTACACGCTGAGAACACTAGACAACGTGCTCACAAAGAATTGAAGTTGAGAGAAAATGCTGAAGCATTAGTAGCGAAACTTGGAAAAATCACGTTGACCATCGGAGCTAAAGCTGGTGAGAATGGACGTATTTTCGGTTCTGTGAATACAGTTCAGATTTCTGAAGCCCTTGCAAAAGAAGGTTTTGAAGTAGAGCGTAAGCAGATTACGCTTGCCGCTGATCACGTGAAGGAACTTGGTAGCTATGTTGCCAAAGTGAAACTTCATAAAGACGTAATCACTGAGGTGAAATTCGAAGTAGTAGCTGAGTAAGCTGTTCTCTAAAGAAAGAATCAAAACCCTTGCATCTCAGGATGTGAGGGTTTTTTTATGCCCCAGATTAGAATTGGAAGCTTGCTATCACTCGTGCCTTAATGCTTCGATAGGATCAAGTCTTGAAGCTTTAATGGCCGGATAGATACCGGCCACCACACTCACGATGAAGCAGATGATGACGGCAGTCATAATCCAGAACCATGGTGTGCTGTAACTTGCTTCTACCATCATAGCTATACCATAGCCAGCAGATATTCCTAGAATGGTGCCTATGATTCCCCCAAACTGACCTATCAGGATGGCTTCCACTAAAAATTGCATGCGGATGTCCCTGCTGCTGGCGCCAATAGATTTTCTAAGTCCTATTTCCATGGTGCGCTCTGTGACAGAAACTAGCATGATATTCATAAGGCCAATAGCTGCACCTAAGAGCGTTATTATAGCGATAATAGTAGCGGCAATGGTTATGAAACCAAGGCTTTCGATGAGGTTGTTGGCGGTGCTGTCGCTCTTACGTACTTCAAAGGATTCTTCAGCACCTATAAGGTCTCCACGTACCACTCGCATGGCGCCTATTGCTTCGTCCACGGCTGTTTCAAGAAGCTCTGGTCGCTCTGTTGAGACAGTTACAAGGTAAGGGGTATTCTGGGTGGCCATGTTAAGCTTCACATTACGCACTGGGATAATCACTTGATTGTCATTACTGAACCCAAGAGAGGAACCCTTACTAGCTAAAACCCCAACTATTTTATATCGGGCTCCGCCTAGGAACACATCCTTTTCCAATGCTTCTTGCGGGCTTAGTTCTAATTTCTGGATTACATCAGCACCTAGGATAACGCTGTTTTGCCCGTCATCTGTTTCATTTCTTGAGAAATTACGGCCGCTTTCTAGCTCATATCCTGAGACAGATAAGTAGTGCTCATCACCACCTATCACCCTCACATTTGGATTGGTCTTGAGAGATTTAAACTTCACGGTGGCAGCGAAACCAGCATTGGCTGAGATGGATACCAAGGCATCATGCGGATAGATATCCTTGAATTGTGTTGCCTCTTGGAAACTAATCTGAGGATAGACCTTGCCTTTCTCACCGTCTTGATGTCTGTTAAAATTGTCTTGAGCTCTTAGGCTGAAGCTATTCACACCCATCCGAGCAAAGTCACTGTTAATCTTCGCTTTCAACGCGTCTATAGTAGTAAGGATCCCCACCAAAGCCATAATTCCCGTGGCGATAATGAGCACTGTCAAGATAGTGCGAAGCCATTGACTACTAATCGCGCGCAGGGCGCTTCTGAAATTCTCTGAATTGAACATAGACTCTCTTCTCCTTATTCTGGTGGTCAGCCTAACACTGTATTCATGAGTATTGAACTGATAAATCTCGAATGTAAAGATCTTATTCTATTTGGCTTTTTTAAAAGAAAGATACTCTGCGGTCAGCTTAGTTTGGAGAAGGTCACGGGGGATTACAAAAGGAAATTAGAGGTCATATGATTAAACACTGAGCCCTTTCGTAATTCATAGACATCATTGAGAATGGCTGAATGTATTTATAGATATTTGGACAATGCCTTTTCTGGAAGAGACTATTTTAGGCATGACATTTGACTTAAGTGCAACGCAATCACGATATTCGGAACATGAACAGAATCCCACTACTACTTTCTATTATCC
>ERZ888423.2076-NODE-2076-length-15797-cov-5.462584_pt1 | contig 15797 bp, 26 predicted proteins | sample MGYA00520523_ERZ888423 | MGnify/ENA primary metagenome ERZ888423 (study PRJEB32303, sample SAMEA104408611) | aquatic metagenome | biome: Brackish water; feature: Pelagic; material: water | place: Baltic Sea | collected 2014-06-08T10:24:00 | depth 30,27 m ...
TTTTGATGCGTTGGTATTCATGCGGCGTTAGGCTTGGCAATAATTCGGGTGATACATTTTGGTTTGACAATCTTGAAATGTATGACGTTACGGAAGTTGTCGCAACTAATAAGGCTTTGTACGGGCCGACTGCAAATACCCCTGGCGCTCAACTTCTGACGGCGCAGATTCCAACTATCGACGCTGGCACCAAGCTGTCTGGCACAGTCGCTGCCGCGCAGATCGGTGACGCTTCAATCACGAACGCCAAGTTGGGTTCGGACATTAACGCCGCGAAGATCACTTCCGGCACAATGTCGCAGGCCCAGGTCAGCACTTTGCAAGACGACTTGGCGGCGCGGGGCACATTAGACGCGGGGGATAACCTTGCAAATAATCCCGGCTTTGAAATCGCCGGGTTGTTTGTCGGCGCTAATGCCATTCGGGCGGTCGATCAGCCCCGTAATGGCAGTGCGTCCGCAAAAGTCACCATGCCCGGAAACTACTACGGATTCGTCTACCCGATAGTCAACCGAACTACGGCTGTCAATATCCCAACGAATCCTGGTGATGTTTACTACTTTGAGTGCTGGATCAAGGGCAGGTCAATCAACACGGCGTCCACGGCCCCAATCTGGCTACAGACCAGTTATTGGCGCACCGGGCTAACACCGGCCAACAATTCTATTCAAGCGGTTCAGGCAAATGCCTACCACAACGATGCTTGGACGAAGTATTCCGGCTATCTACCGGCAATGCCAGCGGACACCTATCAGGTGCAATTCTATTTAGCGTTTGCCAACACCTTGCCTGCCGGTAATGTCTACTACGTCGATGACATGAAGTTGTATCGTGTCACCGATCAGATTGCGATTAATCGGGCCTTGTATGGCCCTGCGGCGAACGCGCCCGGTACTGCGATCCTTACCGCCCAGATTCCTAACGGTGTCGATGCCACCAAGTTGTCGGGCACTCTGGATGAAGCACGCATACCTACGTTAGCGCCAGCCAAGATCAGCGGCTTGCCGACAGATGTGAGCGTTGACTCCACGCTCAATCAGCACACCTCAGACTTGGCTGCGCTGAAGGACGAAAAGCTCGTCAGCGTCAACAAGGGCAAACAAATCGCCATCGACTTTGCCGGGTTGCCCAACAATGGTTCCTTGCCGACGACCGGCAGCCAGCGGTGGTCAACCTTGTACAGCGGCACCGGCCCAGCAACATGGGGCATCGTCAACGGTCGCGCCTCATGGACGGGCACCACGTCGGGGTCGCGGTCAGCGACGATTGTGTACCTGGGCGACGGGACGACCGGCAGCGAGACCACGCTGACCGACTATCAGTCATTGCGCGGCGTGCTGGTGAATGCGCCAATCAACAACGAGTTCACCGCTATGGCGCGGGTAACGAACAACGCCAACTCTTTCGCCGCTGGGCAAAACCCCAACAACTATGTGTGGGCCAGTGCGATAGCGAACTTGGGTTTCCTGAGTGTCAGCGTTACGGGTTCGATGGGCTGCGTGGTGAACGGTGTCAGCATTCCTTGGGTCACCGGAATCCCATTAACGTGGTCTACGGAAATGTCGCTGAAATGCGGCGTGGACGGTAACGCTCGCCGCTATCAAGTGTTTTCCGGCACCCAACTAGTGCTGGATTTCAGGGAGGATAACAACACCAAGGTCGCTGGCGGTGGAACGGTGGTAAGGGCTGCGGGAGCAGCGTTAAGCAACCTGGGTGAAGGTTTCAGACGTTGGGGAGCTATCGCCCGATACAACGGCAACAACAACAGTGGCACGGTGTCCAGCGTTTCGGTCACCGACGACCCGCCCATCGTGTATGCGGGTTCGGTCGCAAGAATTATCCGCACATCCACCACCGCCGTCACAATGGCAGCTGGCGAAAATGCGCTGGCCGCAAACTTTTGGGACGACGACGAATTCAAGTCCCTAGACATAACGTACACTTTAAGTACGGGTACTTTCAAGGTTACCGATAGTAAAATGTACTTAGTGGCTGCACGAATCCGGCTTTCGGCTGCCTTTGCGGCTCTATCGACGGTCAATCTTCAAGTCTCAACTAATAACGGGTCAACTTGGACGACAGTGCAGCGCGGTAATTCGGTTTGGCCGTATGACGCATTCCACAACGCCCAATCTAACGAACACGCTTTGTCTGGCAACTGGCTGCAATACCTCAATGCTGGCGATATGATTCGCCTTTCAACACAACGGGCGGGGTCAGTGAACAGCGCGGTGCTTAGGGGATCAGCCGCCACAACGGGCGTAGCCGCTGGATCGGAAACATATTTCAGCATTTCCGCACTAGGATAGATAGATAACAACGGAAGGAAGCAAAATGTCACGACAGTATCTAGTATCACCAGACGGTAATGCCGTTGCGGTTCGCAGCGACCAAGCCGACCCTGAGGCGTGGAACGCCTGGGGTGTCATCCACGCCCAGCACGGCGGTCACTGGTCTGCCACCGCAGAACTGATCGGCTGGTCGGTGGCGGAGACCACCGACGAAACAGTGCAAGCGCCAGAGCCGCCAACTGTGGTGGCATTCGACCCGACGCAGGGAAGCTAAAGCACAATGAGTGAAACCGGGCATGTGAAGCACAATCCCGAAACGGGCGAGGTTGCCCTCCGCACCATCTTTCCTACGGACCAGGGGCCGCAGCTTGCGGCAATGGCGTGGCTGGTGGCGACCAAAAACATGGGGGCACGGAACGCTTCCGATGCGGACGTTGCCGACTGGGAAACCCTGTACGAGCCGCCCATCGAGGTCGAAGAAGTGGCAGTGACACCGTTCGAGCCAGAGCCGGAACCAGAAGTTTAGACACTGCTCTTTAAGTTCTAGCTTGTTAACCTAAACAAGCTACAATGAAAACGTGGCTGTCGAAAAAGTTATTCAATACCCAAGGCAAGCTGTTCAAGAGTATGACGGCGTACCACAGCAGCATTCGTGGGATTGTGGCCCTGCGTCAGCACAAATTATTTTGGCTGGCGCAGGAGTTCACAAGTCTGAAAATTATCTGATCAAGCGCATTGGCACGACCACTTCTGGAACCAACCATAGCGGTTTGATCACGCCAATCCTCAACGAATATTTGCGGGGTTCTGGATACAAAGTTACTTGGCTTTTTAAAGAGCCGGTTCCAAAAGCTCAAATTGATGAGCTATGGAAATCTGTTGTTAAAAGCATCGACGCGCAACGCGGAGTTGTTTTTAATTTTGTCGCCCCGCCAAGGAATTTTCCACGCGGTACTCGCGGTTCTGTTTCTCCTGAATATCGCGGATCAAATACTATTTTCCATTACGTAGCGGGAATGGGATACGCACAAGATGATGACAAAAGTCGTCACTTTTGGATTGCCGACCCAGGCTTTAGACCTTTTGGGTATTGGTGTTCTTTAGAGCAAGTTGCATCTTTGATTGTTCCACATTCTTACGCGGTGGCTACTACGGCCAAGCCCGTTGTGACCCCGCCAACAACAGCGGCACCGGCACCACCGAAGGAAGAGCCTAAGATACAAGCACCTGACCGTATTGAACTTCTTTGGCAAGAGTGGAACGCACTGATTCTAGAAGATTTAGATTCAGTTGGTGGTATTGTAAAAAGAGCAAAAGATGGCAATTTAAGAGCCGTTAAAGTTTTAGCAAAACTAGAGCAGTCAAATCCGGCTCTCTTGAGCGCGTTCATTGCAAGAAAGGTTTAATCAATGTCACCAAAGATTAGACAATACCTGTACGTGTTTGGTGTTGTAGCGTTCGCAAGTTTGACTGTTTTGTCTACTCTCAAGATTATTGATCCGAACACGGCTGCTAGTGTTTCGGCAGCACTTACGTCTGTGCTGGGCCTGCTGGGTATTTCTGTGGCAAGTACGGCTGCGTACAACATCAATAAGCAAAAGAAAAATGGCGCGTTTGATTCTATTGATCCTGCGGAGCAAGTAATTAATGGAATTAACGCAGTCATTGATCAGCAGCAGCAGGCGCAGAACGCCGCTGATCGGGTGAAAAACGCGCTGAACGATGCTGTTAAGGACATTCCAGTGTTGGGTCCGCTAGCTCAACAAGCCATGAAAAATTATCTTTAAAGATTTTTAGGCTAATAGTGATCATTCAAAGAAACACGCCATCGACACAATTGCGAAACCCCACGCCCGATCAAACAGATGAGGGTTTGCGAGTCTACTGTGCTGCGCTTGAGCGTCGTCTGATCAAGATGACTTTGCGCGACATTAAACTACGCACCGTGTGCGAACTCGCTACCGGACAGCCGTATGACTCGTATGACCCGTCCGACCTGACGTTCGATGAAATCATGGAACAGGTCGCGCAAGACCTGTCGCGTGGTCTGAACTTGTCAATCCAAGAGGCCCGATCCCGCGTGTCGCAAAATAGACAACTATCATCACCCACGCAGGCTGAGTCGGCAGAGCCGGTGCAGCCTGACGCGCAGGGCTGAGTGTGCGCGAATTTGCCGCGCACGCGCAAATAAAGTAAACGCGCATGAAATTCGCTGATTTTGTCAACGAAGCCTCGCGGGGATAATGCGCGATCAGGTGCAGGGCTGCGCGTTAAAACCATCTGAGGAACGGCCAACTTCATATATACCGCTTTTTCAAAACCCGTTAGACCAGCTAACTACCCCACTTGACCTGGCCTTTTGCCGGCTTCTAGCAGGTCAGAGCCGCTTTTTGCCAGAAACCCCAGGTCAGCGGCCTGATTTGTCGGACGTGTTACGATTTTGGGGTCAATCCGGAAAGGGTCGATCCCAGCTAGAGGGTATCTAGTCTGAGAGTCAGGGTAGAGCTATGTCCAGTTCGATGAAGGAGTCCCTTGCAGCGAAGCTGCAATCCGATCCAGCCGTCGCAGCTTTGCTGCAATCGCTGCTCAGCGGTGGCGAAGCCACCGCAACGGCAGAGCCGAAGGCTCTGCCTGAGTTGCCCCCAATCCAGAAGGATTGGGATGCCGGATACCAGTTGATCCGTGAGCTTCGCTCACGGAAGTACGACGGCGAAGCCGTCGTAACCTCTGCGGAGGTCAAGGGCCGGAACTACAACTACCCCGAAGGGGTAGTTGTCCGGTGGGCCGATGGTACGCCGATCACCTTCGGTGATCTGGCCTACTGCGTCGAAGGGGGAGCCACCAACGCTAACGGCGAAGCCGTTAACGATTACCCCAATGTCTGGTCGCTCACTTGGCCGGAGGCCAAGGGAGCGTTGGCCTACCTTCGGCAGCAACCGAAGGTTGAGCAGCAGCCGAAGGCTGCTGGCGGCAAGCGGGGCAGCGGGAAGCCGAAGGCTTCCCCCAAGACCGCCGAAGGCGGTCTGCAACTCTCCGACGTGGTGAGCTTGCTCACCACGTTGGGAATCATTCCGGCTTCGCCGGAAGCGGAAGTTCCGGCGAAGCCGGAACCGGCCATCGGCCACCGCAAAGCGGCGCAACCGGCGAAGCCGGTCGAGGCCAGCGACGATCTGGTCGAACTGGTCGAAGACCAGATCATTGCCTTCGGCAATGATCTGTGGCAGGTCACGGTCCACGCCAATGGCCGACCGGCGTTCCGCAAGACCATCGTCTAACCCGAAGGGTTAGACGAACTTCATACAGAAAAGCCCCGGCAGCCGAAAGGCTGCCGGGGCTTTTCTGCGTTTCCCGCGCGGCTATTTACGCGCGGAGGTAGGCTGCGTTCGCACTGGGTTCCCCAGACCACCCTACTTCTTGAGTGATCTTTTCCCAAGAAAGATCATGAAAGAACACGCGGCGAAAATCAAAAGATTTTCGCTATTCGTCCGTACGCGAAAGGAATTGCAATGAAGTATCTTGGCATCACCGAACTGCACATGGACGATAAGGTTATCCCCTTGTCGTCGGTCGAAAAGGAAAAGGGCAAAACCTTTACCGTCACCGATCTGCACCCCGTTCTGCTGGGTGATCCCCATACCGGGGAGTACCGTACTGTCGCCGTCACCCTTTGGGACGGCAATCGTGAGCATACTTCGCGCACGTTGATGTTCGAACTGGTTGATCGGTACTGGGGAAAATGATCAATTTTCCCTATCCGATTCCGCTCATCAAAACTTTGATGGTGCTGGAAACGATTGGTGAAGTGGAAGTTTCTACCGTAGAGCTTCCACCGTTCAGAGAGGGAGGCAGAACGAAATATTCGATCTGTCTTTTTTGGGACGCTCTTAATGAGGGCGATCCCGAAAGTGAGGAAGTGAGCGTAACTTTTGATAAGGAAAATGCGCTCAAGATTCATTGTGGATGGTGTGACGCTCCAAAGATAGCGAAGCTCATCCACGAAGTTCAGATGCGGCACATCCAACATATGGGCCGTGATGATAAGGAGGAAAAGGAATGAAGTTCCAGTTTGCGTCGAAGTACATCGACAGCGTTGAGGCAAGTATCCGCGAAGATCGTTACATTTATAACGATAGCGTTCGCTTGACTTTGTTCGATGCCAATGCCGACGAACTTTTGTGCGTGGCAACGGTAATGATCATGGGCTACAAACCGGCACCGGGTTGTGTGTTCATCAAGAACTGGTCTGAGAATGAAGGTGTGTACGAAGCCTTGTTCGCAGCCGGTGTCGTCGGTCCAATCATCCGGAAGATTCCGGCTGGTTTCACCGAAGCGTACGAGTGCAAGTACCTGGGATGAGCGAAAATACTTGCCCGTTTAGCGGGTTGACCGTTGTCGAAGACGGCCCTCCAACAGCGAGGTTGTTCTTCTGTGGTGTATGTGATTGCTTCGGTCTGACGACCAAGCAAGTTGCCGATAATAACAACAGAAAGGAACGGCAATGAAGGTAACAATAAAGATTTACCTGAATGACGGCGAAGACCACTTCTACGGTTTTCGCAACAAGTTCGCGAATAATCCGGAACTCACAATGGTTCATGCATTTGAACTTGAGACACCGGTTCCGAACGTGCATGCAGTTCTTCAGTGGTGCTTTGTCGAATTCAATATCGGCAGCGGCGAACACGCCAAGGCTTACCGCGAGAAGATGCTTCGGTCGCTGTCTGTTGGCGACGTGGTAACCGTAGGTGAAAGTGCCTGGGCTTGTGAGTCTGTGTCCTGGGTTCCGATCACAACGGAGGAACTGAACAATGCCATCATCTGGCAAGATGCCTGAGTGCAACTGTGAGCGGGGCACCAATACCTTTGACCTGGGGTGCCCCGTTCACGGCCCGTTCTTCGAAGAGCTTCGCCGGAGAGTTCGTCAACAATTCATCTGCGATAATTCAATTGCAGAAGTTCTCAACAAGGAAGAAGAAAAAAAGTGATAACAAAACAATTCTCTGCGATCATCAGTAAAGATGATCGTTGTGATCGCTGCAACGCGAAAGCAAAACTACTGATTATTACCAACAGTGGTCCGCTAACCTTCTGCGGACACCACGCAGACAAGGTTCAAGAATATGCCAGAACCCTTGGCTACTTCACCACCACATCAACCAAAGCCGGTGAGTGATGGTCAACTACGACATGCAAGCCTTTGATAGCAGGGGCAATGTTGTTGGTATCGGATCGACACTGACCGACAGAGATGGCGAGAAAGCGGAACTTCTCAAACTGACTCGCTGGCAAATGCAGGGACGATCCGGCAAGGTTTACGTTCGCTGGATCAATAGCGGTGAGACTGGCGAATACTACGATGGGGTGTTCAGCCTTTCGGTGAAGTTAGTGCGAGCCGACAACGCTACGCCGACGTTCTCGCTAGATGATCTGGTGAGCCAGCTTCGCTACAAGATCAACGCGTTTCATTCCAGCGTAAGAACGCGAAGCCATCACCCGTCGATGGTGAGCCGTTCTGATCTGAAGCAGGAAATGCAAAAGATCAAAGCGATCTATGCTTTCCTGGTAGCGATGAACGGCTACCGGGAACTCCCGAACGATATTGAGAAGGAGGTGTTTAAATGCGAATTGATTGTTGAGGCAATGTACACAAAGAAGTAAACGATTGAAGGAGTTGCATTGCCCAGCGAAACGCGTACCTATACATTTCCGGATAGGTGGAACGGGAATTCGTCGGTAAAAGTTTGGTGCGACGGTCGTCAATACGATCCCGCCGCAGAATCTTATTACCCGATTTACTCGTACCAGATCACCACTCCGGATTGGGAATACAATGACAATGACATTAGGGGCAAAGCTAATGAGTTGCCTGATGTTGCTGCTGGGGCACAGTCATTGTTTGCATTTCTGTACGCCTGTCAAGAAGGTCTGCCAGAGGATACCGAAGGTAAGCGTGAGAACGCGAACCTTTTTCCACCACATGTTCGTGAATGGGCGTATCTTTTGTCAGAAGAAATCACAAGTATCTACGAGAATCTTGTGAAGGAGGTTCGCAAGAAAAATCTCAACTGAATAACAATTTCATATTGGCCGTGGCGGGATTCGTGGTCCCGCCACGGTACGACGCAAGGGAACAATAAGTACCTTGCCATCAAAAAAAGGAAACAAAGAAAATGACAAAGCACGGAATCATTGCAAGCATGAAGGCACTTCGGAAGCAGACGAAGAAAGATCAGAAAGCCGAAAAGAAGTTGGCTCAGATTCGCAAAGAAATTCGGATTGAGCAGCTATCTTTTCGGGAAGACCCCCGCAAGCTGGCGAAAGCAATCGCTGATCTGATTCGTGTTGATAATCGACCCGGCGAAGACCCCGAAGATTACAATGACGAAAGCGGCAGAGCCGAAGAACTGGCAGCCGAAGGCTTCCACTGGTTCCAGAACGCTTGGGGTAAGGTCGTAATCGAAGAGGGTGCAATCGCTCCGGTCGATCTTCGGTCTGTGACGGATCGCTACGGCGAAACAATACAAACAGCCCAAAGGGTTTACGAAGTGACATGCCCGACGACCGGCTGTGTCGCAGGGTGGGCAACTTCTCTGGCGGGTTTCCCGATGGCTATTAGTCATTTGGGTGGCGACAATGTTGGTGATGTTATTGACAGGAATCTTGGACAAACTTTCCAAGCCGAAGACTGCATCGACAAAGAGAATAATCGCTTGGTTTCGATTCCGGAGAAGGCCGCAGAACTGCTGCTGCTCAATGATGAGCAGCGTGAATGGCTGTTCAGCGGTTACCGGGAAATCAAGCAAGTTCTGTGGGCGTTGGACAAGATCGTTGAAACCGGGAGCTTCAGTGTTCGCGAAGCTGATCGGCAATTTGATGACAACGCTTGCGACTGCTCCGTTTGCCGGGACTACTAGGCGATGACTAACCTGCGGGAATCATAGGTGTCCTATGGCGCATCTATGATTCCCGCAGGGTCAAGCTATGCCCAACCCATTCTCTAGATGGGTTGGTTTTCCTACAAACAAGAAAGATAGGCAAATGTCCTACGTTCCTCCACGGCTTGTGCCGAAAAAAGATGAGATGCTTGCTTTGCACTCAGAGTGGGCAAACGATGATTCGCAAATGCGAATCTGCACTAGGCGAGTTGGTTCAAGCACAACAATCATTGTTGATGTGACTGAACTTTCAACTGGCCGTATGGCTCGCCAAGACCATTCGCTGAAGTTAGCGAGGGCCGAAGCTCGTAAAGTTGGCGCAGCCAGCGTTGATGCCGTAAAGCTTTGTGATTACCGGGCTGACCGGAAGGTGTCAAAGGTGGACGGCAGTATTCACTTGATCAAAATTCGCATCACTAGTTTCTCGTTCAAGGGAGTCGAGTAATGATTGACGTTTTAGAATCAGCCAAACGGCTGGTCAAGGTTGTCACCGGAGCAGAAGGCGGTGATTGCGAAATAGTTATGGATGTCGGTGTAGGAACAGAACGCGATTCCGACAAGGTTTGGGTTACCGGTAATTGGAATGGTGACCTTCCAGGCCGGTTATTCAAAGCACTAGAGCGTATTGGTGTTGACGCGGAGTGGTATGACCAAGTTGATCCTTGTGATGGCTGTCGGAAGTTGATGGAAACAGACCCGACTCATTACGGCTGGCAGCCAAGTTACTTGATCGACTTAGACTGTAACTACGTCTGCTTCGATTGTTTAGATGTGTCAAACGATGAAGTTCTTTCAGAGTTTGGCTATATCGACAACGTTGAGAAAGCCATTCCCGACGTGCTTGCCAAGCATCTACCGGAGTGGGGCTGGGAGCCTTTCAATGGCACTTTTGAGAACGGCTGGCATCCCGGCCAGAACGATAGTCCTCAGAAGATTTTTGAGAGAATTCAGGCCAAATGGTTCAAAAACAAAAGGTCAGTTGTTTTCCGATTGGATGAAACGTCGCAGTTTTATATCAAGTTCACCGCATGGACAAAAGCAAAGGAAGTAGAAAATGACGAAGAGTGACCGCATCATGCAAGACAATAAGCATTACCAGGCAGCTAAGATCGACGGCTTCTGGAACTTTGTTACGCGTGATCCTGGCGACTATGTTGGCCGTCACCGGCTATATCCCAACAGGGATCGGCACCAATTATGGTTGGGTTGTCCAACCTGTGTTGAAGGTTTGACCGCAGAAAGGACAGTTTAGTGTCAGGTGTTGATGTTACAGTTGCTCAAGCAAAACTTGCGGAGCTTGCCCATAACATTCTTCAGCACGCTTGCCCAAACGGTGGCATACAGGGTGATTGGCACACCTTTGTCATCGAAACACATTGTGTTGCGTGGCGGGTTACCGCGAAGAAGATCAATGGGCACTGGGTAATCCGCAGTGCGATCAGTGAGGACTGCTAACTATGATGCGATCAGTGTTGGAACTCAAGGTGGGCGACGAGTTCATCACACCGTGGTACAGCAGAACGCCCGGTATGAGAGGAATAGCCAGAAAGATCGACATGATCACTGGCGATAACGGTCAAGTTCTTCTTCAGGTTATCGGTGATGTTGTTTCCGGTTGCTTTGACGACGCTCGACCTGACGACGCGTTCATGTGGTTCCCACTTCTTGAGTGGGAGTATGTCGTACCCACAACTTAATATGGGCTGTGGCGGGTTTCACCGCTCGCCACAGCGCGAGAAGTTCTGTAGAGCAATCCCGTTCCACAGAACTTTCTTACTTGGGCTAGCCCACACTGTGCTAAGCTCAAGTTGTCCGACCGAAGCGGGGAACTCCCGCTTTCCCTAATAAATAAAGGAGTGACAGCGTGAGCTATCACGGCATTCAGTATCTCAACCGCAAGATGAAGAAGGGCAACGCCGCGAAGACTGGCAATGCCTGGTGGTACGACAAGAGCGCAGAAGACCCGAACAACCCTTCGCACTACGACGGGTTCATTCCTCTTCAGGTAGTGCGCGAGTTCTTCGGCTGGAACGCTGAAGAATCTATTCAGATGGTCGCAACGTTCCGGATGGCAGAGCCGCCAGCCATGGACGATCAGGGCAACCCTCTCGTTCCGGCTACGCCGGTTTTCGATGAAGAGGGCGAGCCTCTGCTGGATGGTGCCGGTCGGCAATACTGGGACTACACCGTGCCGGTGCAGGGCCATAAGGCACTGGGCCGCTCCAACTGGATCGCTGGCGGTATTCCTGAAGGGGAAGAAGCCGGTGCTTCTAAAGTTCTCTCAGTGGTTGACGAGGACTACGGAGTTCACCAGGCCAAGGCAATCTTCATCGACAACGTAAATGATCTTGTCGGTGGCGAGGCCAACGTCGGTGTGGAATCCATTGGCGAACTGAAGTGGGGTCGGCGGCTGTTCGCGTCGGTATCCATTCCGGAGAACCTGATGAACAAGGAATCCGGACTTGAGTTCCGGCCAATCCTGACCATCTGCACATCGTTCGACCGGACGCTGGCTACGAAGTACATTCGTACTTTCGGTGTTCCAGTTTGCGATAACACTCTCAACTATGAGTTGACGCGTGCCGGTGACAAAGATGGGCAGTTCGTTCTGCGTCACAGCAAGAACTCCGCAACAAGGTTGGGTGATGCCCGTAAGGTTCTTGGGCTTCTGACCGAAGGTGCTGCGGAGTTCGATGCATGGGCAACGGGTCTAGCACAGGCTCCGGTTCCAGAGGACAAGTTCCTCAAGTGGCTCGACGTGATGGTGCCGATTCCTGAAATCAAGCGCACCATGGTTACGGTCAAGTCGATTCAGGGTGAGGACGTTCAGGTGGAGAAAGTTTCCTCCAACGCCCAAACAATCGCTCTGAAGAAGCGCGACAAGCTGGTTGAAATGTGGGACAAAGACCCGCGAGTTTCACCGTGGAAGAATACCCGGTTGGGCATTCTCCAACTGTGGAACACCTACAACCAGCATGAGGTTTCCTTCAAGGGAACCAAGGCTGCCGGTGGCGACAAAGTTGCTGCCAGGGCAGAACTCAACATGAACAAGATGATCGAAGGTGACTTCGCCAAAGAAGACACCAACGCGTTACGGATCATCAGCAAGATCATGGCCGACGATGAGCAGGTCGTGGTTGCAGTTCCGGATGGTGCGCCTACGACGACCACCAAGACGCGTCCAAGGACGCGTAGCAAAGCGGCTGCCGGAAACAACGGCTAGTCGATAAATGGAAAGGGCCGGGAGTTCACGAGACTCCCGGCCCTTTTCTCTTTTCCCAATAACAATTCTCAAGTAGTTAGGAATAACTGTGAAACCAATTCAGTTGCCTTTGCCTCTTCAGGTTCTACCTGGGGTCTGCGCTATTGCGTATGACAAAGAGGGCGAAGAGTATGACGCGTGTTATCACTGGGAAGCTGCACAGACAATTGCCCGTGAAGGGTATCGGGTTGTCGCAGTTGCCAATGATGGCGCGAAAGAAAAAGAAGAGATTCAAAGAATCTGTGATTACGAACTGACAATTGCTCTTGATTGTTTCGGAAAGGATTATCAGAAATGAAATTGCACGTTAACAAAGACGGCAGCTTTGACTTGGACTTGAACGGTACCGATGACTTGGGTAAAGCAGCCAAGTTAATTCGCGAAATTCAAAATGTTCCTGCGCCGGAAAGCCGGAATGAGGGCGGTAATGATCTGAATGCCCTTCAGTATGCCGCGTGGACATGGCTCATTGAAAATGACATTGAGAGTGGTGTACATTTCACAGCCATGGCACGCGACATAGGAGTCACCGAAAAAGCTGCTTCGCAGCGTCTTATGCGGCTAGTCAGTTTTGGCTACGCCGAACGAGTAGGAGCCGGTAAGTATAGGGCAAAATGCTGATAATTTTGCTGGATATTGTTGCCATCTTTTTTTGGCTAATGCTCATAGGAATTGTTAGCGCGTTGATAGTAGAACAATTCATGGGTAAGTAAAAAGCCATGGGCAATTATGCGTGGAAGACTGAACACCGCGAAGGCAGTGCCAGTCGCAAGCCAAATTATTCAGTAAAGTGGGAGTGGAAAAACCCTGATCTTGTCGGCAATTATCGACAAATGACTGATCTGGTTTTCGCCACAAATGCAGAGCGAGCTATTAACAAAGTTCGTCGTGACGTTGAAGCAGAATACAAAGTCACTCGCAAAGATATTATTATCGTTCACGCTATTCCTATTGACTCAATCTATCGCGATGTATAGGAATGCCTTTGGTGAGCCAGTGAGCCATAAATGGTTCACCGGCTCACCACAGGGAGAAAGAAGGCAGGGTGTCAGAAGAACATAAGTCAGAAAGATTCAAATGTATTGCGATCAAGCATGGATGGAAAGCTGATGTTCGCACTGACCTTTCTGTTTACGAAACAACCAAACAATTCAAAGATGTAATCTGGAACGTTTATGCAATTCGAGGAAAAGAAACCTTGAAGATTGTGTGGAACGGTGACCGATTCATTCAGGCCAATTATGTCTACGGCGATCTTCGTAGAAAACTATGGTGGCCGGTTGAAGTATCAAAGGTCTTGGCGGGTAGGCCAGACCCTCGTAAGTACCGGCGCAAAGATAGCGAGTACATTGCGTCCTACGATGAGATTGTGGAGCAACGCTCCGTGCCTTGGCAGGAGGATACTCCCGCCATAGAAATAATGATGATCGTTCTACGAAAGGAAATTCGCTGGATCAGAAAAATTGATAGTCAGGTCTGCTCAGCTTTCGTTGATGTTGACCTGAAAGAAAAAGGAAGCGCGAAACATTTTCGCGTCTACGAACACAAGAATGGCCGAATGCTTGAGTGGGCCGACGCACTTGGATTCCACACTGTATGCATTGACCAAATCATTGACGTAGCGTAAGGAGCAACAATGTTAGAGATTATTGTTAGTTTTTGGCTCATGCAATCGCCCAGTGGTGGCGGCTGTACGTACGACGATCCCTACCCAACAGATATCAACCGCGTCTGCACCGGGCTAGGGTACCCTGGTAGAAGCTGCAAGATGAGTTACCGAACGAATTGCAGTCCGATCCCCGGTCAGCCGGGAACGTGGAACCCTAGTGGTTACACACCGAAGGTTGGATGACACATGGCATATCTCAAGTGTGACAAATGCGAGTATCGTTCGTTCGCTATTGACGATCCGTATGGGTTGCCACGCGGACTTGTCAGTCGTGCCATTGATATGCACGTTATGGCTCACAAGAACCATAACGTTCGCGAGATAAAAGGAGCAGAAAAATGACAGAAAAGTGGAGAATCGGTTTGTGGGAAAGCGAACACCGAATCTGGATCGACTTCCCATACAACAACGAAGTTAAAGATACACTTCGCGCCAAAGTTCAGGGCTTGCGCTGGGATGCTAAACAAAAGTTCTGGCACGCGCCGCTAGACCTAGATACGGCGCGAGATATTCGTTCTGTGGTTAATAGCTTTAACCAAAGGTTGACGCTTGAGCCAGAGTTTGCAGCCTGGGTACGCGTAGAAAAGCGCAGGTATAACAATCTGCTCAAGCCTGACGACATGACGGCTGACACTACGCAGTGGTTCCCCCGGCTTCGCCATGAGCGTCCGCAGCTAGTTGCTGCTATGCAGAGCAAGCCATGGCAGCTACCCGGCGCAGCATTTCTAGTCGGGCAGAAATCCACGCTACTGGCTGATCAGCCTGGGCTGGGTAAAACGATTCAAACGCTCGCCACGATAGCGGAGCTTGATTTACGCGGACCAATTCTGGTGGTTGCACCGCGTACTGCTGTCAACGTCACATGGCCCGAAGAGATTGCCCAGTGGCTAGGCAAGGACGAAATCGTCTTTACTATCAGTGGGGTTCTCAAACCAGCAGAGAGAAAAGAAACTCTCAAACAAGTTGCTGACTTAGCGAAGAAAACCGAAAGCAGAATTTGGGTTCTGTGCAGCCCAAACTATCTACGCATCCGGCCAGACCTGGACGGTAACGGTAACTACATTCGCGATACTAACGGCAAAAAGATCATTCGTGCCGTTAATGAAGGGCTGGCCGAACTGTTCGCGATTACATGGAGCGGAGTGATTGTTGACGAGAGTCATCAAACTCTAGCTGGCGCAACCGGGAACAAAAAGAAACAGTCTGCCCAAAGGGTTGGCCTGGGTGCGTTGGACATTCGGGATGGCGGGTTAAAAATTGCCATCAGTGGCACACCATTTCGCGGGAAAACAGAGAATCTATGGGGCACCCTCAACTGGCTCTACCCCGACAAGTACACAAGTTACTGGTCGTGGATTCGCCGTCACTACGGAATCGTTAACACCGGTTCGCGCTTCGGCTCTGGCATTGGCAAGGGCGACAAGATCATTAATGAAACGCGATTCTTTGGCGAACTAAAACCGATCATGGTTCGTCGCACTAAGAACGAAGTAGTTAAAGATTTACCGCCAAAGACTTACGGTGGTACTCATCTTGATCCTGCGGACTTGAGTTCTCCAATCGCTGTGTGGTTGCCCATGAGTCCGAAACAATCTAAGCAATATAACGAGATTGTTGACCATGCCCTCGTTACGATTGGG
>ERZ888423.2080-NODE-2080-length-15774-cov-7.710541_pt1 | contig 15774 bp, 13 predicted proteins | sample MGYA00520523_ERZ888423 | MGnify/ENA primary metagenome ERZ888423 (study PRJEB32303, sample SAMEA104408611) | aquatic metagenome | biome: Brackish water; feature: Pelagic; material: water | place: Baltic Sea | collected 2014-06-08T10:24:00 | depth 30,27 m ...
GGGGAAGGCCCGGGGGAAGTCACAGCCGCCGCTGCCGGTGCGAGATGGACTTGGGCCGGCGCGGGTCACGTTGCTTGGCGGCGCGGTCCTCGCCGAGTTGGCACACCGCTTCGGGGAGGCCGCCGCCGACAAGGTTCGCAACGGCGAGGTGCTCACCGCTGATGGCAGCATTGTCACTGCATCAACTGTGCTGCCACCGAATTCGCCTGTCTATCTGTACCGGGACTTACCTGTCGAGGTAACCGTCCCGTTCGATATTCCGATCCTCTACCGCGACCGGGACATCGTCGTCGTCGACAAGCCGCACTTTTTGGCCACCATGCCACGCGGACGCCACGTCGCCCAGACCGCACTGGTGCGGCTGCGTCGCGAACTTGACCTGCCCGAGCTGAGTCCCGCGCACCGGCTGGACCGGTTGACCGCCGGGGTGTTGTTGTTCACCGTTCGACGCGAGGTGCGCGGGGCCTATCAGTCGATGTTCGCCGAAGGCTTGGTGCGCAAGACCTACCTGGCGCACGCGCCCGTCGACGCTGATCTTGAGTTCCCTGTGACGGTGCGAAGTCGAATCATCAAGCAGCGGGGCCACTTGCAGGCGGTCGAGGTGCCGGGTGTGACGAATGCCGAGACGCTTGTCGAACATCGCGGCGACGGAAACTACCGACTGACTCCGCGCACCGGGCGCACCCACCAACTGCGGGTCCACATGGCCTCGCTGGGTCTGCCAATTACCGGCGACCCGTTGTACCCCGACATCATCGATGTCGACGTCGATGACTTCTCCACGCCGCTAAGCCTTCTCGCGCACCGGCTGGAATTCCAGAATCCGATGACCGGGGACGTGCAGCGGTTCACCAGTGGGAGGGCGCTGTCTCGTCACCTCAGCCCGTACGCCGGGGTCGGCGGACCGACGAGCATGGACGGCGGCAGTTAGATGGATCGCTACACATTCGACCGGCTATTCGACATGACCGACCGGACGGTGATCGTTACCGGCGGTACCCGCGGCATCGGGTTGGCATTGGCGCAGGGCTACGTCCTGGCTGGGGCGCGGGTCGTGGTGGCCAGTCGCAAGGCCGACGCGTGCGAGCAGGCAGCGCGGCACCTGCGGGATCTGGGCGGTGAGGCGATCGGGGTGCCGACGCATGTCGGTGACGTCGACGATCTCAGGTCGCTTGTTGCGCGCACCGCGTCCGAGTTCGGGGGCGTGGACGTCGTGGTGAACAACGCCGCCAACGCGTTGGCTCAGCCCTTGGGGCAGGTGACCGTGGATGCGCTGACGAAGTCTTTCGAGGTCAACCTGCGCGGACCGGTGTTGTTGGTTCAGGAGGCGTTGCCGCATCTGAAGGCCAGCCCCCACGCCGCGGTACTCAACATGGTCTCGGTCGGTGCGTTTCTGTTCGCACCGATGCTCTCCATTTATGCGTCCATGAAGGCAGCGCTGATGTCGTTCACCCGGTCGATGGCCGCTGAGTTCGCCCAGGACGGCATCCGGGTGAACGCTTTGGCCCCGGGCCCGGTCGACACCGACATGATGCGCAAGAACCCGCAGGACGCCATCGACGGGATGGTCGACGGCACGTTGCTGCGCAGGCTGGGGACGGCCGACGAAATGGTCGGTGCCGCAATGCTGTTGACATCAGATGCCGGGAGCTACATCACCGGACAGGTGATCATGGTCGACGGTGGCGGGACGCCACGCTAGCTGCGCCACCCCGCGACACCGATAGTGATCATCCGCAGTTGCTTGACCGCGGTGCGCCTGATCTCTTCGATCGTCGCGGCGTCGGAGGCGTCCTCGATCGCTTCGGCGATCACGATCATCGAATTGACGAACACGCCGGCCAGGATGTTGAGGTCTTCGCTGCTCCAGGTGTTCAGGCCGGGGAAGCGGGCCAGGTCGATCGCGAGTTCGTAAGTGATCAAACGGATTTCGGTACGGATCGCATACCGCAGCACCGTTACACCGGTGGAGCGCTCGCGCCCGATGAAGCGCCAGTGCTCTCGGCGTTCCTGCACTCCTTCGATGAGGATGTCGACTGAGGACTCGATGACCCTGTTCGGGTCCAGCTTTCCGGCCCGCGCGCGACGCAGCATGTCGCGCAGGGTGCGAAACGATTCGTCGATCAGCACCAGCCCGAGGGCCTCCATCGACTCGAAGTGCCGGTAGAACGCGGCGGGAACGATGCCCGCCTCACGGGTGACCTCGCGCAGGCTCATGGCGCTGAAACTGCGTTCGTCGAGCAGATGGAGTGCGGCCGAGACGATGGCCCGCCGGGTTGCTTCCTTGCGTTGCTCGCGCGACAGGGTTTCTTTGGCCGCGTCGTCGTCGATGCTGCGCGACCCTCTCGACCGTGACCGGCTGGAATGTCCGGAACGTGATCTAGGAGTACGACTGTTCACTGTGTGAAACCTACCACAAGCTGCATCGATCTCTTGACGTGCTGCGTATTCACGGCGCACGGTATACAGATGTTCACTCAAACTGTGACCAGGCGAGGGCGGCGGTACGCGCTGCTGGAACTGCTCGCCGGTCCGCACGGCGTCGACCGCTTCACCGAACTCGTCGATCCCACCTGGACCCGCGGCGAGGCCCGCGCGCGCATCGTCGCGGTGCGCCACACCACACCCCGCAGCGTGACGTTGACCCTTGAACCCAACCGTGCGTTTTCCGGATTCCGCGCCGGTCAGCACATCAACCTGTCGGTCGAGATCGACGGCCGTCGCCGCACCAGGCCCTACTCGCCGGCCAGCGCGGAAACCGACCGGTACATCGAGTTGACCGTCGGCCGCCACGACGGCGGATTGGTATCCAACTTCCTGTTCGAGCGCGCTCGCGCGGGCATGGTCGTCGGGCTGGACTCGGTCGGCGGGGACTTCACGCTCCCTGGTAGCCCGGTCGACCAGATTCTGTTCATCTCCGGAGGCAGCGGTATCACCCCGGTGATGTCGATGTTGCGGACATTGCGCGTGCAGCGCTACGCCGGAGAGATCGTGTTCATCCACTACGCGCGGTCTGCCGAAGAAGCGTGCTACCGCGCTGAGCTCGCCGACATCGCCGGGGTATTGCCGAATGTGACTGTACTGCAGGGTTACAGCGCAGCGAGTGCAGGTTCAGATCTGAAAGGTCGTTTCGGAGCTGAGCACCTCGCCGCAGCGGGATTTCGGCGCACTTCGTCACTGCCAGCAGGACGAACTACGCCGAAATCGCAGGCCGTGTACGTCTGCGGGCCGCCTTCGCTCACCGAGGCCGTCCGCCAACACTGTCCGAACGCCATTACGGAGAGCTTCGTGCCGCCGGTGTTCGACCTCGCGGCGGAATCATCTGGTGGCCGAGTGACATTCGCCAACAGCGGCGTTGAGGTCACTGACGACGGCCGTCCGCTGCTGGATCAGGCCGAAGCGGCGGGGCTGACGCCCGAAAGCGGCTGTCGGATGGGTATCTGCTTTTCCTGCACTCGCCGCAAGACCGGCGGTGCGGTGCGCAACGTGATCACCGGTGCGGTGTCCAGTGCCGAGGAAGAGGACGTGCAGATCTGCGTGTCCGCCCCGGTTGGCGACGTCGCTCTATCCCTTTAGGCCTTTGGGCCCTCTAGAACGGAGAATTGCAATGACCATTACCACCCCTGTGCAGGCCGCCACACCGCAGGCCGCAACGCCCGAGAGGGCCAAGACTCTCGAGAAGATGGTTGGGGGACGCAAAGTCACCCTGACCCCAGAGCGGGCCGACGCGTTCGGCCGCGAACTCGACGAACTCAAGGAGCGCATAATCGCCGATCTCGGCGATCGCGATGCCACCTACATCCGGCGGATGATCAAGGCGCAGCGCGGACTCGAAGTTGGGGGCCGCGCGCTGCTGTTCGGCGGAATCTTCCCGCCGTTCTGGTTGGCCGGCACCGCCCTGCTGGGCCTGAGCAAGATCATCGACAACATGGAGATCGGCCACAACGTCATGCACGGCCAGTACGACTGGATGGGCGATCCGGCGATCTCTAGCAGCGCCTTCGAATGGGATACCGCATGTCCGGCAGACCAGTGGCGCCATTCGCACAACTACATGCACCACACCTACACCAACATCGTCGGCCTGGACCGCGACGTCGGCTACGGCATCTTGCGGATGAGCGAAGACCAGAAGTGGCGGCCGTACTTCCTCGGCAACCCGGTGTACGCGTTCCTGCTGATGGTGCTGTTCCAGTACGGCGTCGCGTTGCACGAACTCGAAGCCGATCGCATCCGCGACGGCGAGATCTCGCTGTCGGACAAGCGCGAGATTCTGCAGGGTATCTGGCGGAAGGCCAAGCGTCAGACGCTCAAGGACTATGTGGCGTTCCCGCTGCTGGCCGGTCCGTGCGCGCCGTGGGTGTTCACCGGAAACCTGACCGCCAATCTGATGCGCAATGTGTGGTCCTACATGATCATCTTCTGCGGCCACTTCCCCGAGGATGTCCAGGAGTTCTCGATCGAGGAGATCAAGGCAGAGTCGCGCGGGCAGTGGTACTTTCGCCAGGTCCTCGGTTCAGCGAACCTCACGGGATTGTCCCCCCGTCGCTCCGCTCGCCCCGAATCGGCAAAGCTGTTCCACATTCTCAGCGGCAACCTGTCATTTCAGATCGAGCACCACCTGTTCCCCGACATCCCGGCCCACCGGCACGCCGAGATCTCGACCGAGGTCCGCGACATCTGCAACCGCTACGGGGTTCCGTACAACACCGGTCCGCTGCCGAGGCAGTTCGCGACCGTCGTGCGCAAGATCGTCACGCTTGCGTTGCCCTGGACGTGAGCCTTTCGCCCTCGGGTCTGCGCGCTCGCCCCCGGGTCTGCACCCTGGCCCCGGGCCGCGGCCGCCGAGATCGCACCCCGACCCCGGCCGCCGAGATCGCACCTACGCAGAGCGTTTCTCGAACTTTCTCTGATTGGATGCGATTTCGGCACGCCCTCGGCTGTAGGCGTACCCGGGGATCTGGATGCGGCCCCGCCACCCGCGCGCCGTCATCGCCTCGTGCAGCGAATGGATGACCGCGGCGGGATGGTCCTCTTTGACTACGGTGATCACCTTCCAGCGGAGGCGATCGAGCACTGGTAGGACGCGTCTGTCCTTGAGGTACTGGTCGCGGTCGGACTGGTGTTGGCCTCCGTCGTACTCCAATGCGACCTTGAGGTTCTCCCATCCGAGGTCGAGCACGCGAACCGGCCGGCCACACTCATCGAGAACAGGTATCTGCGTAGTAGGTGCGGGGAATCCGCAATCGGTGACCAGCATCCGCCACCATGTCTCCCTCGGTGACTGGTCGCCACCATCGACGCGCGGGAGCGCTTGCTTCAGTCGGGCCACCCCTCGAGCACCGCGGTAGCGCTTTGTCAGCAGCATGACGTCCTCAGGTGAGTAGGGCCGCACTCGCATCAGTGCATCCATCCGCGCGACGGCGTCGCGTTGGAATCGGCTGAGGTCGAATGCCGTCCGTGCCGGATTGGTCACCGGGATGCCTCCCACTTCCTCGCACTCGTCGGGACCGAGGCGCTCGTTGCGAGTTGTGATCCCCCGCGGTGCGCGGGCGTAGGTGTGGATCAGTTCGATATCGATGTCGTCGTCGATCCACCGGGCACCGTGTAGCGCCGCAGCAGCCAGGCCGGTGGCGATGCCTTTGCGCGCTGACCACAGCCATGCAGCAAACGTCCGGTCGCGCAGCGATAGCTGCTGATTCTTCGCGGCGTAGACATTCCGATAGATCGGTCGATACCAGCGCTGCAGCTCGTGCCGAGTGACGATGCCGCCTGCGACGGCTTCCGTGCCGATGAGTATCTCCGCCATGACTGAATACTTCTCACCGGCACTGACAACTCGGCACCACCGCCGTCGAGATCGCATCTACGCAGCAGCTCACTCGAACTTTCTCTGCTTAGATGCGATTTCGGCGGCCAGAGGGGGGAACTAGCGCTGGCAGGCCGGGCACCAGTAGGTGACCCGGTCGCTGGAGTTGTCAATGTCGATGAGCGTGCCGCAGCGACGGCACGCCAGGCCCGCCCGGCCGTACACCCACAACTCCTTGCCTCGTCGGGTGTCGCCGGTCGTCGTCCGGCTAGCGCGTAATCGGTTGACCCACAACATCTGCTGTGCCCGACTGGCCACCCGCAAAGGATTCGTAAGCTCGGACACGGCCGTGCCGGGGCGCAGCCCGAACACAAAACACAACTCGTTGGCGTAGACGTTGCCCACCCCCGCCATCACCCGCTGATCCAGCAGCGCCTCGGCGAAAGGCCGGTCCGGGTCGGCCATCAGGTTGCCCGAAGCCGCGTCTGCCGACCAGTCATCGCCGAGCAGATCCGGTCCCAGATGCCCGACGGCGTCGACGTCGGTGGCGCGATCCACGATCTCCAACACCCCCAGGTCGACCCCTGATGCCCGGGAGTCCACTGTTTGCAAAATGATTCGTACCTTGTGATCTGGTGCGCGCACTCGACCGATGATCCACGATCCGTCCATTTTCAGATGCGAATGAATACTGTAAGCCCCTGCGCGAATGAACAGGTGCTTGCCCCTGCTCAGCACTTCATCGACCGACTCCCCGGTGAGGTCTACCGTTGCGTAGCGCGGAACCCGGACGTCGCACCGGGTCAACTCCTTGCCTACCAGTGCGGCGCGTAGTTTCGCGGCCGCACGGAAAACGGTGTCGCCCTCGGGCATCAGCGCAGTCGCAGCCCGCGCGGGGTCTTGGCGAAGCCTGCCTGAATCAGTGCCAATGCCACCGCCGAATCACGGTCGTCGAATACCGCGACACCATCCACTCGTTCCACCAGTAACGCCGGAACTCGTTGGCCAGTAACCAACTCGGCCAATGCAAGTGCCGCAGCATGGTGTGTTGCGGTATTGGTGGTGAAGCTCAGCAATGAGCGGCCTCCGCGTTCGACGAACCACGCCAACTCACCATCGACGAGCACCACCAGCGCCCCGGCCTTTCGACCGGGACGATGCGCGGTATCGGTATCCGCGACCCGGGCAGGCCAGGCCAGGGCAGCGCCGAACGGGTTGGCCGGATCGGTCGCCGCCAACGCGAGCGCACGCAGAGCGCCGGGGGTTCCGTCGATGCTGTCGGCGTGGGTGCGCAGCCTGTCGACGGTGCTTGCCGTGGCGAACTGTGCGCCGCCGAGGGATTCGATGAAATAGCCGCGCTGACACCGCCCCGCATCCTCCAGCGCGGTGAGCACCTTGTACAGCGAGGCGAATCCGCCCGGGATGTTCCCGCGGGTGTTCTCGCTGGCCACCGCACCCTTGGTGAGTACGCCGTGGCGGGCCAGCAGCTGGTCGGCCTGGAAGTGTGCGCGCATCGTCGTATCCGTCTCCGCGGCGGGTAGTGCCGACCATCGCCCGGCCACGGTGGGGTCGGAGTCGCGGTGCGCGCCCATGCCCGAGCTGATGCTGTAGCGGCTCAGCCGGGGCGCGCGATGATGTCGGTGTGACGGCGCGGCCGCCCGCCGCGTGCCCGATCCCCGGGAACCGGCGAGCAGGGCGCGCACCGGCGCGAAGGTGTCACCGCCGACGCTTCCCGACCAGATCAGTTGCCACAAAGCCTCTTTGAGTGACTCCGTGCTCACACCGTCGACGGTGAGCTGCCGGAAGAAGTACGCACCGCCACCGCTGAGCGCGGCCAATACGCTCCGGTGGACATCGGTGAGGTCGACGTCTGCGGGCGGGGTCAGCGACAGCGGAGCGGTTTCAGCGGGGTGAAACGCGACCCAGCCATCAGCCGCCGATAGTGCCCCGACGCCGGACCACAGCACCTCACCGGAGGCCAGCAGTTCGTCGAGCATGCCCGGCTGATAGTTCCGCACGCGCTGACCGAAGATCAGCGGCTCGACAGCCGAGGCGGGCATCGGGACACCGGCGAGCTGATCGATCACCGCGGCCAGCCCGTCGACCCCGGTGCCTGCCTCGCCGCCCAGTAGCTGCCATCCGGGCAGGAACCGGCCCAGTGCGGCGGGGCTCACCGGCTCGATCTGCGCGCGTAGTGCGGCCAGCGAGCGCCGACGCAGGATGCGCAGCACTTCGGTATCGCACCACTGGTCGACGCTGACGGATTCGGTGGCCACATCGATGAACTCGCCGCGCATCAGCTTTCCGTCGGCGGCCAACCGGCCAAGCACATCGCCGGCCACCCGCAGCCCCAGGCCGAACCGGCCCGCCGCGTCGACGGTTGTGAACGGACCCCGGGTGCGCGCGTAGCGACTGAGCAGCTCACCCAGCGGGTCGACGATCGGTTCGAGGAACGCCATCGGCACGCCGACGGGCACCGCGACCCCCACGCCGTCGCGCAACCGCCCGATGTCCTCAATCGCCGCCCACCAGGATTGGCCGCCGAACGAGACCGTCACTGCCCGCTTGGCCGTCAGCAGGCCCTCCAGCCAGCCGCCGATGTCGGCCTGGGTGCAGCGTTCGGCGACTTCGTCGGTGGTCAACGGCCCGAGCAGACGCAACAGGTCGGCCACGCCCTCAGCGTCGCGGGCAAAGCGGTCCGGGGCCAGATGCTGCAGTTGGCGCGCCGTGTTGGCGACGACCTCGGCGTCAAGCAGTTCGCGCAGCTCGACGCGGCCCAACAGCTCCGCCAAGAGCTTGGGGTCCAAAGCCAGTGCGGCGGCGCGGCGTTCGGCCAGCGGGCTGTCGCCTTCGTACATGAACGCCCCGACGTAGCCGAACAACAGCGATGCGGCGAACGGCGACGGTGTCGGGGTCTCGACTTCCAGCAGTCGCACCCGACGCTGGGCGACCCGCCCCATCAGCGCTACCAGCATCGGTACGTCGTAGACGTCCTGCAGGCATTCGCGCACCGCTTCCAGCACGATCGGAAAGTCGGGGTAATTGCGGGCGATATCGAGGAGTTGGGCTGCCCGCTGGCGCTGATGCCACAGCGGTGACCGTTTGCCGGGGTGGCGGCGCGGCAGCAGCAACGCCCGGGCGGCGCACTCCCGGAAGCGGGATGCGAACAGCGCCGATCCGCTGACCTCAGCGGTGACCAGAGGTTCGATCTCGTCGGGATCGAAGACGAAAATGTCTGCGCCAGGGGCAGTGTCATCGGTGTCGGGCAGCCGGACGATGATGCCGTCGTCGGAGGCGGTCGGCTTCTCGTCGATTCCGTATCGCTCGTAGAGTCGCTTGCCGACTGCCAGTGCCAGCGGCCCGTGCACCCGCAGACCGTAGGGGGAGTGCAGGATCACCCGCCAGTCGCCGAGTTCATCGCGAAAGCGTTCGACAACCAGGGTGGTGTCCGATGGCACAGCCGAGGTGGCGGCGCGCTGTTCGTCGATCAGCTGCCACAGGTTGTCGGTCGCGAACCCGTCGAATCCCGCGGCGTGGCAACGCTCGTCGAACATGGCGCGGTCCAGTCGGGCGAGATTTCCGGTGAATGCACCGATCGCCTCGCCCAACTCGGCGGGTCGGCCGACACCGTCGCCGCGCCAGAACGGTAGCCGCGCCGGCTGGCCTGGCGCGGGGAGGACGAGAACCCGGTCGTGGGTGATCTCGGTGATCCGCCAACTCGTCGCGCCCAGCGAAATGACATCGCCGGGGCGGGACTCGTAAACCATCTCCTCGTCGAGTTCACCAACACGGGAGGGCTTCTCGGAGTCGGCGCTGGACGCTAGGAACACGGTGAAGAGTCCGCGGTCGGGGATCGCCCCGCCGGAGGTGACGGCGAGGCGCTGAGCGCCGGGACGCGCGGTCAAAGTACCGGAGTCGCGGTCGTAGACGATCCGGGGGCGCAACTCGGCGAACTCCGTCGACGGATACTTTCCCGACAGCAGGTCCAGCGTCGCTTCGTACGCGCTGCGCGGCAGGGTGGCGAATGGGGCGCTGCGGCGAACAGTGTCGAACCAGGCCTCGGCGTTGATCGGTTCCAACGCACACGCTGCGACGGTGTGTTGGGCCAACACGTCGAGCGGATTGGCAGGCACTCGCATGGTCTCGATCTGACCGGCCAGCATCCGTTGCACGCTGACCGCGCATCCGATCAGATCGGTTCGGTGTTTGGGGAACAGCACACCCTGGCTGATCTCACCGACCTGGTGACCAGCCCGACCGATGCGCTGCAGGCCGCTGGCCACCGACGGAGGTGTCTCCACCTGAATCACCAGATCAACTGAGCCCATGTCGATTCCGAGTTCCAGGCTGGACGTCGCGACGACGGCCTTGAGACGTCCGGTCTTCAGCGCGTCCTCGACGTCGGCGCGGGTTTCCTTGCTGACCGAGCCGTGGTGGGCCCGGGCCAATATAGGTTCGGCGCCGTAGGTCTGGCCGCTGGCCATGACGTGGGCGGGCGCGCCGCCGGCGACGCCGGGGTTGTGTGCGCCCAGCTCGCCCCCGGCGCGTTCTGCGTGAATCTCGTTGAGCCGGGAGGTCAATCGCTCCGCGAGGCGCCGCGAGTTGGTGAACACGATCGTCGAGTTGTGCGCCTCGATCAGGTCGACGATGCGTTCTTCGACGTCGGGCCAAATCGAATTGTTCTCGAGGTTCGCCATGTCGGGCACGGGAACCTGCACCGTCAGGTCGAAGGTCTTGGCTGCCGGCGGGGCGACGACGGTCGTGGGGGCCGCGCCGGACAGGAAGCGCGCCACCTCTTCGGGCGGGCGAACCGTCGCCGACAACCCGATCCGTTGGGCGGGCGTCGTCAGCAAGGCGTCCAGCCGCTCGAGAGACAGCGCCAGGTGTGCGCCGCGCTTGGTACCCGCCACAGCATGCACCTCATCGACGATGACCGTCTGCACGTCGGTCAGCGTTTCGCGGGCAGCGGAGGTCAGCATCAGGAATAGCGACTCGGGGGTGGTGATCAGGATGTCGGGCGGCTTGGTGAGCAGTTCGCGGCGACGGCGGGGCGTGGTGTCCCCGGAGCGAACGCCGACGCTGATGCTGGGCGGTACCTGATCGTTGCGTTCGGCGATGCGTGAGATGCCGGTCAGCGGTGTGCGCAGGTTGCGTTCCACGTCGACGGCCAGCGCTTTGAGTGGCGAGATGTAGAGCACCCGGGTGCCCGGTGTATCCGTCGGGGACTGGGCCAGGCGATCAATCGCCCACAGGAACGCCGCGAGCGTCTTTCCCGACCCTGTCGGGGCGATGACCAGCGTGTTGTCGCCGTCGGCAATGGCGTTCCAGGCCTGGGCCTGGGCGGGCGTGGGCTCGACGAACGTGCCCGCGAACCACTCGCGCGTTAAAGCGCTGAAGCGGGAGAGCGGGTCGGATCTCGGGGCCACACGTCCATGGTGCCCCTACCCCCCGACACGCCGGGGCCCCCCTTGCCCCGCGAGCGCGCGCGTCAGCACAGCTGCGGGCGGCGTGTCGCGTGCATTTGCGCGCCCTCGCTGCCGGTCAACGTGGCTGAGTTTGGCCTGCTCGCGCAGCTGCCAGATCGCAAACTTGCGCATGTCGTGGAGATGTCATTTCGGAATCCGGTTGCTAGGCTCCCAGCAGTGACAGACGGGCTTGCTTGCGGGCTATAGCGTGCTCGATCAAACGCAGAGGGAGTGTTGTTGATGCGGTGTCGGTATCTAATGGCTGTACCTTTTCTTGTGCTTGCCGGAACCGCTTTCGCCCCTACCGCCGCAGCCGATTGCACCACTGCGGGGAACACCACTATCTGCTCGTTAGGGGATGGGAACGACGACGACGGCCTGACACCCGAGAAGAGTCCATCTAGTTTGCCATTCGTGCCCTATCCCTGTGAGTACGACTACTACTGCAACGATGGCTACAACTGGTTCACGCCCTGACGGTGGCTGCCGACCATGACTCATAACAAACCATGACTCATAACAAGTGGACAGAGGAGTAAGCAATGGTGTCTCACAAGACCTTCGCGCGAAAGATGCTGCTGGCGACCGTAGGTACCGGTGCTGTCCTGCTGGGCACCAGCCTGCCCGCGCAGGCCCAACCGAAGCCGCCGAACTGCACATCGGCAGATCTCGCGGGCATCATGTCCGGGATCACTGCTGCCACGTCGGTCTACCTGTTCACCCATCCGCCGGTCAACGAGTTCATGACCACCATGGGAGACCTGCCCGCCGACCAAAAGAAGGCGGCGCTGGGGGCGTTCCTGGACACCAACCCGGAGGTGAAGGCTGATATTCAAGGCATTCGCCAGCCCGCGGTGGACTTCCGGATGCGCTGCGGCCGCGGTCCGGGCCCGCTCGATCGAGAGTAGGCCCGTCCGCCTCTGCTCAGGTGGCCAGCCGCGCGCCGGGGTTGTGACGTTCGGCCCGCATCTTGCGTATCGGTGAATTTCGTTCGGGCAGTGCGGCTGTCCAGTCTGAGTCCGAAACACCCCCTGGGGCAACCGATAGCTGAACACGAGGAGTCAGAGATGCGACCGTGGTACCTGTTCACCGGATTTGCGGTGGTGTCTTCTGCACTCGCTGTCGCTCCGACCGCTGCCGCGGACTGCACGAGCGCCAGTGGCACCACGATCTGCTCGCAGGGTGACGTCCGCGGCGCAGACACCGGCGACGGGCCGAGTGGAGCCGGGCCCTACATGCCGTACCCGTGCGAATACGACTACTTGTGCTATGGCAACAACTGGGGCATGGTCCTGGACCTCGATCCTGGTCCGGGTATCGGCCTTCCCGGCACTCCCGGGAATCGGCCCGGTGGTGGCCCGGGGAATCGACCCGGTGGTGGCCCGGGGAATCGACCCGGTGGTGGCCGAGGATGAGTGCGTCGACCTGAAGAAGGCGGAGTTGGTCGCCTACATGGATGCCAGCGCGCAAGTTCTTGGTGAGTTCGGGGGCATGCGGCAGCCGGCGGTGGACTAACGGAAATCGCCGCGGCTGAGCTATGCGGTTAGCGCTATGCCTGGCTGAGCTCTCCTCCGTCAGCGCTGAGACACTGCGACCGCGTCGGCCAGCACCGCCGGGATCCCCGGCACCCGAGCGACCGCGTCGAGAAGTCCGTGGACGCTCAGGTCGGCGACGAAATCCGCGTCGAGCGAGGAATCCATCAGTCGCTGGCGACACATCTCGAAGGTAAACGCCAGCCAGCCGTAGGTGGTGGCCCGAAGATCTCGCTCCACCTTCGAATCGATCGGACCAGCGGCTTCGGTGACGCGGTCGATGATGCGGTTGGCTTGCCTGTCGTTATCGGTGTCCTCGATGCCGCGCAGCACCGGGTCCGACCCGCTCATCCCCAGGTAGGCAGCCCACGCGCCGTGAGGATGCTGCTCGTCATAGTGCAGGTAGGCCAGCACCCCGGCGCGAACCTGCGTGAACAGCGATTGGCCAGGCAGGGCGGGGGTGTTGGTGGCCTCGAACAATCGCTCGCCCTCGGCGTGCACGACAGCGGCGAAGAACGCGCGCTTGTCGGGGAAGTAGTGGTACATCAATGCCCGGGAGACGCCGGCCCGCTCGGCGATCTCGTCGATCCGAACCTCGTCGTAGGGGCGCTGGCCGAACACCTCGGCGCCGAGCGCGAGGAGTTCGTTTCGCCGGTCTTCCGGTGAGAGACGACGCCGTGATGCGGCCATGGCCCCAATGCTAGTTGACGCATGTGTAACAGCGGCACAGGCGCACCGGCGCCCCGGCCCACGCGGTCGGGCCCACGCGGTCGGGCCCACTCGCCCCTGCCCACTCGCGAGCGCGCGCGTCTGCACGCCGACACGCCGCATCTGCTGTGCAAACGGGCACGCTCAGTGTCTGGTCAGAGCGCCCGCAATGCGCGCTGATAGCGACGCATGCCCGCGATCCAGCGGTCGTAGTCGGAGCCCTTCTGCCTGTACATCTCCAGCAGTTCGGGATGCGGCAGCACCATGAAACGACCCGACCGAATCGCCTCGACCGTCGCCGTGGCCACATCGGCGGCGCTGATCACCTCTGCTGACTTCTCAATCGCCGACGCCCCGAGCCGGGCATCAGGGTCGTCGACATCCCGGATCGCCTGCAACAAAGGGGTTTCCACGCCGAGTGGACACACGCAACTGACGCCGATGCCTTCATCGCCGTAGGTGACCGCAAGCCATTCGGCGAACCCCACCGCCGCGTGCTTGCTGACGGCGTACCCCGCCGCGCCCAGTTGGGTCAACAGTCCCGCGGCCGAGGCGACCGACACGAAGTAGCCCGATCCCGTCGACGACCACTGCGGCACAAGCAGTCTCGCCGCACGAATGTGCGCGCGCAGATTGACGTCGAGTACAACGTCCCAGTCGGAGTCCGCCCCCAGACCCGGCTTTCCGATGATGCCGGCGTTGGCGACGTAGATGTCGACGGGCCCGAACTGCCGGCCGGCGAGCGTGATCAGTGCTTCGATGTCGGCCGCATCGGCGGCGTTGGCTCGCATCGACACCGACTCACCCCCGGCGGAACCGATGGCCACCGCCGTCGATTGGGCGCCTGCTTCGTCGAGGTCACCGACAACGACGCGGGCGCCCTGGTTCGCGAGTTCCGATGCCAGCGCCTGACCAATGCCCGACGCGCCTCCGGTGACGATGGCGACCTTGCCGTCCAATTCCATGCTCCGAGTGTGCCCTCGTCCTCGGTGAGGGTGCGCAAATGTACGCCTGACGCGGCGTGTCGGCGGGCAGACGCGCGCGCTCGCGGAGCAGGAAGGGGAGGTCAGCCGAAGTGGACGCCCTGGGCCAGCGGCAGCTCTGGGGAGTAGTTGATGGTGTTCGTCGCGCGGCGCATGTAGGCCTGCCACGAGTCCGACCCGGATTCGCGTCCGCCGCCGGTCTCTTTCTCGCCGCCGAATGCACCGCCGACCTCCGCGCCCGAGGTGCCGATGTTGACGTTGGCGATCCCGCAGTCCGATCCGTCGGCAGCCATGAAGCGCTCCGCCTCGCGAACATCGAGGGTGAAGATTGCCGACGAAAGACCCTGGGGTACAGCATTGTTCAATTCGATTGCCTCGTCCAGGGTGTCGTAGGTCAGCACGTAGAGGATCGGCGCGAACGTCTCGGTGTGCACCACAGCGGTCTGCCCAGGCATCCGAACCACCGCAGGCGTGACATAGAAGGCGCCCTCGTCCCCGACGTCGTGGCGCTCACCGCCGATCACCTCACCACCCTCTGACACTGCCTGCTGCAGCGCGCCCACCATGTCCCGATAGGACGTCTCGTGGATCAACGGCCCGACCAGCGTGCCCTCGGCGAACGGATCCCCGACCGGCAGTTGCCGATATGCCGCCACGATCCGAGCCACCAGTTCGTCGACCACCGACGAATGAACAATCAACCGGCGCAGCGTCGTACAGCGTTGACCAGCGGTTCCGGCCGCCGAGAAGACGATGCCGCGCACCGCCAGGTCCAGGTCTGCCGCGGGCGTGACGATCGCGGCGTTGTTGCCGCCGAGCTCCAGCAGCGCGCGACCGAACCGCTGCGCGACCCGTGGGCCGACCTGGCGGCCCATGCGCACCGACCCGGTGGCGCTGAGCAGTGCGACGCGCGGATCGTCGACGAGCCGCTCACCGATCTCGCGCTCGCCCAGCAGAAGTCGACTCACCGCGCGCGGCGCGCCGACGTCGTCGCAGGCCCGACCGATCAGCGCCTGGCATGCGAGCGCAGTCAGCGGGGTCAGCTCCGAGGGCTTCCACACCACGGTATCGCCGCACACCAGCGCCACGGCGGTGTTCCACGCCCACACCGCGACCGGGAAGTTGAACGCGGTGATGACGCCGACAACGCCGAGCGGGTGCCAGGATTCCATCAACCGGTGGCCGGGTCGCTCCGAGGCGATGGTCTTGCCGTACAACTGACGCGACAGGCCGACGGCGAAGTCGCAGATGTCGATCATCTCCTGCACCTCGCCGAG
>ERZ888423.2081-NODE-2081-length-15761-cov-7.860244_pt1 | contig 15761 bp, 18 predicted proteins | sample MGYA00520523_ERZ888423 | MGnify/ENA primary metagenome ERZ888423 (study PRJEB32303, sample SAMEA104408611) | aquatic metagenome | biome: Brackish water; feature: Pelagic; material: water | place: Baltic Sea | collected 2014-06-08T10:24:00 | depth 30,27 m ...
TCCCACGAGCAGTCAGTCAGTCCGGAATGGCTAAATTTTGTGGTCACCAGCAAAGCTCGATCTTCTATTCGTTTTGCCCTGCGGCGCCAAAAGATTTCACAGTCCAGGAAGGCTGGAAAGCTCATGCTTGAATCAGAATTAAAACGAGGGGGCATGACTCTGTCCGAGTATAGAGGCAGCACTCTCTCGCGCGTCTTGGAAGTGATCGGGGTGAAGTCATTAAGTACACTCTTAACTGATTTAGGGTCTGGAAAAAAAACTGGAGCTTTGGTGGCAGAGCGATTCTTTGAAGGTCACAATGTTAGCTCTAATAAATCTCTTGATATTCAAGCCATGGTTTTGATTGATCATAAAATTGAGGGTGTAGCTGTTATTTATGCAAAATGCTGCATGCCAATTTTTGGCGATCCCATTACCGCTCATTCAGATACAGACAGAGGCATAGTGATTCATCATAGTAGTTGTAGGCAAGTAGCCCCCCATAGAAGCAATATTTTATCAGCTAGATACTTGTCTGCTATCTGGGGGACAAACAAGATTGAGAGACACTATATAGGGCATCTTAAAATTCACGCCGAAGATAGGCCGGGAATCTTGGCAGATATTGCTGCCACTTTCTCTAAATTGAACATCAACATAGTGAATATCAATAGCAGGGATATTGATGCCATGATTATAGAGTTTATCGTCGAGGCAGAGATATTAAATGCAGATTCCTTAAAGAGATTGATGTTAAAATTACGCTCATTAAGATATGTGACGAGCTGCTCTCGTATTATTAACGATAATAGATCAAAAAATGAAAAAACCAATATTTACAAATAAAGCACCAGCAGCTATCGGACCATATTCGCAGGCAGTTCAATGGGGAGATGTAGTTTTTATTTCTGGACAAATTCCCTTGATACCAGAAACTGGCACACTCAATAATGCAACATTTGAGGATGAGACTAATCAAGTATTAGATAATCTCGAGGCTATTTGCAAAGAAGCTGGCGGCAATCTTGATAATATTTTAAAACTTACTATTTATTTAACCGATCTCTCAAGATTTGATATGGTCAACACTATTATGGCTTCAAGATTTTCAGAGCCATTCCCTGCTCGAGCAACTGTAGAGATCTCCAAGTTACCCAAAGAGGTCAATATCGAGATAGATGCCATTTTATCTATAGCAGTTTAATGTCTCAAAATCTCCTTAATTTAGCCGACTTCACTGAGAAAGATATCCTCGAGCTTATTGATTTAGCTAATAATTTTCAAACAAATGATCCTGTTGGGTATCGACATGAAAATATTTTTCCTGATAAAAAAGTTGCTTCTATTTTCTGTGAACCAAGCACTCGGACAAAATTATCTTTTGAAATAGCAACGCATAATCTGGGCGCTAAATACCTAGACTTCAATCTTGCTAACTCTTCCATGCAAAAAGGTGAGACCTTAGAGGATACTTTAGAAGCCATGATGCTGATGGGTATTGACCTTTGTATTTTGAGGCACTCAGACTCCTCAATTCATGCGCTAGCTAAAAAATTTCCAAGCTTACAATTTGTCAATGCTGGAGAGGGTTCTGTGGGACACCCATCACAAGCTTTACTTGATTTAATGACTATTCGTGAATTTAAAAAATCTTTTGTGGATCTAAAAATTACAATAGTAGGTGACCTAGATCATTCGAGAGTGGTCAGCTCTTTTCTTGAGGCCATTCAAATTGTAGGTTTCAAAACTATTACCTTTTGCGGCCATCCTGATCTTTGTAAAAATTATCTTGAAAATTCTTTGGGTAACTTTGAGCCTGATTTAGAAACTGCCATGGAGGATGCAGATGTTGTGATGGCGTTGCGCATTCAGAATGAGCGTCTCACTGAGAAATTAACAATTAGCGCCTCAGATTATGTGGAGCGATATCAGATTAATGTTGATTCCTTGCAAGTGGCCTCCCCTGAAACAATTTTATTACACCCTGGTCCTGTAAATTTTGGCATTGAATTAGATCAAGAGGCGGCCAAGCTTGATAATTGCAAAATCAAAAATCAAATTTTTAATGGAGTAGGGATGAGGATGGCAGTTCTAACTAAGCTTTTTTCTCAAGCATAATTTTTTTGATTGTTTCCACGATATTGAGAGTGGTTTGATCAATCTCAATATTCACAAGGTCACCTTTTTGAAGGCTCTGAAAATTCGTTACTTTAATGGTCTCAGGTATCAGGTGTATATTAAAAGAAGATTTTAGAACTTTTCCAACCGTAAGACTGCAGCCATTTAGAGCAATATATCCTTTGTAAAATAAGTATTGCATCATTGCAGCAGGAGCTTGAATTCTTAAATCTTTCGTATCTCCTCGATCATTAATGCTCTTGATTACCCCCACCCCAAAAATATGCCCAGATACTAGATGACCCCCAATTTCAGACGTCGCAACCATAGAGCGTTCTAAGTTTACCTTCTCATTTTTGTTAAGCAGTTTTAAATTAGTTTTATCAAGAGTTTCAGTAATTACATCAAATTCCAAATGATTGGTTGACCCTTTTTTAACTGTTAAACAGACACCATTGACAGCCACGCTAGCCCCACGCTTAAGATTTTGAGCAAAGCCTTTGGGCGCTTTAATACTTAGAGTGGTGTAGTTTGGTTGGTTCTGAATTCTTTTAATCAGACCTTGGGCTGTAACGATACCAGTAAACATTATGCTCCCCAGGTTTCGCGATATTCTTGTAGTTGAATTTGATAAGCATGAAAGTGCTCACTATGCTTCGAGAATTGAATGAGCGCATCCAGATTTACAATAGACTCCACAACAATATCAAAATCTCTTTCTAACTCTGCTTTTGCCGAGATTGTGCCAGCGCCTTTTTCCTGCCTATCAAGCCCAACAACAAATAATTTTGCATTAGCCTGAAGACTTTCGATCAGATGAATAGATTCTCGTGCGGCCGTTCCAGCAGAAAGGACATCATCAATAATCATGACGTCTCCACATGGGTCTGTTCCTATAATATTTCCACCCTCGCCATGATCTTTTATTTCTTTTCTATTAAAGGAAAGGGGATATATTCTATTTTCTTGACTATATTTCATTGCTACCAATGAGCCTAAAAAAATACCTTTATATGCGGGTCCATAAATACAATCAAATGAAATTTTTAGGTTCTCAATTGCTTGGAAGTAGCACAAGGCGAGCTGTGATAAATCACAGCCGTTGAGCATTTTTGCTGCATTAAAAAAATATGGGCTAGTTCGACCAGATTTTAGCGTAAAGCTTCCAAATTCTAATGCCTGGGATTTTAAAGCTAAGTTAATAAAATTATTTTGATAGTCTTTTAGCTCAGACATGATTTTTGAACTTCAATAATATCTTTGATCCCATTAGAGGCAATCGCCAGCATGCTATCAAGCTGATCCTTGGAGAAGGGATAAATCTCGGCTGTGCCCTGAATTTCAATAATGCCACCACTTTCTGTCATTACTACGTTTAAATCTGTTTCTGCAGAACTATCTTCGTCGAAGTTCAAATCAAGGAGAGGCTCACCATCTTTTAGCCCAATAGACACAGCAGCAACATATTCTTTAATAGCCCTGTGATCACCATGAGCATTTTTAATAGCCTCAAACAATGCAACGCAGGCACCAGAAATTGCAGCAGTTCTTGTGCCACCGTCTGCTTGGATCACATCACAATCTATGCTCACCGTTTTATCTTTAAGAAACTTTAAATCTACGGCTTGTCTCAATGAGCGCCCAATTAATCTTTGAATCTCCATGGTTCTTCCGCTTTGTTTGCCTCGAGCAGCCTCTCGATCCATTCTGCTGTGAGTGGATCTTGGCAACATCCCATATTCAGCAGTAATCCAACCCTCATTAGAGCCACGCATCCATCTAGGCACACTATTTTCAATGGTTGCTGTACAAATGACATGAGTATCACCAAATTTTACTAATGCCGATCCCTCAGCATGTTTGTTGACTCCTATTTCTATCTCAATAGGTCTCATTTGATTTGTCTGTCTATTATTAGTTCTTTCCATGCCCATATTATATCTCTTTAAATGGCTTTATAATTCTCAAAGCGAGGAAAATCTATTATGAAAAATATTTCACTTTTATCGGTACCACTTTTGCTAATCCTGGGTTGCTCAGATCTAGATGAGTCTTTGAGTGAAACAACTAAAAGTCAGAACAAATCATTTGCTTCAACCTATGAACCAATGCAATCCCAACCCATTTTATATAAATCTGCGAATATCTATGACGGCCTGGGCGGTGAATTCTTAGACTATGATTTACTCATTGCTGATGGAAAAATTGTAGAAATGGGTCAATCTCTTGCTCAATCCGGCATTAATGTTATTGATGCTACTGGGCAATGGATTACACCTGGGATTATTGATATACATTCTCATATGGGGGTTTATTCAGCGCCTGGTGTTAGCACCAGTTCGGACGGCAATGAGGCTACGTCACCTGTTACAGCCGAGGTTTGGGCCGAGCATTCAATTTGGACTCAAGACCCTCAGTTTGCATTAGCGTTAAAAGGTGGGGTGACTTCATTTCATGTATTACCTGGTTCGGCTAATCTATTTGGTGGAAGGGGGGCGACATTTAAAAACATTTCAAAGAATACCATTCAAGCTATGAAATTCCCCAATGCCCCACATTCATTAAAAATGGCTTGCGGCGAAAATCCAAAAAGAGTTTACGGCAATAGAAGGCAATCTCCAGCAACTAGAATGGGTAATATGGCAGGCTACAGAAGCGCATGGATTGATGCAGCTGATTATCGAGATGGAATGCAAGACACAGATTCTGATAAGCATCCAAAGCGCGATCTTGCTATGGATACTTTGGTGGGTGTACTAGATGGAGAGATTTTAATTCAGAATCATTGCTATCGAGCAGAAGAAATGGCCATGATGGTAGAGCTATCAAAAGAGTTTGATTATAAAATTACTACCTTTCATCATGCTGTCGAGGCATACAAGATTGCTGATTTATTAGCAGATGAGGGGATCTGCGCAGCAATGTGGGCAGATTGGTGGGGCTTTAAACATGAAGCTTATGACATGGTGCCTGCAAATATTGCAATTATAGATCAAGCGCGAAATGGCACAGGGTGTGCGATTGTTCATTCTGATGATGAAGTTGGAATTCAGCACTTGAATCAAGAGGCCGCTAAAGCTATGGCGGCTGGTAATCGAGCTGGTTTTGATATCTCCAAGGCCCACGCCATGAGGTGGATTACAAGCAATCCAGCAAAAGCTGCAGGAGTCATAGAGGCAACTGGAAGCATTGAGCCCGGCAAAGATGCGGATATTGTTCTTTGGACTCACAACCCCTTTAGTGTTTATGCTCGTGCACAGCAAGTTCTTGTTGATGGCGCCCTAGCATTCGATATGAATGATCCCAAAGCTCAACCAGTAACAGATTTTGATCTAGGCATAATTCAGCCTCAAACAATCAGGGCGCAATAATATGAAATATTTATTTTTATCTTTATTCTTACTTTTTTCTTTAAATGCTTTCACACAATCTTTGCTGCTTAAGGGTGGCATGGTGCATTCTGGTAACGGAGAGGGTGCGCAGATTCAAGACATTCTCATCACAGGAAATACCATTTCACGTGTTGGAAATAATCTTGCCATCAATGGCACAACTGAAGTTATCGAGCTGAATGGCTTGCCAGTCACGCCGGGTTTAATTTCTCCAATGAGTAATTTGGGCATCGTAGAAATTAATGCGCTTGATGTAACCAGAGATGATGAGTCAGATGTTCTGAAGGCAGGCTTTAGTATTTTCAATGCCTTCAACCCCCATTCCACAGGGATTCCATGGAACAGAAGCAATGGAGTGACTAGTGCTATTACTTCACCCGGGTCCTCATCATTTCCATTGTTTGGCTTGGCATCTTATTTTGTTTTAGATGGGAGTCTTGAAATCAAGGGTCTCAAAGATATTGCAATGTTTGGACGCATGGGGTCATCCTATGGCTCAAGAGCAGAAACATTGTCAGTGCTTGAATCTCTGCTAGAGCTCGGTCAGAAAGCGTCGGCCATGCCAATAGAAGAGGTGTTAGAGATGCGCCTAGCAGATCAATTAGAGCTTCAAGCTCAGGATATCCTAGCCTTAAAAAGACTGGTTGATGATAATTTACCTTTTGTGCTGGAGACCAATCGCGCAGTGGATATTCTTCAAGCAATAGCATTAAAGAAAAAATATGGGCTAAATTTAGTCCTAGCAAGTGTGGAGGAAGCTCCTTTGGTGATCAATCAACTGAAGGCTAGTAAGATTCCCGTTATTATAGACCCCATGGATAATATTCCAGATTCTTTTGATGAGTTAGGCTCTAGCCTTATGCTTGGAAAAGTTTTAGATGAAGCAGGCATTAAGATTATGTTCAGCACTCAAAGGAGTCATAACTATCATTTGATGAGACAAGGCTCAGGTAATGCTGTGGCCTACGGAATGTCTTATGAGACTGCCATTCAAGGGATGACTCAAACAGTTGCTGAGACTTTTAATTTAGGTGCTCGAGGTACGATTGCTCAAGGCAAGATAGCAGATATAGTTGTATGGAATGCCGATCCATTGGAACCATCCTCTTTTCCAGAATTTGTTTTTATTGCAGGTCAAGCTCAAGACCTAAGCTCAAGAGCAACTAGGCTAACTGAGCGATATACAAATAAGGAGAATAAGCCGTCGGCTTACAAGCATTAAACTTAGTCTAATTTAAAAGCTCTTTGACCGCAGCGCTGACAACAGACATGTCAGCCTTGCCTTCTAATTGAGGCTTTAATAGAGCCATTAGTTTGCCCATGTCTTGCATTGTTTGTGCTGATATCTCATCAATACCTTGCTGGACAATTGCTTTGATCTCATCGACAGAGAGTTGTTGAGGTAAATACTGCAAAATAACTTTGAGCTGCTCTTCCTCTTTGGTTACGAGATCTGCTCTTCCACCATTTTTAAATTGTTCGATTGAATCTCTGCGTTGTTTTACGTTTTTGTTAATGAGGGCCAAGATGATGGGATCGGTTGCTTCTTCTCTTTCATCAATTTCATATTTTTTGATTTCAGAGAGCAGCATTCTAATAGTATCTCGCGCAACTACTTCTTTGCTGATCATTGCAGTTTTGAGGTCTTGATTAATGGTGTCTAGAAGAGACAAATTAGCGATAGGATCTTTGTCTTGGGAAACTAAATTTTCTATTAGTTTTATGGGCACGCTTGATCGCTGCAGCCATTTTTCTTTTTCTTACTTCTGTTGGTTTTTCGTAAAATTCTCTTGCTCTAATCTCCGGAACAATGGCAGCTTTTTCACAAGCGCGCTTAAACTTTCGAAGTCCAACGTCAAAATATTCGGTTTCTTTTATTATTATTGAAGGCATAATTGCTGAGTAGTTTATTCTTTTTATAGCCCGAATGCAAAATTTTTTTTATGATTACCCTTGGCATTGAAACTTCTTGCGATGAGACTGCAGTTGCCTTGTTTGATTCAGAAAAAGGTTTAATTGGCGAATCAGTTTTTTCGCAAATTGACTTGCATAGTGAGTATGGTGGAGTGATACCTGAGCTAGCTTCTAGGGACCACTGCAAAAAAATTATTCAAATTTATAAGCATGCTTTAGGCTCAATTGATCCAGAATCAATAGACCATGTAGCTTATACAGCTGGTCCTGGTCTTTTGGGAGCGCTTTTAATCGGAGAAAATTTTGCGCAAGGCTTGGCGATTGCTCTGAACAAACCTTTGATTCCTGTTAACCATCTTGAGGCACACTTGATGGCACCTTTCTTGGGTGGAGAGCAGGTAGAGTTTCCATTTTTAACGCTACTTGTTTCTGGAGGACATTCGCTGATCATTGATGTTCAGGGTCTGAATGAATATAAAATTTTAGGGCAGTCGAGGGATGATGCAGTAGGAGAGGCTTTTGATAAAGTTGCAAAGCTTATCGGTCTTGGCTATCCCGGAGGCCCTGAAATTGAAAAAATTGCAAAGCATGGCGACCCAAAGAAATTTAATTTTCCACAACCCATGCTGCACAGCTCAGATTATGATTTTAGTTTTAGCGGCCTAAAAACAGCAGTGCTCTATGCGGTTCAAGATCTAACAGAAATGACTTCAGAAATTCAAGCTGATATTGCAGCATCATTTCAGCATGCCGCAACTGAAGTTTTAGTTCAAAAAATTTCCAATGCTCTTGAGGGCACTGGAAGGGAATCAATTATTTTAGCTGGCGGAGTGGCTGCAAATAAAATGCTAAGAGATAAAATCTCAAATTTAAGGGCAGGATTAAACATTAATGTTTTGTACCCACCATTAGCCCATTGCACAGATAATGCTGCAATGATCGCCTATCTTGGAAGTTTGAAAGCCCATGAAGCAACCCACAGCCTAGTTTCGTGCGCCAGGCCAAGATGGCCTTTGGGGCTGCATAAGTGATGGAAGATAGAATCTACATTAGCAATCTTAAAGTTCAAGCAATTATTGGTATTTTTGGCTGGGAGAGAAAGGTTCGACAGGAAATTAGCATTGATTTAGAGATAGCACTCAACTCTAAAAAAGCTGCAGAAACTGATGCTATCGAAGATACCTTTGATTACAAAGCCATCACTAAAGCGATTATCGCATACGTTGAATCATCTAGCTTTCAACTCCAAGAAACCCTTGCAGAAGGCATCGCGGCATTAGTAAAAAAGGAACATGGAGTTTCCTCTTTGAGGCTTAGAGTTTCCAAGCCTGGAGCTCTCAGGCATGCTGATGATGTCGGCATTATCATCCATCGATAATGATGAAGTATTTTCTATCGCTAGGGAGCAACATCAACGCCCCAGACAACCTTAAATTTGCTATTGAGGAGTTACACAATCTTCTCTTTGATCTTGAGATTTCTTCGACCCATCAAACTGCGGCGGAAGGTTTTGAGGGTGATGATTTTTTAAACCTAGTGGTTGCTGGGAGCAGTGAGATGAATTTTAATATTCTAAATCAGCAGCTCAAAGAGATTGAAAACTCAGCAGGGCGGAACAGGCACGCACCTAAATTCAGTGCTCGAACATTAGACATTGATATTATTTTACAGATCAACGATACCAATGAAATCATTTTTGAAAGTGAAGAGATTCACAAGTATAAATTTGTATCAGAGCCCCTTCAAGAATTAATCTAAACTTTCTTATCTATAATTTTGCTCGACCAAAGCCCAGGCTGCTTCAGCAAGAGGTGTTACCTGATTTGCGCGATCTTCAGCATGTTTACTTGCAGCAGTACCATCTCTCACTCTGCCAATGATGCCTTGTAAGATCCCAGCAAGTTTAAAGATATTAAAAATATAATAAAATTCCCAGTTACTGGAGAGATCTTTCCCCGTTGTTTCAGAGTACATTTCTCGATACTCTTTCTCACTAGGAATACCATATTCTTTGCAGAACTTTTCATCAGCCAGCTGAGGAATATTACGCCAGCTAATGCAATGATAGTTAAAATCTGCCACAGGATGCCCGAGAGTTGAAAGTTCCCAGTCCAAGACGCCCATGACGTTATTACCTTCATTAAAGACCATATTATCCAAGCGGTAATCTCCATGGACAATACATGTGTCACCATCATCAGGTATGTTGTTTGGCAGCCAATCAATCAATCGATTCATTGCTGGGATTTCTTCGGTTTGGGAGGCAAGATACTGCTTAGTCCAACGAGAGACCTGTCTGGCTACATAGTTCCCAGGCTTTCCGTAATCTGAAAGACCAACCGCTTGATAGTTCACTTTGTGTAGCTCAGCGATAACTTTATTTTTACTGAGATAAATGGATCGTCTTTCCGCCGGAGATTTATCTGCCAGCATAAGATCCCAATAAATATTCCCGTCTAGAAAATCCATCACAAAAAATTCAGTGCCTATGACATCCCGGTCTTCACATAAGCCATAAGTTTTTGGAACAGGAACTTCTGTATTTTGAAGGGCGGTGATTACTTTATACTCTCGATCAACTGCATGAGCTGATTTAAGAAGTTCCCCAGGAGGCTTTCTTCTAAGCACAAAATTTTTCTTTTCAGTTAGAATTTTATAAGTAGGGTTTGATTGCCCGCCTTTAAATTGAGAGACTTGAAGAATTTTTCCAGTCCCAGGGATTTTATCCCCAAGCCATTCTTGAAGTTTAGACTCATCAAATTTTAAGTTTTCTGCAACGTCTTTAGTTCCAGAGAAAATGACATCGTGATTCTTTGTTTCCATTAGAGTGATTTCCCTCCATCTATATTTAGAGTTTGCCCAGTGATGTATTGAGCCTCAGCTAAGAACAAAGCAGCTTTTGCTATATCACTCTCTGTCCCCATTTTTTTTAAAGGCACGGCCTTCAAGATATTATTTTTTTCTTCATCTGACCATGTTTTATGAGGCGGCTCTAGTATTGCGCCTGGCGCAATTGCATTTACTCGAATCTCAGGGGCTAAATCTTTTGCAAGTGATTGGGTGATACTACTTAGCCCAGATTTTGCAGCAAGATAAATCGAATGATTTGAAATAGAGCGATGAATATTAATGTCCGTCACGTTAATGATAAAACCAGATTGTTTTTTTAGCTCCTGGCACAACTCTTGAATTAAAAATAATGGTGCTTTTAAATTACTGCCCATTAAGGCATCCCAGTCTTCAGTGGTAAAGCTTCCCATTGGGGTTGGGTAAAAGGTCGAGGCATTGTTTACTAGGCCATCAATTCTTCCAAAAGCTGCCAAGGCATTCTGTGCAAGTAACTCTATCTCATTGGAGTGATCTAAGTTTGCTTGAATACATACAGCACTGTTTTCTCTGATAGCATTGAGCTCATCGCACAAATAAACAGCATCTCTCTCAGAGCGGTTAAAATGAATAATAACGTTTGCACCGCCGCGAAAAAACTCTTTAGCAATCTCTTTGCCAATTCTTTTGGCGGCGCCCGTAATTAAAATAACTTTATTCATATGATAGATTTCAGAGCTTCATGATAAAGGAATTGTTTTTTTTCCGATACTGCATGATTAGGAATATCTGCTAGTTGAGTAAAATCAATATTGAGCACAGCATTTTTAATTGCTCTTAAAATTTTTACGTGCTCTTGAAAGGCCGGTAAATTAAATAATGCTTCAAGCTCTTGATTATTTCTTGGAAAATTTAAACTTTCAATCAGCCTGAGCTTGCCATCAAATTCCGAGCATTGAATGAGTCTTAAAATTAATTGCAATAAATCAACCGCTCTCTTAAAAGAGTTGGGTATGGGAAGTTCTTTGCAAAGTGAAAAATTATTTACTCTTTGAATTTCTGCCCATTTATGTTCTGGGCAAGAACCATCTTGGCTGACTGCTTCTAGCCCTATAAACCATGGCTTGAGCAGCCCATGCTCTAACAAGCTTTCAAAAAATTTTTCAGTGTTCAGATTGGACAGAGCTTTGCTCACCTCCATCCAAACTCTATCAGCCGACAGGGATGAGAGCTCACCAGAATGGACAATATCTTGAATCAGCTTTGTTGTTTTTGTTGCTGTTATGAATTCACTAAGATGAGGGTATGATTTAAATCTTGCGAGTCGCAGAGCTCTTAAAGGATCTTCAGCAAAGGCACTAGATGTATGACGAAATATCTTCTCTTTAATATCCCGTATGCCCCCAAATGGATCAATAATCAAACCATTTGCATCTTTGGCTATGGCATTAATTGTGAGATCGCGCCTTTGAAGGTCTTCTTCCAAGGTAACATTTTTATCAAAATAAAAGATAAAATCTTTATACCCTATGCCAGATTTCTTTTCTGTCCGAGCTAAAGCATATTCTTCATTCGTGGTGGGATGAAGAAAGACAGGAAAATCTTTGCCGATAGGTTTAAATCCTTTTTTCTTCATCTCACTAGGGCTAGAATTTACCACAACCCAGTCCCTATCCTTGGGCTTGACACCCATTAATTCATCGCGAACACAACCTCCCACTTCATACACTTCCATTTTAATACTTCACTGAAATTTTTTTTAAATCTTCTAAACGCACGGCTGTGAGTTTTCCCTTCCACACACAGCCAGTATCCAAACCTATAAAATGTTCGCTGTGGGTTTTGCCATTTAGCGCTGCCCAGTGACCAAAAATATAGTAGTATTTTTTATCGAGATATCTTTTAGAGTCGTATTGAAACCATGGTTTGAAATTGTTTGAACTAACCGCACTAGTATTTTTTAAATCCAGGGTGGCTGAAGAGTTAATAAATCTCATACGGGTTAAATAGTTGACAATCACCCGATATCGCTCTGATCCCTCAAGACTGTCGCTCCAGGTTCTTGGATTATTGCCCCACATTGATTCGAGAAATTTGCTTGGATTTTTCTTTAAAGCTTCTGATGTTTCTTTGGCTAATTTTTGCGCCTTATTAGGCGACCATATTTCAGGGATTCCAGCATGGGTTATAAAAAAAGTATTGCCTGATTTCAAATCTTTTTCTTTAATAAATAGTGGCTTGCTAAGGAGCCATTGATATATTTTTTTATGGTTTTTAGCCTTAATAATTTTTTTTAACTTTCCTTTGCCTTTATTGATTGATAGCAAATACAGAAGATATAGATCATGATTCCCTAGAACAGTTTTAATCCCTGGGTTATCCATGCAAAAATTAATCATAGCCAAAGATTCATTGCCTCGATTCACCAAATCACCAGTTAAGATAATTTTATCTTTGACAGGGTTGTAATTAATTTTATCTAATAGCCTGCAAAATTGACTGTAACAACCATGCACATCACCGACTACATAAGTGCTCATGTTACGCAAGAGTTGCCTTAAATATGACCATAAACTCATCCAATGAAAGCTCCTCAGCTCTTGCCAATGGGTTAATATTTAGTTTTTCCAAGTTTATTGGTAATTTTTTTAAGTTATTGTTGATGTTCTTCCGTTTGTTTGCAAAGGCAGTATCTACAAAGGTCGAGAAATCTTGATATTGTTCTAATGTTATCTGAGGAGCTTTGCGAGGGATGAGCCTGATGAGAGTAGATTGAACTTTTGGCTTGATATCAAAAGCTTCAGGGGGCACATTAAATAAAGCAGTGCTTTGAAAAAATGCTCCAATTTTTACCCCCAATCTTCCCCAGTTTTTACTGCCATGAGAAGAGCAAACTCGATGAGCAACCTCCCTTTGCACTAAAAAATGGATATCAGCAATATACGGAGTAAAGTGAATTAATTTTAGTATTATTTGTGTAGAAATATTATATGGAAGGTTGCCTACAACCCTATGAATCTGTGTAGATAAGAAATCTAGTGGTGCATGGAGGATGTCACCGTGGATAAATTCATGGTTGGCATGGGAAAATTTTTTTTGAAGAGACTTGATATTATCTTCATCTAGATCCATGGCAATAATTTTTATTTCTTCGCCGATCAGTGACTTGGTAAGAGCGCCAGTTCCAGGACCAATCTCAAAAAAAGTATCTTGCATCTGCGGGTTAATGGCTCTCTCTATTTCAAAAAGAATGACAGGATCTATCAAGTAGTTTTGACCTAATTTTCGTCGGTGGCTTCTATCACTCATCTGAGCTGAATTTCAGCTTGAACAATCGCTTCTTTGAGGGAGCCAAGCAATGGCTTCGCTTTGCCTGCTATTTCGAGAGCCGTTCCATGGTCAACAGAGGTTCTAATGATTGGAATGCCTAGAGTCGTATTGATCGCCTCTCCAAAGCTCAATGCTTTAAGCACGGGCAGCGCTTGGTCATGAAACATTGCAATATACGCATCAGTATCTTTTAAAAGAGCTTTATTAAACGCCGTATCTGCAGAGATTGGGCCCAACACATTAATTCCTTTCGCTTTACAGGCTTCAACAGCAGGCGCAATAATCTTTATTTCCTCTTGGCCAATTTTTCCGCTCTCACCGGCATGTGGGTTTAAGCCAAGTACTCGAATTTTAGGGTTCTTAATATTAAACTTCTTCTTTAGCCCCTCCTCAACAATCCTAATAATATTAATTAATCTGGCTTTTTTAATATTTTTAGCAACTTCTGACAGGGGGATATGAGTTGTGGCTAGTGCTACCTTTATTTTTTTGGAAGCCAGCAACATAACGGCATGTTTTGCACGAGTCTTTTGTTGAATCCATTCTGTGTGTCCTTGAAAATTCTTGAACCCACCATCAACCAGATTACTTTTTTGAATTGGGCCAGTTACTAGAGCAATTTTAGAATTTTTGAGGGCGGCTTGTATTGCGAAGTTTAAATTAGCAATGACATAACCAGCATTATGGGGATTTAATGTTCCAGCAATATTATCCTTACAAGGTGCTGCACAATAAAATTGAATTGAGCCAATTTTATTTTTTTTAGCTTTGGTTAGGTCCTTGAGTTCTAAAAATTGTATTTGAAGATTTAGATCAGCCGCCCTAGCTTTTAGAAGTGCCAGATCAGCTATAACAATAATCGGAGCTTTAATTGCATCCCAAAAATTTAATTTTGCAATATGCAAAATTAAATCAACCCCTATACCAGCCGGCTCTCCATGAGAATAGAGTATTTGCTTCAATCTAATTCTTTGAACTCAACAAATGCTTCTGCTCGAGTTGTTCTCAAGCTATTTTCAAGCTCCTCATCATACTTACGGGCAAAGATAATACCGTACGCACGATCTTTAATGACTTCTTCGGTAAGATCTTCGGTTCTCTTGCCTAGTACTTGTAGGAAGTGAAACCCAAACTCTGATTCAAAGACTGGAGAAATTTCCTCAACAGGGGAAGAGACCATCATGTTTTCAAATGCTTTGGCTGTTTTGCCTAAGCTCAGCCAGTCTAGATCGCCACCGCGACTTGCAGAACCTGGGTCCTCAGAGAATTCTTTTGCAAGTAATGCAAAGTCCTCTCCCGACTCAGCTCGCACTCGCACCTCTTCCAGCTCTGATTTAGTGAATTGCTCATCTCTAATCTTTGTAGGCATCATCAAGATATGCCGAACATGCCATTGTTCTTCAAATCGCACTAGGTTGCCTCGTTTATCTTCTAGTTTAAGGATATAAAACCCTGCACTACTTTTTAAAGGTTCGCTGATAAAGCCTTTTTTCTGATGCTTAAGAGCTTCGGCGAATAAGCTAGGAAAATCAGCAAGATTTCGCCATCCCATTTCACCACCTGACTTAGCATTGGTATTAGTTGAAAACTCTTTTGCCAGAGCTGCGAAGTCTTCACCAGATTCAATTTTTAAGAGTATCTCTTTTGCCTGCTTTTCAGTTACCACAAGAATTTGCCTTACAAATAACTCAGGCGATAGCTCTTTTACCGATCCCTCGGTGGCTAAAAAACCTTCAAGTTCTTGCTCTGTGATATTTACTTGCCGGCCCACCCTTCCTCGTTGAACCCTTTGGATAATCATTTCCTTGCGAACTTGAGTGCGGAGATCTTCATATGAAGCCCCTTGTTCTTCAAGAGATTCTATAAAAGCTTCTAAGGATAGGTTGTTATTATTAGCAATTTCTTCAAAAGCTTGATTGAGCTCCCCATCTCCAACTCGCACTCCAGCTTGAACTCCCATTTGTAGTTGTAATTCCTCAATGATCAACCTCTCTTGAACTTGTTCAAGCATGACTTCAGCTGGAGGCAGGGCCGCACCTTGATCAGCATATCTTTGCTTGATTGTTTCTAGCATGCTGGTTACTTGGGACTCCAGCACGACTCCATCTCCTACAATAATTGCAATTCTGTCGAGAGTTTCTACCTTTGCGCTAAGGGGTGATGCTACCAAGAGGACGAGGATTAGATATATTTTTTTTTTCA
>ERZ888423.2082-NODE-2082-length-15760-cov-30.704553_pt1 | contig 15760 bp, 12 predicted proteins | sample MGYA00520523_ERZ888423 | MGnify/ENA primary metagenome ERZ888423 (study PRJEB32303, sample SAMEA104408611) | aquatic metagenome | biome: Brackish water; feature: Pelagic; material: water | place: Baltic Sea | collected 2014-06-08T10:24:00 | depth 30,27 m ...
CTTGCAGATCCAATCATACGGATCTCTGCACCAAAGTCTCTTAGATCGTAATTTAATATTTCAGTAGCTGTAGCACCTGTGCCGTTTGAAATACTTTGCGGGGTTGTATCAAAGCCAATTAAGTCTTCAAATTTTCCGTCTACTACAAGTATATCGCCGTTGACACTTTCTACTGTAGCAACTGCTACTGTCGACGCATCTGTTGAAGTAAATGTTACCGTGTCGCCTGCTGCAAAAGTTCCAGTAACTCCTCCTAGGCGTATACGTGTTTTACCGTCGCCGTATTTGCCGTCATTACTATCGTATGCATAAAAACTTCTATTTGCAAAATATGTAAAACTGTTTAGCCATTCAACTCTAACACCATTTGTTGCAGTAATACAATCAACGCCTGGAGTAATAAATGTAGCACTGTGGAAAAGCATGCTTGCTTCTTTACTAGCTGCTGTTGCATATGCTCCATCAATATATGCACCCTTACCTGCATCGCCTGCATTAAATCCTCTTGGATCTTCGACTGTAGTTGTACTACCCGAAGTAATTACTGTAATGTTTCTAATGTAAGGACTACGTGTTATAACAGTAAAGTCTGTTGCAAAACGGAATGCATACCCGTTGTCTGGGAATGTTCTATTACCGCCATTACAACTAAACACAATACCTTTAATAAAAGTACTTGTACCTACACCTGCATCTGGTCCTGCGTGGGTAATTACTAATTGCCCAGTTCCGTGAGTATATACAGCATTAGTAATTGCATAATCATTACCGCCAAACGTAATTATTCCGCCACTTACATATGCGTGTGCAAATGGTGCTGTTCCAACATTTAATGTTGCTGATCCTGCACTTGCTGCTGTTGTATCATGAAACATACCTCCACTATAGAAGCCTGTTATCATTAAGTCTTCAACTGTTGATTCACCGTTGAGTAAAAATGCATCGTTGTAACGTGTCGCTGTTGTAGCTCTGATTGTTACTGATCTTAGCCCTTGGCCCTTAACTGTAACCCCTACAGGAACGGTTAGTGGAAATATTTCTGTATATATGCCTGGGTATATATGTATAGTGTCGCCAGCTGTTGCGGCACTTAGTGCTTGTGCAACACTTGCATACGGATCTTGTGGATGTGTTCCTGAATTTGCGTCATCACCATTTTCAGCAACATATATAATATTGCCTTGACGTAGTGTTAGATCAATGCCGTCAACATCTAAGCCATCACTAACAATATTTGATGCATAAAAGTTGTTAACATAAATGTCATTCCACTCTTTGCCGCCTGTGGCCGGATCACTACCTAAGTTGTATGTTCTGTCTGCATCTGGAATAATATTACTTGCAACTTCTGCATTTAGAATAATAGTATCAGTATTTGCATCGCCGATTGTAATATCGCCGTCTGCTGTGATGTTACCAGTAGCATGTATATTACCAGTAACATTCATGTCTGCATGCACTTCAACAGTGCCTGTGCCGTTAGGACGGAATTCTAGATTAGCGTTTGAACTATTGGTACTAATAACATTGCCTTCAATATCAATGCTATCAATAACTGCTTTATTTTGATATACAACATTGTCTAGCGTGCCTAGATTCAAGTACTGCTGCGTACTACTAATTGTATTACCTGTAATAGTAACATCTGCAAGATTTGCTTGTGTGTCTACTATTAAGTTTGTTGTTTTTGTTGTGCCGGAAATTTGTAATTCGTGTGTAGGACTTGTCGTCTTGATACCGATACGCTGATTATTGACATCTAAATATAATAGGTCTGTTTCAAAAGCTAAATCTATACCATTACGGATTAGATTTTCCTTTAGCAACGGACCGGATATGCGACCTACAGCCATTTCGTCTCCTATACACGGGGATCCTGTCCCTCCAGCCTCGTTTTCAGCTTTCGCTCTTTGCGGGTTGACCACAGTTTGATTATGTAAAACATTGGTCGCGTTTTACACAATAGTATTTATCGTATTTGGATATTTGTAGCTTGTTAGCCTAGAATTAACGACCATTCGTTAAGTAAGTCGTCCATGAAGTCAGCTGTAACTGTTTCGCCACCACCTTGTGCTGCAATCCAGCTAGTGCCGTCATATACTTCCATATAGTTAACTTGGCTATTATATCGAGTATCACCAGTCTGACTGTTTGTTCCTCGTTCGGCACTTGTGCCTGCAGGAAATACTACTGCACCTGTTCCGGCAAATTTAACATAGCCGTTAGCAGTATTTGATAATGTTAATCCAACACTTGCATTACTGTTAATAATACGATTATCTTTAAATGTAATATCACTGCCTGTTATTGCAATTACACCTGTGCCATTGCGTACTAGTTCTAGGTCACTGTTTGAAACAGTAGTGCGAATAATATTATTTTGAATACTGATATCATCGGTTTGTAGACCGTGAATTGTAATACCGTTGCTGTTTACTTGTCCAACTGCTACTGTGTTAACAGTTATATTAATTGTGTCGTTACTTGGATGTGCTGTGATCCTAGTAAGTCTATTACTACTAAACACTCCACCAAACCCAACATAGCCGCCGCCGCCGGCTCCTTCAAATACATTATCTTTTATTGAGAATCTAAAATTACCTGCTGCATTGTTTACTTGCTGTGCATCAGTACCGGTTGGTAGTAGCAATGCACTGTTACTTGTTATATTAACATTGCCTGTAGAAGTTAAGTTTAGATCTGCTGTTGTACTAACAATATTTTGATTAAACAATATATCGTCTTCTATTCTAATGCCGCCAGTTCCGTCGGCACGCAATTCAAGATTACTATTGCTTAGTGTTGTAGTAATAAAGTTATCATCAATTTTAATTTGACCTGATGTTATAATATCATTTAATGCAACTGCTGATTGTACATATAAGTTTGTTCCTGTAATATCATTTGCAGTAAATGCATTTGATACTAATACATTGTTATTAGGTATTCTAATAGTACCTGTTCCGCTAGCACGTAAATCTAAGTCACTATTACTTGCGGTAGTTGTAATTAAATTGCCGTCTATTAAAACATTTTCTAACTGTGCTTTTGCTCCAATAGTAACAATTCCAGTAACATGTGCTGCACCTACGATAGATGCACCATTACTGATAGTTGTATTGCCAGTCTGTGTTATTGTTCCTGTAGTGTTTACATTTTGTAAATCTGTAGTTCCATTAATAGTTGTAGCATTATTGATTACTAAACTGTTATTAGGTAAGTAAACTCTACCTGTTGCGTTTGCACGTAGTTCTAAATCTGCATTGCTTACAGTAGTAGTGATATAGTTTTCATTAAACTGTACATCACTAATGTTTGCTTCACCTAACCAACTCTTAATCCACTTTTTATTTGCAGATCCTAAGTTATATAATCCACTAATGTCAGGCTCTATATCTTGACTAAACGGTGTATTAAAATTGATAGTATCAGTAGCTTCGTTACCTAACGTTATTAGTGTACCACCGATTGTAATATCACCAGTCATTGTTAAGTTTTTAGATATTGCTACATTACTAGTAAAGTTAATATCATTTGCGGATGCAACATTAAATGCTTGAGTATTTGTTTTTAATAAGTTTCCGGCAATTGTAAAATCACCGATATCAATTTTCTCACCATCAATAATTGTAGTTTGTCCACCGGAGTTAATAACTAAACCGTTTAAGGAATCTACTTCTGCTTCAGTTAATACAATACTAGTGTTACCACTTTCTTGATCAATAAAGAATTGATCACCTACTCTAAAGTTACCAACGTGATTTACAGATTGATAATAAATTTTTCCGCTATTAAGTTTAACTACTTCGTTAGCTTGTATTGCGATGCTAGCATCATTATCAACGTATTTTCCGACACCAATGTAACCAAAGTTATGTTGTATTAGATACATTAGTGTATCAACACCGTCTGCTACTGCACCATAATTTCCGTATACGTTTGCTGATCCAATTGAACGAAGTTCTGCACCATACTTAACTGTTGATCCATCTGTACTTAGATGTCCATCAACACCGTCAACTGCATATAGTCCACGATTAGCAAAGTATGTAAAACTGTTAAGCCACTCTACTCTAACACCATTGGTCATTGTAACTGCATCAACACCTGGCGTAATAAATGTAACGCTATGGAAAAGCATACTTGCTTCGTTACTTGCACTATTAACACTGTTACCGTCAATCCAGGCGCCACCTCCAGCATCACCTTGTGCAAACCCTCTTGGGTCATCAGTTGGAACTTTTATACGATAAGATACACTCAAATCATAAGATTTTACCGTATCACTTTGATTTCCTATAATAAACATTTTAGTACCATCAGGTGAAATATGTATGCCGGAAGGATTGCCTCCTATACTGTAAAATCCTATATGTGTTAGTGTTGAAATATCATACGGTGCACCAACTGCAAATTCATCTACACCGTTTCCACGTGTTCCTACTATAAACAATCTAGTTCCATCAGTACTCCATTCTATACCAAATGGTTCAACGTCTATAGCAGTCAAAGTTAAATCTTGGTTAAATGTAGCGGATGAAATATCAAATGCAGAAGATAAATTGTATTCATATATCTTATTATTTTGATCTCCTGTGATATACATCTTAGTACCATCAGGTTTAAAATCAAGTCCAAAGTTATCAGAGTCAACAGTTGTAACAAGTGTTTGGGTAAAACTAGCAGACGAAACATCAAATCCAGTTGTTAGTGCATATTGATGAACATTACTGTTGTTTGGACCAGTAACAAACATTTTTGTACCATCAGCATTAAACTTTACTGCTGTTGGATTTGGACATTGTGTCACTGCAAAACTATCTACAAATGTAACTATAGATGATAAGTCAAATCCTGTTGAAAGAGTATACTCGTTTACATCGTCTCCTATTTCACCGACAATAAACATTTTTGTCCCGTCATTATTAAACGTTATACCTCGTGGATGTGTTTCTTGTGAGTTTACTGAAAAAGTAGAACTTGCTGTTACTGTAATAGGTGTACCACGTGTAATTACAGTTACATTTTGAACATAAGGACTACGTGTGCTTATAATAGCATTAGGTGCAAACTTAAACGCATACCCCGGGGCGTAAAAATCTTTAATTGTTAAATTCTGTACAGTTGATTCGCCGTTAAGTAAAAATACATCTTCACTTTGTGAACTTGTATCTGGAACAATAATAGTGTTTCGCATATCAACACCTTGCACTGTAACGTTACTAGGAACAGTTAAAGGCAGTTGTTCTTGATATTCACCTGCGAATATTTGAATAGATACAGGACCTGCTGTACTGGCATCAGCTGCTTCTAAAGCTCGTCGAACTGTTGCAAAGGGAGCCTGTACGTTATCACCGCTTGCTGCATCGCTACCATTTACACTAACAAAGAATATGTTTCCTTGACGTAAACTAAAGTCGCCGCCACCTTGAGCAATTAATGAACTTACACTAATGCCGTTACCATTTAATAAGTTTGTATATAAACTATCCCAGCGTTTGGTAGGAGAACCAATTGCATATACGTCATTTGCTGCTGGTATGATATTATTTGCAATGTCAGCGTTAAATGTAACACTGTCTGTATCACTGTCGCCGATAATAATATTTCCGTCAGCAGTTATATTACCAGTAGCATTTAATGTTCCAATAATATCTAAGTTAGAGATTACATCAACAGTACCAGTACCGTTAGGAATCAAATCAATATTTGAATTTGATCTATAAGAAGATATAGCGTTATCTGATATGTGTATATTATCAGTTTCAAAATTTGATAGCTTTATTGCTTCAGCAGCATTTAAATATATATTGCCAACTAATACATTTAGATTATTAGTTTCAATTGTATAGTTTGCTATAGAACTAACTGTTTCTGATATTAAGTTAGCAGACGCCGAAGTTCCGTTAACATCAAGTTCGTATCCTGCTGTTCCTTTATTAACACCTATCTTACCACTGTTAACGTCGAGGAATAACAGTTGCGTGTCAGAAGAAGTATTTCTAAACGTAAGGTTAATACCATTGCGTTCAAGGTTTGCTGTTAATAATGGTCCGGAAATTCTACCGACTTGTGACATGCCCTACTCCTATTAGTAGTATTTATAGGTTTACTTGTCGAAGTTGTGTAGTACTGTTATTGGTTTTGCTAGATCAGGCGGCGAAGTAAAAACAATATACCACCCGTCGGCATAGGGACTATTAGGTCCTGCTAAACTACTACTTACACTTTGCTCTAGTGTATAGTTGGTTGTACTAAGTTGAAAAACATTTTCTACTAGTACTAGCACATTTTGTGCTGCTGCTGGAACTGGATAGTCTGCATCACCGCTTGCTAACGGTCCAAACACTGTTTCAGTAGCATCACCATTGCCTAAGTTTTGTTGTGTAATGCCGGGATCTTGATTTGGTTCTTTAAAGCGAACTTCTCTCCAAGCAGTGTTTTGATACGCTTCAAGTTGTTCGGTTGTGGTATTATATCTTAAATGCCCATTAGACGGCGATGCAGGACGTTGTGCTGTTGTTCCTTTAGGAACAAGCATAACATTAGTTGACTCAAGTATTACCTGATCGTTAAGATCGTACTTAACGCCACGACCTGCGATACTGCGTAAATTTGTTGTCTGGGCTTTAATTAATCTCATTATACTTCCAAGTAACTCACTGTTGCTGCTAAGTCTGTTAAGAATGCACCGATATCTGGTTCTGCTACAAATACAATAGCATCTCCTGCTTCGAGTACAACTCTTTCGCTATCAAATGTAAATGTTTCTCCGCCAGGTAATGTTAAGTTATTAATAACTCGTGTAACTTTATTGTTTAATGAAGATCCGCTCGGAATTAGATGCATATCAAATGATGCATCAGCTGTTCCGGTATTGCAAACTAAAATATTTGTAACAGCATAACTTTTTCCTACCGGTACTCCTTGGCTAGTTATCGGATCTATAACATCTAATGCAGTTGTTTTTAATTGTGCGTTTACTATTGCCATTTGTTTTCCTTAAAAAAGCATGCTAAACAGCAATGCTCTGTTTTTACTTATTATTTCACCAGAGGTATTAGATTTATTAACATAGTATAATCCAGTGTCGCCAGTGCCCTCAGTAGTTGAATATAATTTTATTCCACTATCGGGTGCAGTGCTAGACGGTGTTACCCCGTCGTCTTCATATAAAAATTCAGTTATCTCAAACGCATCTTTAACTTTAACTGAACCTGTTCCAGGAGCTGCTAAGATTAACGATTCGTCACTATTAACTGTTGAAATTTCATTTCTTTGTATCTTAATATCGCCTAATTCTATTCTATTAGAATAAAAATTAGCAGTTATTATTCCATCAACTGTTACAACTACAGTACTTTCTACACCACTTGTATCAAAGTCAGCAGTAGTTACACTAGTATCTGCATCTGATATTCCTGGTTGAAAGTTAGTTGCAAGTGCATATGCTACATAATCAACTAATCCTTTAGCATTTGGAATAAAATCGTTATTTAATACAACAACGCCGCCACCTGGATCAGTAATTACTCCGGCAGTATAGTTAAATACATTTTCTTCGTAGTCAACTGTACCTGCTACATTAATAGCACTGTTAGGAGTTGTTACATACAACGGACCTTCAGCGTTAATGCTATTTACATTGACTGGAAGAAATGCTCCATTGATGTCTTCAAATCTAAATGAGCCTGTGCCACTGCTTCCGCCTGCAACATAAGGACTTTGTTCATCAAATACTAATCTTGCAGTAGGTAAGCTACCTCTGTCAATTTCAATGCCAGCTTTATAGTCGAAGCTGGCACGTATTCCAGCACCAGCTTCTCCATCGTTTAGTGTTAGTATGTTATCAGCAATAGTAGTAACAGTAGATTCTACAGTTGTAGTAGTTCCCCGAACTTCTAAGTCGCCGGTGATCACAACAACGCCTCTAGGTGTTGCTGATCCACTAGTAGTATCTAAGTAGATTGTTCCCGTAGGTCCGTTATCTACTATGATTCTATAGTTACCGTCTGTTACTCGTAATACCTTTGACATTCTTAATTCCTAATTAGAAAGTAATGGGGGAACTTACTCCCCCATAACTAATATTACGCTTCTTCGTCAGCTTCAAAATCATCTGGTGCAATTCTAACAGTACCAGTTCCTGTACCTGCGCCATTAGCAACAAATATTTCGCCAACTGTTGAGGCCTCGCTGGCGCCGACGGCATACCAATTAGTATTGCCTGTTGTTACAATAATGTATTCAACAGCAGCAACCGTTTCTGTAACTGGAATAACTGGATAGCCGCCTGCTTCTTCCATTTCAACTTGATTTGCAACTGCATTATAATCAACCATGCCCCAGGCAATACTTACGCCTGTGTTAAGTGTTACTTTGCGTCCTGCAATTTTAATAACTTGCTTTGCAGCGCCTGCATCGTCTTTAACTGTAATAGTCATTTCGCCAGCTGCAATTGCTCCAGTAAGTTTGTCTACTAATGTACAAACTTTTGTTTCTGTGCCGTCGGTGCAACGGAATTTCTTACTTCCAAGTTGCTTAACGATCCAGCCGTTTACTGATGCAGCTCCATTGTGAAACTGTACTTTAATTTCGTTACCCGCATCTGTTGGTGTTCCGAAAAATCTTTTATTTAGTGGTCTTCCCATTTGTTTTCTCCTTTAAAACGTTCTAGGTCTACGCAGTGGGTCATTTCTGCATAAGTCCGCATAATGCGGCACGATTTACGACATAAGTATTTATCAAAGTTTACTCAAGTCATAAAAATAGGCCCCGTAGGGCCTATTTTATATTTCAGTAACTAATTACTGGAATGATACGTTGCCGTTTGTGATAGCAACTTTAGCTAGGTAGTCAGCAGCATTGCCTAAAGACGATGCTGTGTTGTTTAGCTCAACATATCCGTAACGTGTCATAAACGATACGACTGGTTCGAATGTTGCTGGGTCTAATACAACGCCTGAGCTCATTAGCGGGATGTATGGGCAATAGAATGCCGCTGCATCTGATTCGCTTGAACCTTTGTAACCGATTAGTACGGCTGCACTGTCTGCACTGTAAGTGTTTACATAAACTTTCATAGCATTGTTCAATGTACCAACCATCTTAGTGTTAGTTGGAGCTTCGAACGTACCTTCAGTTGTACGTGCAAACGCTGAAGTTGTAGCTGATTGTAGGATTGTTAACGCGAATGGCGATACAACAGCCCAGTTACCAGCACCACGACGTGTGCGTTGTGCGATCTTGTTTGACTCACGGTTGATTAGAACAGCTAAAGCAGCATGCTCGTCACCAACAAAAGTAGCAGTACCACTTACAGTTGCTTGGTCGTATGTAGAACCAGCTGTACCAGCAAGTGAAACTAGCGAACCTAGTACTTCTTGGTCGATCTCAGCAGTAATCTCTTGTGCAAGAGCTGCCATGATTTCTGCTTCAACATCAATACCATGCATTGACTGTGCGTCTTGTGCTGATTCAAAAGTCCAGCGAGCTGATAGCTTGCGTGATTTTGCTTCAACAGTTTGCTTCAAGATCTGGATGCTTAGTTTATTACCAGCAGCACCTTCAAGTGCAGCAGTTGAAGCTGCTTTACCTGATGTTGTGTTGCCTGAATATGCTTCAGCAATCTTGAATGGGCTTAGTGCCTCTTCACCAGCTACTGCGCCTGCTGCGCCTGTGCCTGCTGTGTCGCTGTAGCGAACACGTAGTGTGTGGATTTGGCCCACAGGTCCTGTCATAGGCTGAACACCAACAATTTCGTTAGCGATAACGGTTGGCATTACACGTCTGATGACCGGTAAAATAACTCTGTTAAGAGTTGCGACATTGCCTGCAGATGTTGCACCAGCTGTAGCAGATTCTGAAAGATACCTACGAGTATTTTCCAAAGTTGTTGCCATTACAGCCTTCTTAGTGCCTGTTAGGCCCTCAAGAAGTGCATTTTTTGTATCTGACCAGCGGCTTTCTAGTAGTTCCGACATAGTTTTCTCCTTATTTTAAACCAGCTAAACGACGAATGTCTACGACATTATCATCTTGCATTGAACTAACGTTAGTTTGCGATTTCTCGCGGTTGCCTGTAATTTCTTTTGCCTCTGATAAGACTGCCTTCTTTGCCGGAGTATGTCCATCAATAACCGATGGTAGGTACTTATCAAAAGACTTTTGTAGTCTATCGGTTTGTACTGATTCCAGTAAATCTGTCATAATCTCTCTTTGACCTTTATTCAAGGGTGATAAGAGTTCATTAAGTCTGTTTTTGCGCTCAGCAATAGATGCCATGCGTTTGATTTCTTGGTCTTTAGATTCAGCTAATACTTTTGCTTTTGTTGCAAATGCTTTTGCTTCAACTAATTGTTTTTCCTTCAACGCAACAACTTGCATTAATTTTGCAGTTTCTGAATTTTCGTTCAGATGGCTTGTTGCGTACTCTGAAGCAAAAGCTTCAAATAACTTACGACCAAAATCGTTTCTACGTGCTTCTTCAATATCTTCTTTAAGCTGAGTCATTTCTCCCTTAAGAGTTGATTCAACAATAGCAGATACTTTAGCAGCGCTCTTTGCAATAAAGCTCTGACGAACTTCTGCAAACTTGTTCTTAGCTTCTTTGATAAGTTTTACCTTAGTTTCAGCTAAATCTTTTTTGTCTTCGTGGAATTCTGCAATTTCTTTTGCAAGTGCGTCAACGATGAAGTTCTCAAGCATGCTAAACTTGCTAGCAATTGCCTTTTGATCTTCATGCAGTTCAGTAACTTCTTTTGCTAGGGACTCAGCAACAAAGCGACTCATTAGTTTTGCGTTTTCACGCATTGCTATTGTGTACTTTGCTTTTGCTTCAGCTAGTTGTTTGCGGTCTTCTGCAAACTCTGAAATTTCTTCTGCAAGGCGTTCTGAAATCATAGAGTCGATAGCTTCAACCATAGTTGATTTATCGTGCTCATACTTTTTTGCAAATTCTTCACGTAACTCAGCAGTTGCCTGCATTTTGTTTTCTTGAATCTTTGCATTCCATGCGCCTTCAATGTCTGCACGAACTTCCTCAGAAACTACATCGTTTTCGAAAAGTGTTTTAAGTGCTTCCAACATATTTTGTTCTCCTTTTATTGGAGTCGACTGATTATATTAATCAGCGATTCTTTTAAGTACTTCTGTGCCTTAGTGTCGTGTTTTGTTGCCTGTGCTAATTCATATGCCTTCATTCCTCCACGTGCATTCATTAAATGCTCATAGATTGCAGTAGGATATGCTCCAGGGGCGCTAGGCTGTGCCACGACGTCCACTGTTATAATTTCGAAGTCGCTAACGTTGCCGCTACCGTCTTCACTAACATTACCTGATCCACGTGATGAAACCCCTAGTTTCACACCGCTTTCAAGCATAGTGCGAACTAGGTTTCCCATTGGAGTTGGTAGTATTTTTAATTTACCGTAACCGTTTGGGCCATCCATCCAGCATTCGCTGATCATATGACTTACACGATCCAAGTTAATATTAAGACCTTCTGGATGATCAACTTCTCCGAGTACACTGTATCCACCCTCGATTTGCTCGCTGAGAGTTTTGACAGCCCTGCCAATTTCATTTACAGGATACACACGCTGGTTAGCGTTGCGTACTCCGCCCTGTATACAAATACCCTTCATATACAGGTCTTTTCCTTCGTTAGCAGACTCAACGATTATCTTCGCTTGGTCGAAACTTAGGTGTTCTCGTAAGTTTTTCATTCAAACTTCCTTACTTATTTGCCGATAGTACTTTTGGTATTAGCAGCAGTCTCTGGCTTGCCGCTTTTTTCAGCGCCATGACCAGGTTGTGCAGACATTTTTGTCGCACCCTTTGCACCAACAACGTTTACGTTCTTGGTATTCATTGCTTGTGGTTTGTTACTTGCTAAACCACCAGCTGTTCCTTTAGTATCTGCTGTTGCGCCTTTTGCGATGTTAGCAGATGTTCCGCCCATGTTGTTTGGTTTAGCTACAGTTGACGTTGTGCTTGCACCGTTGTCGCCCATTTTTGCTGTTACTTTTTCAACATACTCACGCATTGTTTCACCAGCTGTCATAGGTGACTTTGATTCTAGTGGGGTAATTGTTGCTTGGAATGACTCTTCTTCTGGCTCTTCGTCGCCCATGTCCATTTCGTCGTCAGCTTCTTCGTCACCCATGTCCATTTCGTCGTCAGCTTCTTCGCTGTCATCGCCGGACATCATTTTTTCAAATTCTGCTTTTAGTTCTTCTAAAGCATCTTCTAAATCATTGATACGCTCATCAGTACCTTCTTCACCGTCGTCGCTGTCGTCATCGGAGCCCATTTCCATATCGCCCATCATGTCGTCGGTTTTATCTCCGCCCATCATGTCTGCCATTGGATCTGCTTCAACTTCAAATTCGTCTAGGTTAAAGTCTTCGTCTAGTTCTGCGTCATCTTCTGACTCATCAACTTCTTCGTCGTCTGATTCTTCAACAGCATCATCATCGTCGTCTGATGCTTCATCTACTTCGTCATCTTCTAGATCTGATTCTAATAGTGCTTCATAAATGTCACGTGATTTTTCAACTACAATCTCGTGGAATAGTTCTTCTGCACCTGCGCGGTCTTCGTTTACGAGACGCTCAAGCATTTCTTCAAATTTGTTACGATCTGCCATTTTTATTCTCCTAATAAATGTTATACCTATGGTAAGGCTGTCATGTGTATTTACTACTTATAAGGAATATGGTGCAATAATAGGCCCAAAACGAGCCATTTAGGATAGAGAGTACATTTTTTTGAATGTATCTACAGTAATATGTTTCATATTAACAATTTTATTTAGCTCATCTGGAATAAAATTATCAGATGCTATTACTCGTATATACTGAATATTCTTATTTTCTTCTATTACAGTTTTAGTTTGACGTAGCCAGTTTCCATAATATGTTGCAGTATCTTTACTTTTTTTGTAATTTTCAGTGTCAGCATATATGTTATTAAAATGATTACCGTCATTAGTGCCTTTATAATCAAATCCTAGAATGTAAACAGTATTATAACCATGCTGACTTGCTAACCATAATGCTGTTGGACCACTACTCCAACCTTTGCTAGGTTGAAAGAAATTAAATCCTTCCATACGTGCAAATATCTTATTAGGATTAGTCCATACAGTATTTTTACGTTGATAGCCTGCTTTATTAATCTCAACTATCATTTTAGTATCTACTGCAACAAGATAATCAGGAGAAAATGATCTGTAAAGTGCATTACACCCGTATACTTTACCTAAGTTTTTAAGATTTTTTGGAGATATTGATGATCTACTAGTTCCGTTACCTAATACAAATGCAGTGTTTGACTGTATCATAGGCATTGATTCAACTTTTTCTATTTTAGAAACAACTAACTTATCTGCTTTTGCAGCAGCTTTAAGTATTTTGTATTGTTCTTTAGTATATAGATTTTTATCTATCTTCGCCATTATACCCCGGCAGCGGCTGCTTGTGCTGCTATTCCATACATCTGTCTAACGAAATCTAATTCGCCAGCTTTCTCAGTTGTATGTAGCTCACTTGCTTTCCTTGCACGGTTGATTTGGCGTAGGGTAAGACGTGTTTTACGTGTGTCGTTCATTTTAACAATACTGTCGTCGTACTGAGGATCATATCGATCATCCTCAGTAGGCTCGATTGTTTCTTTATCAAAATAAAATAGCTCTCGTAATATCATATTGTATTTATATCGTTTGTGCCGTTGCGCCCGGTGCCGTTGCGCCCGGTGCTGCTCCTGTTGCTGTATCTGGAGGTGTTGCTTCTGTACCTATTTCTGGTTCGCCTTCATCTGGGGCAATATCTTCAGCACCATCAATGTCTGCACTAATGCCGGCACTACTAATACCTGCTGTACGCATTTCTGCACTTGCATCTTCACCACCAGTATTAAGTGTTTCGTCGTTTTCTTCTTTCCATAAACGTTCGTTTTCTGCAATCTCTTCTTCGCTCATGCCTAAGAAGCGTTTCATAGCAAAGCGATTTGAAACATACGGTATAGCACTCATTTGTGTATATGTTGGAACACGAGCATTGTCAAGTTCTGCTTGACGATAGCTTGCAAAGTTTTGCGGTGTTTCAAACTCTAGATCAAACATTGCAGTATCGATGTTTACACCTTTTTCAAGTAAGTAACGTTTGAACTCTTGATTAAATTCTTCTACAATTAAGCCTTGCAAGCGTTCGCAGTAGGTATTGAAGCGTAGTTCTTGAATGTATGCTGTTCCAACACGGCCGTCGTTATAGCTGCTAGATGAATCATCTGCTCCAGTTGGTAAGTACGAACTTGGGATACGTAATCCGCGTACTAGCTTATTAGTAAAGTATCGTAGGTCATCAATCTCTCCTAGGTTAGTACCACCCGGAAGTGTTTCAACTTTAGATCCACGACCTTCTGCTGTTTGTGGGAAGAAGTAATCTTCGTTAATACTTAACGGATTGTAGGCACTGTCAATAACATTAGTGCCGCCGCCTGTAGCACTTGGAATACGTCTTTGATGAATTTCAGTTTTTACACGCTCAACGAACTGCATAGCAAGGTGACTTGGCATGTTGCCTACGTCAACATAAAATACTCTGCGTTCCGGAGCACGTTGTACACGATAGATAATAATAGCATCTTCGAGTAATTCTTTTTGTTTGAATACTTTAAAAATAGTTTCCAATAAACTATTACCAAATGGGTAATTGTTGTCTAAGCCTTCACTTAAACTAAGATGCAACACATGTTCGGCATCAATTGCAACTTCACCGTTAGTAGTATTAAATCGTGATCCGCTTTGTGTAGGAGCGTTACCTACCATGCCGCGAACACCGCCAGTAGTATATCCACCACCACCGCCGCCTGTGATATTACCGTTAGTAATAAAAGGAGTTGTTGCAACCATCTCAGTAAAGTTTAAGTTTACATCTTTAATAATGTATTGCTCAGGAACTTTACCTTCGCTTTCGTTAACAATAATTCGTGTTAGCTTTGCGGGGTCAACATGATAAAGTTTTTTAGTTTCTGGATCTCTTAGAAATATTGCATCGCCGTATTTAAATATATTACGGAATGTTCTAAACATTCTAGTTTCGAATTGATTTAGTTTGCACCACTGTTTTAGATATTGACCTAAAATATTAATTTCGTTGTTGGTTGCACTTTTATTAAATGCAAATTTAAAGTTAGTACCGTTGGTTTTATTCTTTTGTGTGCAAAACTCAGCAAGGATATCAAGAGCAGCATTAACTTCACTGTCCATATCCATAGTGTTATATTGACCGTAGCGTTCAACTCTGTTTGGGCTACCAACATACACATCAGGAAGATATGAACTGTAGTTTGATTTTGCAGGTCCTGGACGTCCAGCAGAGTTAGCACCACTTATAGGGCTATAACTTCCGTTTGGATTATCTCCAGTTTGTACCGGAGTAAAATATTTTTTCCAACTCATGCTTTACCCAATCCCGTTCATCAAATTGCCTGCACCTCTTGTATGCCTGTATTGTTTTTCGCCAACACGCTTATGCTCTGTATTTACCCCTAACATAGCTAATAAAAGATCGTTAGTGGTTTGTAGTAATTCTTCAGTAGTAGCACCGTTGCCTCCGCTGCCGCCTATTGCTGCGGCCATTTTTTCAGCTTGTGTCACCGGTACTCCAGTTTGTGCTTGTTGCATAGCTGCTGGTATTCTACTTGTTATCTTTTTTATACTAGGAATTATATCAGCTAGCATATCGGTATTAGGAAA
>ERZ888423.2083-NODE-2083-length-15755-cov-8.663503_pt1 | contig 15755 bp, 8 predicted proteins | sample MGYA00520523_ERZ888423 | MGnify/ENA primary metagenome ERZ888423 (study PRJEB32303, sample SAMEA104408611) | aquatic metagenome | biome: Brackish water; feature: Pelagic; material: water | place: Baltic Sea | collected 2014-06-08T10:24:00 | depth 30,27 m ...
GATATGGCCTCTGGCTTTTTGAATATGGTATCCTATTGGTTATTTTTTCTCTCGAGTTTAATTATGGTTATGTCTTTATTTGTCGAGGCAGGACCAGCATCGGCAGGATGGACCATATACCCTCCACTTAGCGCTTTGCCACAAGCAATTCCTGGCTCAGGCGCAGGGATGACCCTTTGGCTCGTCTCAATGGCGATCTTCATTGCATCCTCATTATTAGGATCACTGAATTACATTGTAACGGTCATTAATTTACGCACCAAAGGAATGTCCATGACGCGCTTGCCGCTGACTATTTGGGCATTTTTTGTGACGGCAATCATTGGGGTTGTTTCTTTTCCTGTGTTATTGTCTGCGGCGCTCATGCTCATCATGGATCGTAGCTTCGGGACTTCATTCTTCTTGAGTGATATTTATATTGCGGGAGAAGTATTGCATCATCAAGGAGGCTCTCCAGTACTCTATGAACACTTGTTCTGGTTCCTAGGACACCCTGAAGTATATATTGTTTTATTGCCGGCATTGGGAATTACCTCAGAAGTGATTGCAACAAATGCTAGAAAACCGATTTTTGGCTACCGCGCTATGGTCGCTTCTATTATCGCGATCGCCTTCCTATCAACAATAGTTTGGGGGCACCATATGTTTATCTCTGGGATGAATCCATTTTTAGGTTCAGTATTTACCTTTACCACCTTACTTATTGCGATTCCTTCTGCGGTTAAGGCGTTTAACTATATAACCACCTTATGGAAAGGTAATTTGCAGATGAACCCGGCGATGCTGTTTTCTATCGGTTTGGTCTCTACCTTTATTACTGGAGGACTCACCGGAATTATTCTCGGAGATAGTGCCTTAGATATTAATGTACACGACACGTATTTCGTTGTAGCGCACTTTCACTTAGTAATGGGAATTTCTGCGCTATATGGACTTTTCGCGGGGGTTTATCATTGGTTTCCAAAGATGTTCGAAGGGCGAATGATGAATAAAAACATGGGCTATATTCACTTTTGGGTTACGGCTATTGGCGCATACGGGGTCTTTTTCCCAATGCACTTTATCGGAATGGCAGGATTACCAAGACGTTATTACACCAATACGGCATTCCCGTATTTTGATGATTTAGCAGATGTCAATGTCATTATTACGATTTTCGCTTTTATCGCTGCTGCGGCTCAAATTGTGTTCTTATACAACTTTATTTCTTCCATGTTCTTTGGTAAAATGGGCCCAAAAAACCCATGGAAATCGAATACGCTAGAGTGGACTGCCGAGGTAAAGCATATTCATGGGAACTGGGAAGGTCCAATACCATCAGTACATCGTTGGCCTTATGATTACAGTAAGCGTAACGAAGATGATAGTGATTATGTAGTCCCAGGGCAAGATTATGCTCCTCAGGTGTTGCCACTTCAGGATAATGAAGAGGAAATGAATCACTAGAGGCTATTCTAATTTATTTGTGTTCAATTTATAGGAACCCCTGCCGAGTGTGGGGGTTTTTTTATGGTATTGCATGAGGAACACTTTGTATATTTGTTTTTATGAACGAAAACTTAGATCCAACAGACCATAACTTAAGCCCACAAGACCTTGATATTGAAAAGAAATTAAGGCCTTTGAGTTTTGATGATTTTACTGGGCAGGACCAGGCCCTAGAGAATCTGAAAATTTTTGTTGCGGCGGCAAATCAGCGTGATGAAGCTTTGGATCATACCTTGTTTCATGGTCCTCCCGGATTGGGTAAGACGACCTTAGCCCATATTTTGGCCAGTGAATTAAATGTCGGCATTAAAGTAACTTCTGGCCCTGTATTGGATAAACCTGGAGATTTGGCGGGTCTACTCACTAATCTGGAAGAGCGCGATGTACTTTTTATTGATGAAATCCATCGATTAAGTCCTATCGTCGAGGAATACTTGTACAGTGCCATGGAGGACTATAAGATTGATATTATGATTGAATCCGGACCAAATGCACGTACCGTTCAAATCACACTGAATCCTTTTACGCTTGTGGGCGCCACAACACGTTCCGGCCTGCTCACCGCGCCCATGCGGGCGCGTTTTGGCATTGCCTCTCGCTTAGAATATTACAGCACGGAGTTTTTAACCACCATAGTACAACGCAGTGCAGGTATTTTGAACGTGGGCATCAGCATGGAGGCCGCGATAGAAATTGCTGGGCGCAGCCGCGGGACCCCGAGAATCGCCAATGCATTATTGCGTCGTGTACGTGATTTTGCTCAGATAAAAGGAGATGGACATATTGATATTGCCATTGCAAAATTTGCCTTAAAGCAGCTCAATGTAGACACCTATGGGTTGGACGATATGGACAATAAAATACTGACCACCCTGATTGAAAAATTTAAAGGGGGCCCTGTCGGCATTACCACCTTAGCCACTGCAGTTTCCGAAAGCGCTGAAACCATAGAAGAGGTGTACGAGCCGTTTTTAATTCAACAGGGTTTTATTATTCGTACCCCACGTGGTCGGGCGGTAACAGAATTTGCCTATCGTCATTTAGGGATGCAAAAACCGACCGATCAGCAAGGACTGTTCGGCAATTAATTGAATCAAAGACACCCCCAACAATGATTGCCTTTTAGGATGGACCTTGCTCATAAAAATGCCCATTTGATTAAAGCCGAGGCCAAGCGTCTAGGCTTTTTATCTTGTGGCATGAGTAAAGCAGGATTTTTGGAGGATGAGGCCCCGCGCCTTGATCAGTGGCTCCTTCAGGGGTATCATGGCTCGATGGCCTACATGGAAAATCATTATGACAAGCGTCTAGACCCCCGAAAGTTAGTCCCAGGGGTGCAATCTGTAGTTTCCCTATTGTATAATTATTTTCCCGAACAAACCCAGGGTGAGGGAAGCTTTAAAATTTCAAAATACGCCTACGGGGAGGACTATCATTTTGTCGTGCGCGATAAGCTAAAAGAACTCATGGCCTATATCCATGCAGAAATTGGTGCTGTGGAAGGCCGTGTTTTTGTCGATTCAGCCCCTGTTTTAGAGAAAGCATGGGCGGTAAAAAGTGGGCTCGGATGGCTGGGTAAGAACACCAACCTGATCAGCAAGCAAGTCGGTTCTTTTTTCTTTTTGGCAGAACTGATCATTGACCTGGATTTACCACAGGATGGTCCTGTAACGGATCATTGTGGTCAATGTACGGCATGTATTGATGCCTGCCCAACCCAGGCGATAATCGCCCCTTATGTGGTCGATGGGAGCAAATGTATTTCGCATCTAACTATTGAGCTTAAATCTGAAATTCCAAATCATTTTGCTGGTCAAATGGACGATTGGATTTTTGGGTGTGATGTTTGCCAAGATGTTTGTCCCTGGAATCGTTTTTCAAAGCCACATGCTGAGCCAAGATTTAAACCAGAGCCAGAACTTTTACAAAACGACAAACAACAATGGCGTGAATTAACGCAGGAGGTTTTTGGTCATTTATTCGAGAAAAGTCCCGTGCAACGCACGCGTTATGAAGGCTTAATGCGCAACATTAAATTCCTGGAAGATTAAATCCTGAAAATTTTTTCATGTACTTAGGTCTGCTACCTTTGTAGGTATAGTTTGAATCTATGAGCAAGCAAAGTAAAAGAAGGGAAGCCCTTTTATATCACGCTAAACCGAGACCTGGAAAGATCCAGGTGGTGCCTACCAAAAAATATGCAAGTCAAAGAGATTTGTCGCTGGCCTACTCCCCTGGAGTGGCCGAACCGTGTTTGGAAATTGAAAAATCTGTCGACAACGTCTACAAGTATACCAATAAGGGAAATTTAGTTGCGGTAATTAGTAACGGTACTGCCGTCCTTGGCCTGGGGAATATTGGTCCAGAGGCGTCCAAACCCGTGATGGAAGGCAAGGGGCTTTTATTTAAAATATTTGCGGATATTGATGTCTTTGATATTGAGTTAGATGCCACCGATGTTGATGCCTTTGTACAAACCGTTAAACACATGGCACCAACTTTTGGTGGTATTAACTTAGAAGACATTAAAGCGCCTGAAGCCTTTGAGATAGAACGACGTCTCAAAGAGGAACTGGATATCCCTGTGATGCATGATGACCAGCATGGAACGGCCATTATCTCTGCGGCGGCTTTACTCAATGCGCTAGAATTGGCTGAGAAAAAAATTGATGAGGTCAAAATCGTCATCAGTGGAGCAGGGGCCGCAGCAGTTTCTTGTACGCGCTTATACAAGGCTTTTGGGGCAAAGGGTGAAAATATTGTGATGTGTGATAGTCGCGGGGTCATCCGCAGTGATCGAGATGATTTAAGTTCTGAAAAATTAGAATTTGCGACAGATCGAAACATTGACACCTTGGCCCAGGCTTTGGAGGGGGCCGATGTTTTTGTGGGGCTTTCTATTGCGGATATTGTGACTCAGAAAATGGTAAAATCTATGGCCCCGTCACCCATTGTCTTTGCCATGGCTAATCCTGATCCAGAGATAAATTATGATCTTGCTCTACGGGCTAGAAAAGATATTATCATGGCAACAGGGCGGAGTGATCATCCTAATCAGGTCAATAATGTCCTTGGTTTTCCTTTTATTTTCAGAGGGGCACTCGATGTTCGGGCTACCAAAATTAACGAGGCGATGAAAATGGCTGCTGTTAAGGCTTTGGCAGACTTAGCTAAAGAACCAGTGCCAGAGCAGGTCAATGTGGCCTATGGTGAGACCAAATTACAGTTTGGGAGAGAATACATTATTCCCAAGCCATTTGACCCACGGCTTATCGCTACAGTGCCGCCGGCAGTAGCCAAGGCTGCTATGGAAAGTGGTGTCGCTTTGGCGCCAATTAAGGATTGGGAGCGCTATGAGGAAGAACTACTTGATCGAATGGGTAATGATCACAAGTTGCTCAAACTGCTTTTCGATCGGGCACGCCATAATCCTAAACGAGTCGTTTTTGCCGAGGCAGATCACCTGGATGTGATCAAGGCAGCGCAAATCGTCTATGAGGAGGGGTTTGCTATTCCGATATTGTTGGGACGCAAAGAGGTCATCTTGGCGCTCAAAAAGGAGATTGATTTTGATGAAGATGTACTCATTATTGATCCAAAATGTGATGAAGAAGAAAAGCGTCGCAACGCGTATGCTGAAGAATTCTGGGCCCAACGTAAACGAAAGGGAGTAACACAATTTGACGCGCGAAGATTGATGCGAGAGCGCAACTATTTTGGCGCCATGATGCTCAACCTAGGTGAGGCAGATGCTATGGTTTCGGGTTATGCGCGTTCCTATCCCTCTGCATTGAGGCCCATCCTAGAAACTGTCGGTAAATTTGATGGGGTCAATAAAGTTGCCGCCACAAACTTGATGCTCACGCCAAAAGGCCCCATATTTATCTCGGACACTTCGGTAAATATTAATCCGACAGCCCAGGAGTTGGCCAATATCGCGCAGATGACCAATCATACCATGAAAATGTTTGGGGTAAACCCCGTCATTGCGATGATATCCTATGCGAATTTTGGCTCGTCGGACGACCCTCATGCACTAAAAGTACGCCAAGCAGTAGCGATGTTACATGAGTCAAATCCTGACATGATCCTTGATGGAGAGCTCCAGGTTGATTTTGCACTCAACAGTGAGATGCTCAAGAATAAGTTCCCTTTTTCCAAATTAGCGGGAAAAAAGGTCAATGCTTTGATCTTTCCTAACCTTGACGCGGCAAACAGTAATTACAAAATGCTTAAGGAGCAAAAAGACGTCGATTCAATTGGGCCGATCATGCTTGGGATGCGACGCGCTGTTCATATTTTTCAGCTTGGAGCCAGTGTTGAAGAGATGGTGAATATGACGGCAATTGCGGTAGTTGATGCACAACAAAAGGAAAAACGTCGCCGAACAAAATCTAGGAGTTAACGGGCCGCAGATCCTCATTTTTTCGCGGTTTTGGGGCTGATCAATGCCAATAATTTATACTATATTTGGGCCTTTAACCCAGCGCGAATAATGATTGCTCAAGTACAGGGAAGACTCATTGAGAAAAATCCGACTGATGTAGTCGTTGATTGTCATGGTGTAGGCTATTTTCTAAATATATCGTTACACACCTTTTCTCAAATTCCCGACCAAGAAAATATTCGGTTATATACCCAGTTGTTGGTGCGCGAAGACGCCATGACGCTTTATGGTTTTTCCTCAAAAGAGGAGCGCTCGGTGTTTAATCTGCTCTTGTCTGTTTCTGGTGTTGGCGCGAGTACAGCCAGAACCATGCTCTCCTCTTTAACACCCATGCAAGTGCGCGATGCGATCGTCTCAGAGGATCTCACAGTGATTCAAGGGGTAAAGGGTATTGGCGCCAAAACAGCCCAGAGAGTCATCTTGGATTTAAAGGATAAAATTATAAAGCTTTACGGAGAAGAAACTTCTGGTGTGGTTTCAAGCAATACCAACCGAAATGAAGCGTTATCTGCATTAGAAACGTTGGGATTTGCGCGTAAAATTGCTGAAAAAGCATGCGACGCAGTCCTTAAGAGTGCGCCTTCAGCTTCAGTAGAGGAAATTATCAAAATGGCATTTAAACATTTGTAGCGTTTGGGGAGAGTCATACTTAACGGATGGAAATTTTACCTGCCCGGAGTTTTACTCTGTGGATTTTTGCTTTTTGGGGCCGACCTTAAGGCCCAGGAAGATACCCTCGTTACGGGATCTGTAATGGGGCGTCTCGACTTGCCTAATCCGAACAGCATCGAGAACATGTATAGCTACGATCCAATAACGGATCGATACATTTTAAGCCGCATGCTGGGTGATTTTGATATTTCATATCCGGTTATACTCACCCCAGAGGAATACGAGGAGCGCGTGCGCAACGAGCAAATAAAATCTTATTTCAAAGAGAAAATTGATGCTGCAGACGGACGAAAAGAGGGCGCTGAGGAAGCCCAGCGCAATCTCTTGCCCACGTTTTACGTAAACTCGAATTTCTTCGAATCGGTTTTTGGAGGGAATACCATTGAAATTATTCCTCAAGGTAGTGTGGAGATGGACCTAGGCCTGTTGTATACCAAACAAGATAACCCTCAGTTTTCTCCGCGTAACAGAAGCAATTTATCCTTTGATTTCGATCAACGCATCAGCTTAAGTTTGCTTGGAAAAATTGGTGAACGCCTTCAAATCACAGCAAATTATGACACCCAATCGACTTTTGATTTTCAAAATTCAATAAAACTTGAGTACACCCCGACAGAAGATGATATTATCCGAAAAATCGAGGTCGGTAATGTCAGTATGCCCTTAAATAGCAGTTTGATTCAAGGGTCCCAAAGCCTTTTTGGGGTCAAAACTCAGCTTCAATTTGGCCGCACGACCATTACAGGAGTTTTCTCTGAACAGCGCTCAGAAACCAGATCTGTTGTGGCTGAAGGCGGAGCAACCGTTACTGATTTTGAGTTGTTTGCCTTGGATTATGATGAGAATCGTCACTTTTTCTTAGCCCATTACTTTAGAGATAGCTATGACCGCGTACTGAAGAATTATCCTTTTATTAATTCGAATGTTCAAATTACACGAGCCGAGGTTTGGATTACCAACAGAAATAACACCACAAACGATGTCCGCAATATCATCGCTTTGCAGGATATCGGCGAGTCAAAGAGTGAAAACATCGGTTTGAATGCCATTCCCGGAGGATTTATCAATGCCCCAGGCACGGCTTTCCCGGACAACAAAAACAACGACTTCAACCCTTTTGGGATCGATAATCCCGGCGTACAAAGTATTTTATCCCCGGCAATTCGCGATGTCGCGACAGCAGCCTCTGGTTTTGGCGGGGTTGGCGTTAATGATGGAATTGATTATGTGAGTCTTGAAAATGCGCGTAAACTCCAGCCCAACGAGTACAACTTAAATCAACAGCTCGGTTATATTTCATTGAATCAGCGCCTGAATAATGACGAGGTTTTGGCCGTAGCATTCCAGTACACCGTTAATGGCAAAGTCTATCAAGTCGGTGAGTTTTCTACCGATGGGGTTCAGGCCACCGGACAAGCGGGACAAACCAGCGGTGGAGATCCGGGTGGTGATCCTGGCTCGGGAGACCCGGGGACCGTTCAAGCCATCCCACAAAACTTAGTGGTAAAACTGCTTAAGAGCAACATCACGAATGTTCAAGAACCAGTTTGGGACTTGATGATGAAGAATATTTATCCCATAGGCGCATATCAATTGGAGCAAGAGGACTTCCGAATGAATATTTTGTATTTGGACCCAAGTCCATTAAATTACATCAAGCCCGTTGCCGGAACGAATTTCCCTGAGCCCGATATTTCCGATGTTAATGCGGTGGATTTAAACGATGCCACCTTACTTCGGGTGTTTAATTTAGATCGACTTAACTACAACAACGATCCGCAACAAGGCGGAGATGGATTTTTTGACTTTTATCCAGGAATTACGGTTGATCGTCAAAATGGAGCCATTATATTTACCAGTGTAGAACCTTTTGGAGGTTATCTTTTTGATAAACTGACTACAGAGGGGACACAGTATTATAATTTGCCTGAAACCTATAATGCGAATCAGGCCAAATACGTTTTCCGTTCGCTATATCGAACGACTAAAATTCAGGCCGAACAACAGGAGAGCCAGAAAAACAAATTCCAACTTAAGGGGACCTATAAGTCTACAGGAAGTGATGGGATCCCCATAGGCGCATTCAATATTCCGCAAGGATCTGTTACGGTAACTGCCGGAGGAAGAACCTTGGTAGAGGGGGTGGATTACACCGTGAATTACCAGTTAGGACGCGTGCAAATTTTGGATCCATCGCTTCAGAATTCAAACACCCCGATTAACATCAGCGTCGAAAATAACTCCATGTTTGGTCAACAAACCAAAAGATTTTCCGGAATTGATGTTCAGCATAAATTCAGTGATGATTTTCAGGTGGGAGGAACCTTGTTAAATCTCAACGAACGTCCACTCACGCAAAAGGCGGCCTTCCAAAACGAGCCGATAAACAACACGATGTTTGGGGTCAATATGAATTATTCTACAGAGGTGCCTTTCTTGACCCGTATGGTGAATAAACTGCCCAATATAGACACCGATGTTCCTTCTCAGGTTTCGGTTCGGGGAGAGTTTGCTTATTTATTGCCTGGAGCGCCAAAGGTCTCTGATTTTGGCGGGAAAGCTACGGCCTATATTGATGACTTTGAAGCGGCACAGACCGCTATTGATATTTCTGCGCCACTGACTTGGTTCTTGTCCAGTACGCCAATCGGCCTGGGGGGCGATTTAGAGAATAATAATTTGGCGGCCAATTACAACCGGGCAAAGCTGAACTGGTATACGATTGACCCGATTTTTTACAGTGCCCAAAGACCAGCAGGTGTCGGGGAACAAGATCTTTCATCGCCATTCACGCGCCGCTTGTTCCGCAACGAGATATTTCCCGATCAGGACATCGTTCAGGGGCAAACTCAGGCCTTGTTTAGCCTGGACCTTAACTACAAGCCCGCAGAGCGAGGACCCTATAATTTTAACCCCGCGGCAACAGACAACGCCTTGCCGAATCCTGAAACACGCTTTGCCGGAATCTCGAGACAATTATCGACCACAGATTTTGAGCGATCCAATGTGGAGTATATTCAGTTCTGGCTCATGGATCCATTTATCTATGAGGAGTATACCAATAATCAGGGGGGGAAACTTGTCTTTAATTTAGGAAACATCTCTGAGGACGTTCTCAAAGATGGACGCAAACAATACGAAAACGGTCTTCCGGAAGATGGCTCGACATTGAATACCATACAAACCAATTGGGGCCGCGTGCCGAGCAATCAATCACTGGTTTATACCTTTAGCAGTACCGGGCCGGATCGAGAAAATCAGGATGTCGGTTTGGATGGATTAAATGATGCTGATGAGGCTGCTTTCTTCCCAAGTTTTGCCGGTCAAGAAGATCCTGCCCGAGACAATTACACCTATTTTTTACAGGCCGAAGGCTCTCTGCTCGAACGTTATGATTTTTACAATGGAACACAGGGGAACAGCCCAGAGACGCTGAGCAATACGAATCGTGGGTCAACCGCTCAGCCTGACGTCGAAGATATCAACCGGGACAATACCATGAATACCGTGGACAGTTATTTCGAATATGCCATCGATATTCGTCCTGGTATGAATTTGGAATCGCCCTATGTCACCGATATCAAAGAAATTACAGTGCCGACCCCCGCAAATCAGGACTTGCCCGTTCGTTGGATTCAATTTAGAATACCCTTAAGTGAATATACCGATGCAGTAAACGGAATCGCCGATTTCCGTTCTATTCGATTCATGCGCATGTATCTCACCGGTTTTGAGCAAGAAACGGTTTTGCGTTTTGGTACTATGGAACTCTATCGTGGAGATTATCGCCGTTACACGGAGTCTTTGGATGCGGATAACAGTCCTAATGAGTTGGACAATACAACTTTTGAAAATGAGGCCGTTGGGGTGATTCAGAACAGTAATTATGTCATTCCACCGGGGGTATATCGAGAAGAGCTCAACAATAACAACAATATTATCCGTCAAGACGAGCAATCTTTGGCCTTGCGTGTTTGCGATTTGCAACCTGAAGATGCGCGCGCTGTTTACAAAAACTTCAATGTAGACATGCGTCAATATAAAAACTTGGAAATGTTCATCCACGCTGAGTCACTTCCTGCTCCTGCGAGTTTGTTGGCCGATGGAGAGCTGGCTGCGTTCATTCGTTTGGGGAACGACCTCAATACGAGCTTCTATGAAATAGAAATGCCCCTGAGTGTGTCTCCGTACCTAGAACAACCTACAGATGCTGATGCTTCGCTCGTTTGGCCGGAGGAAAACCGTTTAAATTTACCTTTGGCTTTGCTTCAGGCCATAAAAACAAAAGTCTTGGCTGATGGAACAGCAGATCCTACTCAAGTCGTTTATTACGATCAAGCTGAGCTGGACCCGACTTTTATCGGTTCTTCAAACCCGCTGCGCATTGGAATCAAAGGAAATCCGAGTTTTGGAAATGTTCGGGTGATCATGGTGGGTTTGCGCAATAAAAACAACACTAATGTTTGTGGTGAAGTATGGTTCAACGAATTGCGCATGAGTGAACTAGAGAATAAAGGGGGATGGGCTGCCGTAGCCAGTATGGATGCCAACATCGCTGATTTTGCTGACATCAGCGCCACCGGACGTACCAGTACCATTGGTTTTGGTTCAATTGAACAAGGGCCTAATCAGCGCAGTTTAGAAGATCTGCAACAATATGATATTGTGACCAATATTAATCTAGGTCAGTTACTCCCCATGAAATGGGGCATACAATTGCCATTTAATTACGGTATTCAGGAAGAATTGATTACCCCGAAATACGACCCAGAATTTGATGATATCGTGCTACAAGAGCGGTTAGATAATGCGCCCGATGCAGCGACGCGTGATGCGATTGAGGAACAATCAATTAATTATACCAAACGTCAAAGTATTAATTTCATTGGGGTGCGCAAAAATCGATCTCAAGAAAATGAATCGACCCCGATGCCCTATGATGTGGAGAACTTTACCTTCTCTTACTCCTATAACGAAGAAGAGCATCATGATTTTGAAGTAGAGTCCGCGATGGATCAGCGTGTTCGATTGGGGGGGACCTATGACTATAGCTTCAACAACAAACCTATTGAGCCCTTTAAGAAAAACGACAGTCTATTTATGGGGCGTTATTGGCAATGGTTGAAGGATTTTAATTTCAATCCATTACCGAGCAATGTTACCGTAAGCAGTAATATTATCAGGAATTTTAATCAACAAAAATTCAGAGAACTTAATTTGTTGCCGGATCAAATCGGTCTTCCCACTTTGTATCAGAGGAATTTTATGTTTGATTGGCAGTATACGATAAATTATAACCTGACGAATTCTTTGCGTTTTAATTTTAATGCGGCCAATAACCGAATTATCAATAATTACATAGATCAAGGGCGGGTGGACAACACCATAGGTCTCTGGGACGGTTTCTTTGAAATTGGAGATCCAAATCAGCATGTCCAATCGCTCCAATTAAACTACGATTTGCCCACCGCTAAGTTTCCATTTTTAAAGTGGTTGCGTGCCACTTATTCCTATCAAGGGGATTATCAATGGCAAGATGGAAGTGATTTGTTTAGCAATGTTGAAATCCCATCAGACAATGGCCCCTCTGTTTTTTATGATTTAGGAAACTCAGTCCAAAATGCGAGCACCCATCGGATTAACTCGAATCTGGATCTGACGAGCTTGTATCGCTATATCGGCCTGAAAAAGTTAACCGGTTCCGAATCTGAAGATGATCAGGGTGGAGCGGAGAGCAACTCCTTGTTGGGTGGCGCCGCAGGCAAAGGGGGTAAGGCCGAAAATTTAAATAAACGAGAACAAATTATGGCGATGCGCAATGGAGGAGGCCGCACATCAGCCCCAACGCGCAAGCTCTCACCAGGACAAAAAGTAATCAATTCTTTAATCGGGTTAGCGACTTCGGTGAAAAAAGCACAGGTCAATTATGTAGAAAATAATGGGATTTTCTTACCCGGATATTTACCATCGGTTGGCTTTGGTGGATCGTTGCGTCCTACAGTGGGATTTGTATTTGGCTCCCAGGCTGAGGTTAGGGCATTGGCTGCGCGGAATGGCTGGCTAACGATATTTCCTGAATTCAACCAGCAGTATACCGAGGTGGAAAGCCGTCAATTAGATATGCAGGTAAACACTGAGCTGTTTGACGATTTAAAAATTGATTTTAATGCCTCACGTTTGTATTCTGAAAATTTTGCAGAAAATTACATTGTTGAAGATGGGCTTTATCGTTCACTGACCCCGAACACCTTCGGAAACTTTAATATTTCTACAGTACTGATCAATACCGCTTTTAGTTCAAGTGATGAATTTGGATCTCAGGCATTTGAATCATTTAAGACCAATCGTTTGACCATTGCCCAGCGCCTGGCGGAACGTTTTTACGGTTCGAATTCTTATCCTGTCGATAATGAAGGATACCCCGAAGGCTTTGGTAAAAACAGCCAACAAGTGCTCCTGCCGGCTTTTGTCTCAGCCTACCGAGGGAGTGATGCGGCTAAGGAGCGCTCAGGAATTTTTAGAGATATCCCTCTTCCAAACTGGGATCTCAAGTATACGGGTTTCATGAAAATGGATTGGTTTAAGAAGCGCTTTAAACGTTTCTCCGTTCAGCACGGTTATCGAGCGGCTTATACCTTGAATCAATTCCAATCAAATTTGGATTTCAATCGTCAGAATCCAGCTGAAACCGACCAGTCCGGTAATTTCAAGCCAGAAATAGTTTTAAATAACGTGAACCTAACGGAACAATTCTCCCCATTGATTAAGGTCGATTTCGAGATGATGAATTCCATTAAAATCCTTGCGGAAATCAGAAAAGATCGTGCACTTTCATTGAGTTTCGCCAATAATTTGATGACAGAAATTCAAGGCCAAGAGTTAATCCTTGGTCTGGGTTATCGCATCAAAGACTTGCGTATTGGCACGAATTTTGGCGGGAAGCGATCTGTTATGAAAAGCGACTTAAACTTTAAATTAGATGTTTCCGTAAGGGATAACAAAACCATCATCCGTTATTTAGACGTGGATAATAACCAGACCACGGCAGGACAGACCATCTACGGGTTGCAGTTTTCTACGGATTATGCGCTAACCAAAAATCTGACCGCTTTATTTTTCTATGACCATACGTATTCGGAATATGCCATCAGTACTGCTTTTCCGCAAACGACAATTCGCAGTGGCTTCACCCTGCGCTATAATTTTGGTAACTAACAAAAAATCAACTAACATTTTAACCATTTAAGTTATGAATATACCAGCCGAATTAAAGTACACTAAGGACCACGAATGGGTTTCTGTGGAGGGCGATGTTGCTACAGTAGGGATTACTGATTTTGCTCAAGGAGAACTTGGCGATATCGTTTATGTGGAAGTAGAAACTTTAGACGAAACTCTTGAAATGGAAGCGGTTTTTGGGACCGTAGAAGCGGTAAAAACCGTTTCAGATTTATTCTTGCCTGTGTCCGGCGAAATTATTGAGTTCAATGATGCCCTTGAAGGCGAGCCCGAATTAGTTAATTCTGATCCTTACGGCCAAGGCTGGATGATTAAAGTCAAGATAAGTAACCCATCGGAACTTGAAGAGTTGTTATCCGCTGAGGACTATGCCGCGATTATTGGGGGATAAAATACGGGTTTGGCTGGCGATTACGGCACAAATTATGGTGACTGTTGCCCTACTATGGCCCGCTCCTGATTGGCCCCAAACCGATGTGCCAATGGCAGACAAATGGGCTCATTTATTGGTTTTCTCGGTACTGTTTTATTTGTGGGCTCAGGCGCTAAGTGTCAAAAACCAGATCCGCCGATTGAGTGTTAAGCTTGTTATTGCGCTTATTTTTTATGGCACTATTATTGAAGTCATACAAGACAGTTGGTCTATTTCACGCACCGGAGATTTCATGGATGTATTGGCAAATACCGTAGGGATTTTAATGGGATTAATTGTCTTCAACATTAAGGAAAAATTATCCTTTTAAAAAGGGCAAATAAGGTTTTTTAAACCCCACTTTTTTTATCTATTTTAGCAACGATATAAACTATTCAGTATGGAACCGAAAAAAAATCCAAAAGCAGATTTAAACCAGTGGAGCAGTATTTATTTGCTCGCAGGCTTGGTTTTTATGCTCTTTGTAGCATGGCAAGCTGTGGAATGGAAAACTTATGATCGTAGTAATTTAGGCAAAGATATGCTTGATGTGGGTGATGATCTCCTAGAGGATGTGCCTGTTACTCAGATTTTGACCCCACCGCCACCGCCACCGCCGCCGCCGCCAGCTCCGGCGGTCATAGAAGTGGTCGAGGATGATGAAGAAGTTGAAGAGACGATCATTGAATCCACAGAAACCGATGCTGAAGACGTTATAGAGATTGAAGAGATCGAAGAAGTTGAAGAGGAGATTGATGATGTTCCTTTTGCCGTAATTGAAAATGTACCTGTATTTCCTGGTTGTGAAAGCGCGGGCAACAACGAAGCAAAAAAGGCTTGTATGTCAGAAAAAGTGCAAAAGTTTGTACAACGTAAGTTTGATACAGACTTGGCAAACGACTTAGGACTTGAAGGTCGTCAAAGAATTTCAGTACAGTTTAAAATTGACAAAAGAGGAAACGTGGTTGATGTTCGCGCAAGAGCACCACATCCACGTCTTGAACAAGAGGCTATCGATGTGGTCAAGGCCTTGCCAAAAATGACCCCAGGAATGCAGCGCGGTCAGCCGGTTGGGGTACTTTACGCCTTGCCAATTTTGTTCCAAGTCGAAAATTAGAAATTCGTAATTAATACAAACGATCGCCTCCACATTTCTTATGGGGGCGTTTGTGTTTAGGCGTGCAAATGAAATATTTATCTAAATGAGTTCACGTATTTCGGTGTCGAGGGGTTTGATTGTTCACGCTATATTGTTTAAGCTGTGCATGAGCCCAATACAGGGTCAGCAGTGGAATGACCCTTTGCTTCACTATCCAAGATTTGAGGCTTGCGCTACACAAGATTCGACAGAACTCCCCAAATGTTTTACGCAACAAATCAATCTTTTGATTCAAGATACCGCGAAAAATTGGCAGGTCGAAAATTCAATATCCGGGGCGCTATCTGTACTTTTTGAGGTGGACAAAACGGGAAACTTTGTGGTGCGCTATGTCGATA